>Ga0208297_1001511_pt1 | contig 20638 bp, 28 predicted proteins | sample LMS_cellobiose_e_FD_187367 | JGI IMG/M metagenome (GOLD analysis project Ga0208297, IMG submission 187367) | Rumen-fistulated moose microbial communities from Alaska, USA - LMS_cellobiose_enrichment (SPAdes) (version 2) | ecosystem: Host-associated > Mammals > Digestive system > Stomach > Rumen... | reverse complement strand
GGATTCTGTCGCCGAGAGCCTTGCTGCCTTTGCTGTTCGCCATTTCACACCTTCCAATCCAAAATTCATGTCATATTGATACAATACTCTATGTTGGCGCATATTTCAAGCATTTTTTCAAAAAAAAACATAAAATCGGTGGCACAAAAACAGGGGGTCCGGGAAAGAAACTTGTATAGGACATCAACACTGGAGGTGCTATATGGCAAGACCCGTCGCCCCGCCGGAAAATATCCGGCTCGCCGCGCGACTGATTGCGGCGGCAATGCGAAGAAACATCGAAAAGAGACTGGCTATCGAGCCGAGGGAGCGCTTATTTAACGTGACGACGAAAGGAGCGTCAAATCAATGGAAGAAGCAATGGTAAGGAAAAAATTGAGGGAAATCGAGGGAATGGAGACATCCGAACTGCTGGCGGAGTTCCGGCGCGAGTTCGGCTTCGAGAGCCGGACGCACAGCCCGGAAACGCTTCGGCGGCGTCTGCAGCATCGGGCGCAGGAGAACGCGTTCGGCGGACTGACCGACGAGGAGCTGGAACTGCTCGACCGGATTGCCGACAGCGAACCCGAGACGGCGCGTCATGACACCCGGCGCGTCCTGCGGCTTACGACTCCTGGAACACGGCTTCAGCGCGAGTATCAGGGAAAAACATATGAGGTGACTATCGAACGCAAGGGATGCTTCATATTCGAGGGACGGCCGTACCGCTCCCTCTCCGGCATCGCTCGGGAAATCACCGGTGTAAACTGGAACGGCAAAAGATTCTTCGGGGTGCGGTAATGGAAAAGGTCGAAAAGAAACTATGCGCGGTGTATACCCGCAAGAGCCATGAAGAGGGATTGGAGCAGAGCTTCAACAGTCTCGACGCGCAGCGGATGGCATGCGAGAGTTACATCCAGAGCCAACAGTTCAACGGCTGGACGCTGGTCCCGAAGCATTATGACGACGGCGGCTGGTCCGGCGGCAATACCGACCGACCGGCGCTCAAGGAGCTGCTGGCGGATATCGAGGCGGGCAAAATCAACGTGGTGGTCATCTATAAGATAGATCGCTTGAGCCGGTCCTTGACGGACTTCGCGGAACTTCAGCGGTTCTTCGAAAAACACGGTGTCGGCTTCGTCAGCGTCACTCAGCAGATCGACACCAGCGGATCGTCGGGGCGAATGCTGCTCAACATTCTGATGACCTTCGCCCAATTCGAACGCGAGCAAATCGCGGAAAGAATTCGGGACAAGGTTTCGGCGACCCGACGCCAGGGAAAATTCGTCGGGGGGACGCCGCCATTCGGGTATCGGGCGGAGAACCGGAAACTCGTCATACAGGAGGATGACGCGAAAATCCTGCGGCGGATATTCGACCGCTATCTGGAAATCCAGTCGCCGAAGCAGATCGCGGCGGAACTGAACGCGGACGGCATCCGAACCCGGCGCGGAATGCCCTGGACGACGTCCCTCATCTACCGGCAGCTGAATTCACGGGCGTGCATCGGAGAAGTGGAATACAAGGGGGAAGTATTCAAGGGCGAGCATGAGGCCATCATCGACCGCGCGCAATGGGACGAGACGCGGAGACTGCTGGCGGAAAACTCCCCGGTGGAGAAAGGCGCGAAAAAAGAGCGAGAATCGATAAAAGCGCCGCTGAAGGGACTGTTGAAGTGCGGTCACTGCGGATGCTCGATGCTCCCGCACTACGCGAGAAAAAAGGACGGGCGGAGATACTATTACTATATATGTATGCGGGAGACCAAGCGGAGCGAACACGCCTGCCCGGTCCACCGCGTTCCGGGCGGCGACATGGAACGGCTGGTGATGGACGAGCTGGGCGCGATGTTCAAATCGCCATCGTTCCGGCATCTGCTGTCGGATCGTGAGGGACTGGACGCCGACGAGGTGGCGCGGCAGCTTGCGGACACCTCCAAATTCTGGGACGGACTATATCCGGCGGAGCGGCAACGGCTGATTCGGCTGCTGGTGGAAAAGGCGGTCGTGTTCAAGGACTCGCTGGAGATCGAGATCAAGACCTCCGGCATGAGAAAACTGTATGAGGAGATGGCGAATGGAGAAGTATGTTCTGCTGAGTAACGGAAACATCAAGGTGACGCTTCAGGTCTCGCTGGCGCGTCAATCGGGGCGGACGCGGATATTCGACGCGTCGGAAACGCACATGGACGAGAAGGTGGTGGCGGCGTTCGCCCGCGCGCGGCGGTGGCAGCGGCTGATCGACGAAGGGAAATACTCCAGTTCCATCGACCTCGCCCGAAATCTCGGCGTGGACGGCTCCTATGTGGCGCGCATCATGAGACTCAACTGGGTGTCGCCGCGCATCGTCAGGAGTTTTATCAAGGGTACGGCTCCGCGCGGAGTATCCATCGGAGCGCTGGTTCAGCCCCTTCCCGCCTCGTGGGAAGAACAGGAAAAAAAGTTCGGCTATCCCGAAACGTAATCGCGCCGCCGCCCGACTCCCGGACCGACCGTCCGGGATTTTTTTGCCCTGATTTCGGACATCGTGTTTCATTTGTCGCGGAAAATCGAAACGAAACAAGAAAACATTCCGCACAAAGAACGCTGATTATCAATCTGATACGGATTTTTTTCAAAAAGTTCTCACGCGGAAGCGAAACATCCCCCGGTTTTTGCCGGAACGGCGCACGAGGCGCTGTCCCGAAAAAAATCCAGCTGGAGGATGAAAAATGCAGAACATCGTTTCCGCTCCCGCCGCAATCGAAAACCCCATCACGGAGGAAGTCCGCAAACACATCGAAGCCGTCGCCACGGGCATGATCGGGCATGCCAATCTGCGAATGGAGGATTTCCCCGACATCTGTCAGGAACTTTCCCTGCGGGTCATCAAAGCCGCGCCGCTGTTTTCGCCGGAAAGCGGAAGCTACTACACTTTCGCGCAGGCGGTGATCCGCAGACACCGCGACCGGATATTCCGCTACCGGATGCGTCGCGGAATCGATTGTCCGTACATCCCGATGGACTCCGTGCTTCGTGAGAACGAGGACTCCGTATCGCAACTGGACCGGATCTCCTTTGCCAAATCGCGGGAAGATGAGTCCACCGCCCTCGTGGTCGAAGAGGTGCGGAATGTCCTGAAGCGGTTGCCGGAACGGCTGGCGCGAGTCTGCGAGATGCTGATGGACGGGTACGACAGGGACGAAATTCTGCGGACTTTGGCGATCTCCCCCCGGACTTACTACCGTCGGCTCCGCGAAATACGCTCAAGATTCAAAAAATCGCGATTTTTTTCAAAAATGGTGGCACAAAATCGGGGGGGCCGGGAAAGAAACTAAACAGAGACAAAAACGTGAACCTTAAAAGGTGCGAGGGGAAGCATCATGGACATCAAAAACATCGTCATCGACATTCCGGCTGACGAATACCACGCCAGCGGCCGCAGCGGCGAGTTCATGTCGAGCCATTTGCTCGCCGATTTCCGCGAAAGTCCAGCCCTCTATTATAAAGAGGTAAGCGGCGAGGCCGGGCAAACCGAGTCCGCGGCGTTCGCCCTCGGCAGGGCGGCGCACTCGCTCATCCTTGAAGGACGCGAAGGCTTCGACCGCGACTTCATCGTCAGCGACGGCCCGATCAACGGCAAAACCGGCGAACCGTTCGGAAAATCCACCAAGGCGTATGCCGAATGGCGCAACGGTCTCAACCGTGATGTCATCGGCAGCCGGGACTACGGCTTCATTTCCCGTCTGCACATGTCGGTGCTGTCGCATCCGGTCGCCGGGGAGCTGCTGGTCGAAGGCATCGCCGAGGGAGTCATCCGCGCGGAGTATTGCGGAGTGCCGTGCCAGATCAGAATGGACTGGCTCAATCCACGCCGGGGACTGGTCGATCTGAAGACGTGCGACACGCTGAAATGGTTCGAGTCCGACTGCCGCCGCTACGGCTACATCCACCAGATGGCGTTCTACCGCGCGGTCATCCGCGAGGCGACCGGGGAGACCGTCCCCGTCCACATCATCGCGGTCGAAAAAAACGAGCCGTTCAGCACCGGAGTCTGGAAACTGACGCCGGAAGTCCTCGACTGCGCCGAGGATATCAACCGGGCGGCGCTGGCGCGGTATCGGCGGTGCAGACAGAGCGGTTCGTGGCCGACCGGCTACGAGGATGTCAGAATAATCACCAACCTGTAGGGAGACGGGAAGAGATGATCTCGCAATATACGGCAATTCCCGGTGAAGGCCGCCTCGCGCTGCGGCTCTGCATGGCCGTCGCGCGGCATACGCCGAGCCTCTCGGCGGAACTCTACCGCGTCATCGACGAATGGCGGATGGAACGGAACAGGTTCCAACTCGACAAGGCATTTTCCCGAAACGGAAGAAACAACAAACGCAGAAAGAAGGAGACAAACATTATGGCGCTTCTCGACAACATCACTCGCGGCAAGGAAAACCGTCCCCCGCGGCTCTTCATCTACGGACAGGAGGGCGTGGGAAAAAGCACCATCGGCGCGGCCGCGCCGAATCCCGTGTTCATCCAGACCGAGGACGGACTCGGCGAAATCGACACCGCCAAATTTCCGCTGGCAAAGACTCTCGGCGAGGTGTTCACCTATCTCAACGCCCTCGTGGACGAGCCGCACGAATTCAAGACGGTGGTGCTGGATTCCGCCGACTGGCTGGAACGGCTCATCTGGGATCAGGTCTGCCGCGACTTCGGAGTCCGTTCCATCGAGAAAGCCGATGGCGGCTACGGCAAGGGTTACGTCCACGCGCTCACCTACTGGCGTCAGATCATCGGACTTTTGAACACGCTCCGCGACCGGCGCGGAATGATCGTCATCGTCATCGCGCACAGCAAGGTCGAGCGGTTCGAGGACCCGGAGAATTCCGCCTACGACCGTTACACGCCACGACTCCACAAATCGGCGACCAGCCTTATCTGCGAGTGGTCGGACGCCGTCTTCTTCGCGACCAAACGCTTCCGCGTCTCGAAAGAAGCGGGCAACGGATTCCAGGGCGAGCGCGCCATCGCAAGCCCCATCGGCGCGGACGGCGGCGAACGCATTCTCCGCACGGTGGGCAGCCCCGCCTGCGTGGCGAAAAACCGCTACGGTCTGCCGGGGGAGATCCCCATGTCGTGGACCGCGCTCATCAATGCTTTCAAAAAATCGATGGAGGTAAGAAATGCCGAGATGCAATGAAAAGACCGAGGTGTACAGCCGTGTGACCGGATATTTCCGTCCGGTGGCGAACTGGAACAAGGGCAAGCAGGAAGAGTTCCGGCAGCGCAAGATGTTCAAGGTGAAGAAAGATGAAAAGTGAAATCGTCCGACTGAAATTCCCGGTGGAGTGCGATTTTTGCGGCTTCCGCATCCGCACCGGCGAAAAATGCGTCGTCCGGATGAATCCGGCGACGGGAGCGGCATACTTCCATCATCTCCGCTGCCCGTCCGGCATGGCGGTCCGGGCGCGTCTCAATCCTCCGCCGAAGCCGTGCCTTTGCGTCCCCAACTGCGTCTTCGCAAACTAACATAAAGGAAAAAATCATGCCTGCTCTCAATTTCAACGCGAACAACGTCGCTCCGTCCGCCGGTTTCGAGGCCATCCCCGCCGGGAAATATCAGGCGGTCATCACCGCGTCGGACATGAAGCCGACCCGGAACGGCACGGGAAAATATCTCGAACTCACTTTTGAAATCATCGACGGCGAGTTCAAGGGACGCAAGGTCTGGGCGCGTCTCAATCTGGAAAATCCCAACCCCAAGACGGTGGCGATCGCGCAGGGGGAACTGTCCGCGATATGCCACGCCGTCAACGTCCTCGAACTGCTGGACTCGGAACAGCTCCACAATCTGCCGATGACCATCACGGTGAAATGCGTCGCCAACGCGGGAAGCGGCGAGATGACCAATGAGGTCAAGGGTTACGCCGCGCCGATGGGTTCGTCGCCGGTCGAACAGACGCGGACGCCGACTCCTCCGCCCGCCAGCGATCCCGCGCCGTGGTCCCGCTGATGGAGTGCGAACTGGAGTTGCCGTGGCCTCCCAGCAACAATCGTTATTACCGCCATGTCGGCTCCCGGACGCTGTTGAGCCGGGAAGCGCATGAATACCGGAAAACCGTTCTGGGGGGACTCGCGGGAAAATCGCTTCCGAAATTCACCGGGCCGCTGGAACTCTACGCGGAGTTCCAGCCCCCGGACAACCGGAGGCGGGATCTCGACAATCTGCTGAAATGCGTTCAGGACACGCTTCAGCACGCAGGTCTCTACGAGGACGATTCCCAGATCGTCGGGATCGAAGTCTGGAAAAAAGAACCGCGCCGCCCGGACGGGCGAGCCTATGTGAGGATAAGAAATCATGCCGATTCAAGATGAATACACCCGTCTCCGGATCGTCCGCGAATATCTCGCCGGGATCGACGACAACACCATTCGCCTCGTCTGCTACATGTTCACCCGAGGCTGTCCCGACTGGATGGTCAGGCGCGATCTGCGGTTGAGCCGTCCGCGATTCAGGGAAATCCGGGCGCAAATCGCCCGGGGACTGCTCGACGCCGGAATCATCCTGCGGGAGAAGTGAGATCATGGAACTTCGGAAATACCAGCAGGAGGCATAACGCCCGGCGCATCACTGCCGCGTCAGGACCAGAAAGTCCGTCGGCGTCAGAACCGGGATGTTATCCTGCGGGAAGTGTTTCATGTTCCGCGTGATGATGTAATCCGCCTCGCTGTAAGCGGCGGTATAAAACTGAACGGCGTCTTCGAAGTCGGTCATCGAGGAAGAGATGGCCTTGTCCAGTAATGACACGGTCAGGTCAACAGGCGTCAGAACATTTCTGAACGCACGAAGTTTGGTTCGCATGGTTGCGGGAGTGACGAATTTTCTCAGCACGTAGGAGACCGTGCAGAGCGTCAACGCGGAAATGCAGCCTTCGGCCTTGCCGGTTTCGCAAAGGTTGAAAACAGCGCGCGAATCCGCGACGAAGGGCTCTCTTGCAGCTATCACGTCGATAACGACATTCGTGTCGAGAAAAAGTTTCATTTGCCGAGCCCGTATTTTTCGGTGAAGACATCGCTCATGAATTCTTTTTCATCAAACCCCGCGGGAAGCTTCACCACTCCGGTGAGGGATTTGGTCAGAGGACCGACTTTCCGACCGGAATGATGGCGGGCGGAAAGTCTTGTTTTCGCCATGATGAAGTTGGAAAACATGGCGGAAATACTGGTGTTTTCAAGCTTTGCCTGTTCTTCCGCAAGGGAAATGATTTCAGGCGGAGCGGTCAATGTGAGTTTTGACATTGCCATAATTCACCTCCGTTTGTTACACGTGTTCATCAAAACATAATGTACGTGTCGAAATGAAAAAATCAAGTCCGAAAGGGAAAAATCATGGAACTTCGGAAATACCAGCAGGAGGCGGTCGACGCGGTCTATCGGTATCTCTGCGACCACGACGACAACCCCTGCGTGGTAATTCCGACCGCCGGGGGCAAGACGCCGATACTCGCAACCATCGTCCGCGACACCGTGAAAAAATGGAACGGACGGATACTGATCCTCTCCCATGTGAAGGAACTGCTTTCGCAGGCGGCGGAGAAAATCCGCGTCATCTATCCCGAGTGCGACATCGGCATCTACTCCGCGGGACTGAAGAGCTGGGAGTACGACCACAAGTGCGTCGTCGCCGGAATCCAGTCCGTGTACCGCAAGGCGGAGACCTTGGGAAAGTTCGACCTCATCGTCGTGGACGAGGCGCACCTCATCCCGGTCGATGGCGAAGGGATGTACCGCCGTTTTCTCAAGGACATGAAGATCATCAATCCCATCGTGCGCGTCATAGGGCTGACCGCGACGCCGTACCGGCTGACCAGCGGACCGATCTGCGCACCGGACAATATCCTCAACGCCGTATGCTTTGAGGTCGGGGTGAAGGAACTTCTCCAGCGGAAATACATCTGCCCGCTGAAAAGCAAGGAGACGCGCCACGTCGTCGACACCTCCGGTCTTCACATCCGGGGCGGCGAGTTCATCGATTCCGAAACGGAAAAGTTGATGGATCGCAAGGACCTGGTCGAACAGGCGTGCGAGGAGATCGCGTCCTATGCGCGGGACCGCAAATCGGTGCTGGTGTTCTGCTGCGGAATAAAACACGCCAAGAGTGTTCTCGCCGAACTGCGGAAACACGACCGCTCTGCGGAGGCGGTTTTCGGCGACAGTCTGCCGGAATTCCGGGCTGAAACGCTCGAAAAATTCAAGGCGGGAAAGATCAAGTATCTCGTGAACGTCGGTGTTTTGACCACCGGGTTCGACTCGCCGAACATCGACTGCGTCGCTCTGCTGCGGCCGACGGCTTCGCCCGGTCTCTACTACCAGATGGTCGGGCGCGGATTCCGGCTTCACCCGGACAAGGAGAACTGCCTGATTCTTGATTTCGGCGGCAACATCGTCCGTCACGGTCCGGTGGACCGCATTCAGATGAAATCGAAAAAAGGCGGCGACCGCAATGAGCCGCGGGGAAAGACCTGTCCGCAATGCCGTGAGGTGGTCTCGGTCGATGTTCTGCTCTGTCCGTGTTGCGGATATTCCTTCGTCCAGCCGAAGGAAGACGACGAAACGGAAGGGAGGAAATCCCTCCACAACGCTTCTCCCTCGCGGGCGTCCATCCTCTCCGGCGAAATCACCGACACCGAGTATGAGGTGAGCGAGGTCCGCTACCACGTTCATCAAAAGCGGGACGCCGGACCGGACGCCCCGAAGACCATGCGCATCGAATACAAAATAAACATGCTGCAAAGTTTTTCGGAGTGGCTCTGCCCGGAACATGGCGGTTATGTCAGACGGAAGTTCATCAAATGGTGGAATCAGCACGCTCCGGGATGCGATCTGCCGCGCGACGCGCAGGACGCCGTCTGGCTGGCGACCGAGGGCGCGCTTGAGTGGCCGACCCACATCACCGTCCGAACCGTGTCCGGGGAAAAGTATCCCAGGATCATCGGATACCGCTATACGGAGAAGAAACCGGAACCTTTTGAACAGGAAGAAATCCCATTTTAACGCATTGGAGGATAAAATGAAAATCGAAACAGCCCTTGCCATGATTCTGAACGAGTGCGACCGCGCGGAAAAACTTCACCCCGACTGGCCGCAAGACCCGGTGCACCAAATCGCCATTCTCTGCGAGGAGTCGGGCGAAGCGCTGCAGGCGGCGCTGAACTGTCAGGAGGGGAAAGACTCGAAGAGGCATCTGATCACCGAAACCGTCCAAACCGCCGCGATGGCGATCCGGTTCTTGAAAAACATCGAACTTTAAGGGAGAAAAACAATGGCTGACATCATCTTCACCGCATCGTACAATGGGCACCCGGTCCGCATCGTCTCGGCGAAAACCGGCATCCGTTTCGTGGTTCGGGACGTCTGTGACATTCTCGGCTACTCCAATCCCAACCGGATTCTGGCGCGTCTCGGAAACACCCGGAGGGAGTATTCCCGAATCAAGACCAACGGCGGAACGCAGACCGCCCGGCTGGTCGACGTCTGGGAAATTCTCGAACTGCTCACCGTGTCCAGAGCATCCGGCGTGACCGCCTTCCGGAACTGGTTTGACGCGGTCATCGCGCCGTTCGTAAGAAAAACTTGCGGGTGCTGTCGATGACCATCGAATCGAAAATCGCGGAAGAATACCTTGCCGCTGGGCTTTCGGTTCTGCCCGCCGTCCGGGAGCGCAAGCATCCCGCCATCGGCAAATGGAAAACGTGGCAGGATCGTTTGCCGACCGTGATCGAGGTTCAGGCGTGGTTCGCCAACAGGCATGACGCGATCTGCGTCATCTGCGGCAAGGTCTCCGGCAATCTCGAAGTCCTGGACTTCGACAATCACGGGGAACTGTTTCCGAAATGGAAGGAGTCCATCCCCGACGATCTGCTGGCGAAGCTCGTGATCGAGAAGACCCCGTCGGGCGGATATCATGTGGCGTACCGCTGCGCCGACGAGATCTGCGGCAACCTCAAACTCGCCCAGGGCGAACGGAACGGCAAACTGACGACGCTGATCGAGACGCGCGGGAACGGGGGACTTGTCCTCTGCTCTCCGACCGAGGGGTATTCGCTCATCCAGTCGGCGTTCACAAATCTTTCCGTTCTGTCATCCGGCGAGCGGAAGACGCTTTTCGACGCCGCCTACGCCTTGAACGAAAAGACGCAGGGCGCGGAGAAGGAGCCGCCGCGTCAGTTCGACGATTCCATGTTCGAACTGCGGCCGGGCGACGATTTCAATTCCCGTGGCAACCTTCGGGAACTGCTCGCGCACTACGGCTGGACTTCGCTCGGCGTTCAGCCGGACGGAAACGAACATTGGCGGCGTCCGGGCAAGAGCGAAGGCAACTCCGCCACGCTCAAGGGAGGCGTCTTCTATGTGTTTTCATCGAACGCCGCGCCGTTCGAGCCGGGAAAAGCATATTCGCCGTTCAACGTGTTTGCGCTGCTCGAACACAATGGCGACTACACCTCTGCGGCGAACGCTCTGCTCCAGTGCGGATACGGAAAAATCCGCGAGACCGGCAACGCGAACATCGCTCCGTTTCTGGCGAAGATCGGCAATGGCGAAGCTTCGTCGCCTCCGCAAAACTCCATCCGTTCGCTGGAACAGCTGCTGGCGGAGTTCCCGAAGATGAAGCCGATCCTGATCCACGGTCTGCTCCGCATCGGGGAGACGATGAACGTCATCGCGCCGCCGAAGACCGGAAAGAGCTGGCTGGTCACCGACCTCGCCGCCGCCGTGGCGACCGGGTCACCGTGGTTCGGATTCCCCTGCGAACAGGGAAAAGTCCTCATCATAGACAACGAGCTTCACCCGGAAACATCCGCGAGCCGCATCCCCAAGGTGATCGACGCGCGCGGATATCCGATGAACATCGTGAAGCGCAATCTATTCGTGGAGAATCAGCGCGGTCTGCTGAAAAACATCTTCGACATGAAGTCCCGCATCGATGCCATCAAGGAGCATGGATTCAAGCTGATCATCATCGACGCCTTCTACCGGGCGATGCCCCCCGGCATGGAGGAGAACGACAACGCGAAGATGGCGGCAATCTACAACTGCCTCGACTGCTACGCGGCGGAACTGGACTGCGCATTCGTGCTGATCCACCACACCAGCAAGGGGAATCAGGCGAACAAGAGCGTCACCGATGTCGGAGCCGGAGCCGGGTCGCAATCCCGAGCCGCCGACGCCCACATCGTTCTCCGCCGCCATGCCGAGGCGGACGCGGTGGTGATGGAGGCGGCGGTCAGAAGTTTTCCCCCGGTCATGCCGATAGGTCTGCGGTGGAGCTTCCCGCTCTGGAATTACGACCCGTCGCTCGACGCGGAAAATCTGGAGGGAAAAATCGACGATCCGGGACCGAAAGCGGAAAAACGCGATATCACCGATGAGGTCGAGGAAGCGGTCGAACTGCTGGAGACGCCGATGGGCAAGACCGAATTCACCGCGGCGATACAGGTGAATCTCGGCGTATCCCGAAACCATGCCCGGAGCATCGTCGAGTGCGCTCACGCGATGGGACTCGTCGAGGAACGGTTTTCAAACGATCCCGACAACCCGAGACGCAATCTGAAAATGATTCACAAAACCATAGGTTAAGTTGCAAAAAAATTCCGCAAGCGTCCTGCGGAGGATGCTCTGCCGTTTTCTTTCCAAGAATTCCCCCCGATAGGGGAATTCTTGAAAGCGGCGGAGCTTCCGTGACGCCGGGCGATTTTAGACAAGCTGTCGAGCGGAGAAAAAGAATTTTCGAGAGGACTGAAAGTGGAAAATTTGAACGAATACTGGTGCTTCGTTCCCGAGTCCGACGGGCGCTACGCCATCAGCAACCGGGGACGTCTGCTGCAGATCGGCAGAAGGGAGCGGCACGGAAAACAAATGATTTCCGTGCTGACCAACCGGATCAAGGACATCGTCTGCGATTTCAGGACCCGTCAACTGGGCTGGTATGTGTTTTTCGACGGCGAGAAGCGCTTCTGGTCGAGGGACGCGCTCATGTCTCTGTTCGGAGACTTCCCGACCAACGTGATCACGGACAACGATCAGGCGGCCATCGCCACCCGTGACGAGCTGTTCCGCGATTTGCCGAAACGGACGGGATGGAGGCGCGAATCCCGCGATGGCGGTCTTGAACAACGGAAGCCGATTTACGGAGGCGCTTATGCAAGACCATGACGAACGCCAGCCGCTCGCCTTCTGCGAACGCTGCAAGAAATGGACGCCGATGAAGTGGCTGCCCAGGGAGCAGCGGGGCAAAAAGGTCGAGACATGGTTCGAGTGCGCCGTCTGCGGATGCCGGAGGCTGACCCTTCGGTATCTGTGAAGCTTCGCCGCGACGGCAAAGGTCGGCAAAGGTGCCGCCAACGCGCGACGGCGCTCGCGCGGTCGATGTCACCCGCCACGCGGCGTTGCGCGGCAGCGCGCGTGGAAGATGGCGTTCTTGGCGCGCTGTGAGCGCATATCCCAAAAAGCTCGAAAATAGCACGGGACGCGAAAATCGCTCCTCGAAACGGTCAAAAATCGACGGTTCCCCCGAACGGGGACGCCTCCAGAGGGCGGCGGAAGGGGTCGGGGTAATAAGCAGAGTTTCCGCAGCTGTCCGAGAGCGTCCGGCGACCTCGGTTTTTTCAGTTCACCAACCCAATCACGAAAGGCATTTTATGCTCGAAATCACCAACATGAGGGTATCGGAGATTCACCCCTACGAAAAGAATCCCCGGTTCAACGACGCGGCGGTCGACGCCGTGGCGAAATCCATTCAGGAATTCGGATGGAGGTCTCCCATCGTGGTAGACAAGGACATGGTAATCGTCTGCGGCGACACCAGATTCAAGGCCGCCATCAAACTCGGGCTGACGGAAGTCCCCGTCCACATCGCGGCGGATCTGACGCCGGAGCAGATTCAGGCGTACCGCATCGCCGACAACAAGACCGGCGAGATTGCGGAGTGGAATTACGACCTGTTGCCGGTGGAAATCCGCGAATTGCAGAGCGCCGACTTCGACCTCTCGCTTCTCGGCTTCGATTCGGACGAACTCGACCGGCTGCTCAACGGCGGCGATGACAAGACCGTGGCAGACGGCGAGACCGAACCGGACGCCGTGCCGGAAATCCCCGAGGCGGCGGACAGCCGCGCCGGGACGCTCTACCGGCTCGGCGACCACGTCCTGCTCTGCGGCGACAGCACCAGGCCGGAGGACATCGCCAAACTGATGAGGGACGATAAAGCCGACCTCTACGTGGTCGATCCCCCGTACAACGTGGCGCTGACGGGGAGCAACGGCCTCACCATCAAGAACGACGACATGGAGGACGGCAAGTTCCGCGATTTCCTCGACAGCGCTTTCGCGTGCGCGTCATCGGTATTGAAACCGGGCGCGAGCTTCTACATCTTCCATTCGGACAGCGAGTCGAGCAACTTCCGGCTGGCGGCGAACGGAAACGATCTCGAAGTCCACGAGACGCTCTACTGGATCAAGAACAGTTTCGTGCTGGGGCGTTTCGACTACCACTACCAGAGCGAGTCGTGCCTCTACGGCTGGAAACCGGGCGCGGCGCACAACTGGTATTCCGACCGCTGCCAGAGCAATCTGCTGAACTTCGACAAGCCAAAATGCAACGACGTCCATCCGTCGATGAAGCCGGTGGCGATGCTCGTGTACATGATTTTGAACTCCTCTCGAAAGGGAGAGACGGTTCTCGACAACTTCGGCGGCAGCGGTTCGACGCTCATCGCCTGCGAGCAGACGGGACGCAAGTGCCGCATGGTCGAACTGGATGAGAAATACTGCGACGTCATCCGGCGTCGCTGGGCTGAATTCAAATACGGCGAAGGGTGCGACTGGAAGACGCTCACCCCCGCCATCACCAACGGAGGGAATGAAGATGAATGAAATCGTGAAAAGTTTTGAGGGAAACGACATCCGGATCGTGGAACGGGAGGACGGCATCTGGTTTGCCGCCAAGGATGTCTGCGCCTATTTCGGCGAGAAGAATTACCGCCGGGCGATGGGGAGTCTTGACCCGGATGAAAAGGGTGTGTCGCAAATGAACACCCCTGGCGGCAGACAGAATTTGACCGTGGTAAACGAGTCCGGCCTGTATGGACTGCTTTTCGCCATGCAGCCGCAAAAGGCCCGGGGCGTGAGCGAAGAATACATTCACGAACGTCAGGAGAAACTCCGGCTGTTCAAACGTTGGGTGACGCACGATGTCCTGCCGAGCATCCGCAAGACCGGCGCGTATGTTTCGCCCAATCTCAATCTGGAACAAATCGGCAACGTGGCGAAGAAGATCGGCGAAATGGCGAAACGCCTCATCGCGGAAAACGCCGAACTCCGGGAAAAGCTCGCCTATTTGGAACAGTTCGTACCCAAAGGCGAGTTCGGCGAACCGTCCATCGTCAACGGACGCCCTAAATGGCAGCAGAGACGCGGATGCTATGTTTCCCGCAACGGTCGCCGCCCCAGACGGCTGAATCCCGACACCAACGGCTATCTTCAACATGACCTGTTTCTGGATTTCCTCCCCGCCGTCCTCATCGGCGAGTCCGTCAACATCATCAACATTTACTGCCCGAAACTTTTGGAGAACAACGCCAATGCTTAAGACTTCGGAATGGGTGTCGCTCGGCCACCCGGACAAGGTCGCCGACTACATCTCGTGCCATCTGCTCGACCGCTATCTGGAGCGCGACCCGATGACCCGGTTCGCCGTCGAGGTGCAGATCAAGGGACCGTGGGTCACGCTCGGCGGAGAGGTTACCAGCAAGGTATTCTTCAGCGACGAGGAGATCGCCGCCTTTGTCCGCGACGCGGTGCGGAGCGTCGGCTACACGCCGGAGTACCGGAAACTCTGGGGAGCGGAGAACACCATCTCCTGCGACGACCTCATCGTCACGAGCCACATCACAACGCAGAGTCCCGACATAGCGCAGGGCGTGGATGCCGAGGGCTGGGGCGATCAGGGAATTTTCCACGGCATGGCGGTGAACGACCCCTCGACGGATTTCATGCCGAAGGACTGGTGGCTGGCAAGAAAGATCGGCAAACATCTCTTCGACATCCGCTACGCCGGGATCGACATCAAGACGCAGGTCACGATGCGCGATGACGGGATCGACGAGGTGGTGGTCGCCATCCCGATGGGGAAACGGCACTTCGACCACGACGTCGAGACGGCGGTGCGGTTCTGCTGCGGCGGAGGCAAGGACTTCCCGGTCATCATCAACGGCACGGGACGGTTCGTCCAGCACGGTCCGATCGCCGACTGCGGCACGACCGGTCGCAAACTGGCGGTCGACTTCTACGGCGGGAACTGCCGTATCGGCGGCGGGAGTCCCTGGACGAAAGACGGCACGAAAGCCGACCTTTCGCTGAACCTGCTGGCTCGGGCGAAGTCGCTGTCGTACCTTGAGCATCATCCGGAATGCCCGGAGGTGTACTGCGCCATCTCGTGCCACATCGGCTCGCCGCTGATTCTGGTCGTATTCACCGACCGGCAGGGAAACGAACTGCTCTCGTACCGCGACAAGGTGACGCCGGACGAACTCATCCGCGAATTCCACCTCCGCGAGCCGCGGTTCGCCGAAGTCTGCCGGAACGGACTCTTCTCATGACGGCGCTGTTCACTTGGGCGGTCACGGTTTTGAGTTTGACCGGGACGGCACTGAATGTCCGGCGAAACATCTGGTGCTTTTATCTCTGGGCGGTCGGCAACATCGCGTGGCTGGGGTTCGATTTGAAAACCGGACTTTACAGCCGCGCGGTGCTGGACGCGGTGCATCTGGCGTTCGCCGTATGGGGAGCGCTTGAATGGAGAAGGAACAAGACCTGACTTATGTGACAAAAAACCGCATCCCGGCTTATTGGGGGAGCAGAAAGTCATCATAGTTATCCGGAGTAAGAACCTCCGTTTGCGCATCAGGATAGGCTTTCCGGAACGTCAGTGGGATTTTTGCCTTGGTATGCGGATTGGATTTTATTTCCCATGCATGCAATTTCCCATCGGCCTCTTCCAGATAGTCTATTTCCTGATTCAACGGAGCGCATGTGCGCCAGAAAAACGAATGAGGGTGGAACGGCTGATTGATATGACGCTTCAGCCGTTCCGCAATCAAATAATTCTCCCACATGCCTCCGGCATCAGCGCGACTGGAGAGCGGAGAGAAATTATTGATGACGGCATTGCGGATTCCGAGGTCATAGAAGTATATCTTGAGACCTTTTTTGATTTCGTTTCGCAGATTTCTGCTGTATGCCTTCAGGGGAAACACGATGTAGCATTTGGAAAGGAGGTCAATGTAGCGTTCCACAGTATGGTTGTCCGTTCCGACCAGTCCGGCAAGTTCGTTGAAACTGATTTCCGAACCCAGCTGCATGGCCACGGCGGAAATGATCTTCTCAACCAGTGAGGATTTTTTCAAACCGTCCAAAGCATAGATGTCCTTGAAAAGATAACTTCCAGCAAGCTCCTCAAGCCGACTCTGTTCGTCACCGGGGTTGCTGATGATGTCCGGATAACTTCCGTAAAGCATTCTTCGCTCGCGATCCTGCGTTTCATCCAGGTATCCCCGAAAATCGCAAAGTTCGCTGTAAGACAACGGAAGCAGTCGAAATTCGAACTTGCGCCCGGTTAGCGGTTCCGCCGTTTTATTCATCAGTTCAAAGGATGACGAGCCGGTGGCAATGACTTGTACGGACGACAGTTCGTCAATGACGAGTTTCAGGGATAAGCCGATGTTTTCGATCCGCTGGGCTTCGTCAATGACAACGATTTTCCGCGATCCGATAATCCGCTTCCACGTCGCCGTGGTAATGCCGGTGAGTATTTTTTTCGTATCCGGATTGTCGCCGTTCATCCACAGCACGGCATCGTCGTATTGAGCAAGAAGATGCTTGACCAAGGTCGTTTTGCCGCACTGGCGCGGGCCATACAGGATCAACGCCTTTCCCTGAAAGAGCCTTTTTGCAAGAATTGATTCAAGATGTCTGGAGATATATGTCATGATTTACTCCGTTTCTATCAAATTATCGACCTGCAGATATACTATACTATATAGTTTTGGATTTGCAAGTCAAAAATCTGATATTTTGGCGATTTTCTGGAGTTTCTCCTCAGCCAAGCCGGAACTTGCCCTTGGTCTCGCTCTTGACGATGCGGGGCCGCGCCTTGGTCTTGATCTCGCGGAAGATGCTGCCGTAGAGGGTCTGCTCCGGCGTCCTGCAGGCGGTCGGCGTCCAGTATCCCTTCCCGGTCGCCGCCTTGACCATCTCGCGGGTGTTCATCGGTTCGCCGCTCTCCTTGAGGACCGCGACCGCCGCATCCATGAGCGACATCTTCTTGGTCGGAGCGACTTCCGGACCGGGGTTCGGAGCATCCTCTTCGGTCTCGACCGAAGCCGGGGCGACCTCTTCGGGCATCGGCTTGACCGATTCGGCACTGATGGTCGGCGCCGGGATGCGGCTGCTCGGCACGACGAACTCCTTGCCGCTGGAGAGGCTTTTCACCATGAAGGCGTTCCCTCCCGCCATCGGCTTGAGGATCTTCACCTTCGCCTCGTTGCGCCCGACCTTGAGCAGTACCGTGCCGCCGACCTTGATCTCGTTGTTTCCGTTCATCGTCCACCTCCTGTTAGTTGTTGGCCGTGAGCATGTTTCGTTGCTCTGCCCTTAATTGAGCGCGGGGGTCGGACTAATCCAGGGCGGAATCGATATTAAACCGATATTTCTTCGATATAAAGGAGTTGCATGGAAAATCGCAACAGTCTGCTGGCATTGCCGCCCGAAAAACTGGCGGAGATGTTGGCGAAGCTCGGCTTTCCGGAGATGACGCCGGAAATGCTTCAGCAGGACGTGGAGGACGGAGCGCCGGTGAACGCCGACGGCACTTTCAATCTGGTACACTACATGGCGTGGATGATAAAGGGGATAAACCGCAATGGCAATGAATCCGACCCGGCTCAAACCGATTGACGTCATCCGGCTCGTCAACACGACTCCGCTGCAGGACGTCCTGAACGACCGCCAGCTGCGGCGGCATCGGGAACGGGCGGGATTCCGCATCACCGACGACGGCGGACAGAGCATAAACATATTTAAATACGCGGCGTGGCTTCGGGAGCAGCTGCATATCCGGCAGACCGCCGTCCCCCAGAGTTACGAGGACAAGAAGAACGCCGTCCGAAACCGCAACATCGCGCTGGCGCTCGCCGGACGCGACATCGGGGAACTGCCCGAGGTGGAGAACCCCGAACTCAAGGAGCGGTGCCGGACGGACTTCAGGCTGTTCTGCGAAAGTTACTTTCCCGAGACGTTCACGCTGGCGTGGAGCGAAGACCACCTCAAGGTCATCGACCGGATCGAGACGGCGGTTCTCCGCGGCGGTCTCTTTGCGCTCGCCATGCCGCGCGGCTCGGGAAAGTCGACGCTCACGGAGTGCGCCGCCCTGTGGTCGATGCTCTACGGCCACCGCGAATTCGTGGTGCTGGTCGGAGCGACCGAGGCGGCGGCGCTGGAGATGCTGGAGTCCATCAAGACCGAGCTGGACATCAACGAGCATCTCAACGCCGATTTCCCGGAGGTCTGCTTCCCGATCTCCGCTCTGGACGGCATCGCCAACAGATGTGCCGGTCAGCTCTACAAGGGCGAACGCACTCGAATCACGTGGACTTCCAACGAAATCGTGCTGCCGACCATCGCCGGGAGTCCGGCGTCCGGCATCATCGTCCGCGTGGCTGGAATCACCGGGCGTATCCGCGGCATGAAATACAAGCGCTCCGACGGGCGCAACGTCCGACCGAGCCTCGTCATCATCGACGATCCCCAAACCTCGGAGTCGGCGGGAAGCCTTGAGCAGACAAGAAAAAGAGTCCGCGTGCTTGCCGGGGACATCCTCGGTCTCGCCGGACCGGGGCAGAAGATATCCGGCATCATGCCGTGCACCATCATCCGCCCCGGCGACATGGCGGACACCATCCTCAACCGGCAGACCCACCCCGACTGGAACGGCGAGCGCACCAAGATGCTCTACGAGATGCCGAGGAACATGAAGCTCTGGGAGCGGTACGCCGACATCCGCGCCGAGGCGCTCCGCACGGACGGGAACTTCCAGGCGGCGACCGACTTCTACATCGCCCACCGCGACGAGATGGATGAAGGCGCGGTGGTGGAATGGGAGGCGCGGTTCAACGACGACGAGGTGTCGGCCCTGCAACACGCCATGAACCTAAAGTTTCAGGACGAGGCGGCGTTCATGAGCGAATATCAGAACGATCCGCTGCCGGAGGACATGGGCGACGAGGTGATGCTCTCCGTGGACGAGATCGCCGGCAAGGTGAACGGTCTGCCGGAGGGGCGAGTCCCGCTCGCCTGCGACCGGGTGACGGCGTTCGTGGACATCCAGAAATCGCTCCTCTTCTACGCCGTGACGGCGTGGTCGGAGAACTTCACGGGAGCGGTGCTGGAGTACGGCGCGTGGCCCGAGCAGCATAACCGTATGTTCACGCTCGCCTCGGCGAACCCGACCATACAGATGAAGTTCCCCGGAGCCGGACTGGAGGGATGCCTCTACGGCGCTCTGGAGGAACTGATCGGCGATCTGCTCTCCCGCGAATGGGAGCGGGAGGACGGAGCCCTGCTCAAGATCGAACGGGCGATGATCGACGCCAACTGGGGGCAGTCCACCGACGTGGTGTATCAGTTCTGCCGCCAGAGCGTCTACTCCGGCATCGTCTATCCGGCGCACGGCCGGTATGTCGGCGCGAGTTCCAAGCCGATGACCGAGTACCGCAAGCAGCCGGGCGACCGCCTCGGATTCAACTGGATGATGCCGAACGTGATCGGCAAGCGCGCCATCCGGCACGTGATCTTCGACTCCAATTTTTGGAAATCCTTCGTACACTCCCGGCTTGCCGTGCCGATGGGGGACCGGGGATGCCTGTCGTTCCACGGACAGCATCCGTCGCTTCACCAGCTGATGGCGGAACACCTCACGGCTGAATACTACGTCAAGACCGTTGGCCGTGGCAGAACCGTGAACGAGTGGAAACTGCGGCCGGAGCGCAACGACAACCACTGGCTGGACTGCCTCGCCGGGTGCGCGGTCTGCGGTTCGATGCTCGGAGCGACCATGCCGGAGTTTGGCGTCGCCGCGATCAAAAAGAATTCTCCGACGACGATGGGGCGGCTTTCGGAACTGCGGAAGATGAGAAAAAGCGGAGAAATCCCCTCTTTTGCGCCCGAATCCGGGATGAAACTCTCCGATTTGCAAAAAAATCGCAAAAAAGTTCAAAAAACGTGGCACTAAAACAGGGGGGTCGGGAAAGAAACTAAGCGGAGACAAAAAACATCACAGGAAAATCGAATCATGAATTACGGAAGCATCTGCAGCGGCGTGGAGGCCGCGACGCTGGCATGGCAGCCGCTCGGCTGGAAGGCGAAGTTCTACGCCGAGGTCGAACCGTTCCCGTCAGCGGTGCTGATGGAGAAGTTCGGGGCGACCAAGCCGCTTCGTCCCCTCGACCCCGCCGAGGCGGACGGCGAAAAGGACCGCAAGCTCCGGGAGGGCTGGGCGAAGCAGATCGCCGAGCTGCCGGACGGGGGGACGCTGCCGAACCTCGGAGATTTCACGAAAATAACCACAGG
>Ga0208297_1001508_pt1 | contig 20685 bp, 24 predicted proteins | sample LMS_cellobiose_e_FD_187367 | JGI IMG/M metagenome (GOLD analysis project Ga0208297, IMG submission 187367) | Rumen-fistulated moose microbial communities from Alaska, USA - LMS_cellobiose_enrichment (SPAdes) (version 2) | ecosystem: Host-associated > Mammals > Digestive system > Stomach > Rumen... | reverse complement strand
CTTGTCCGTCTGGCAACGGCGATATCGAGTGCCCGGTCGTATCCTTCCGTATCGGAAACGCAGACGCCGTCGTATGTCGCTGTTTTCTTACTGGTCTCTTCTTTTGCTCTTGTCAATTGATTTCCTCCGGATTTCATCTATTGGATCCCCCAACTGTATCACCCTTCTTTTTCCCGGAGTGACGATCGAGGGCCATTAAACTGAGAACAGACCATCCTGAGAAAAAGTCCGGCGCGGTGACCTTATGTGACGAAATCTTCACCTAATTTTCACACAGTTTTTAGCACTCGCCTATTGACAGTGCTAAAGAACGGTGCTATAATATTACCGTACAAAGGAACAGAGAAAGGCGCAACGGCCTCCCACATGGATTGTGAGTCTCCGACCACCCCAAGCCCTCCTTCCCTTGCAAAAATCTCTTGCCTCATCCTTCAGAATGAACGGATGAGAGCGAGTGAAAAACAAGGAGGTCTGACCTATGGTACCGAGCATTTGGAAAAACAACAGGCTGTTTGGAGAAGATCTTTTTGACGATTGGTTTGGATTTCCGACCGAAAGAGACTTCCGCAACATGGAGAAGAAGCTCTACGGCCGCAACGCCGCCCGCGTCATGAAGACCGACGTGAAGGAGCACGACGATCATTATGAAATCGCCATTGATCTGCCGGGCTTCAAGAAGGAAGAAGTCACCCTGACCCTCGAGAACGGTTACCTTACCGTCGACGCGGCTAAGGGCCTCGACAAGGACGAGAACGACAAGAAAGGCAAGCTGATCCGTCAGGAAAGATACTGTGGCGCAATGCAGAGATCCTACTACGTCGGCGAGGACCTTACCGAGGAAGACATCAAGGCTAAGATGGAGCACGGTTTGCTGACGCTGACGATTCCGAAGAAGGAAACGCCGAAGCTCCCTGAGAAGAAAAGCATTACGATCGAATAAGGATCGAATCCCCCGCTGGGAAGGTGATGAACCTCTCTCCCCCCGCGGGGGATTTTTCTTTTTATCACGGAGTATCAAAATGAGCGTTTTTCTTTTATTCTCCCGTGTCGTATTCTTTCCATAACCCAAGGTTGAAAAATATCTCGATATGTCCTGTCGGTTTCCCGTCCCACTGACAGTATTGTTCGATACGTCTCACACCGCCTGATATTACTCTTGTGATATTTCTTGTTCCCATAGCCGTGCTCATCTGTAAAGCGGTCAATGAAGGTCTCTATCTTTTTGATCGTTTCTGCGTTATATGTCCTCATAGCTGCTGTACCTCCTGAGTGAAATTGTTTTCTGACCCACGGCCAGAACTAATGTTCGTGTCTGTGCCAATATTATACTCAACCTCAGACCGCTTGTCAAGAGGAAATTTTCAAAAAAAAATCGAGATGTAGCTTATGGGCGACATCTCGATGCTAAAAATAGGATGATATTGACGGCAATGGTTATTGATGGAAACACACTGTTTGCCGAGTACCGAAAATCAGACGTTATTTCACTATCAACGAGTATTGAGAAGTAAGTAATTGCGGTATATTAATACTTAAGCCAAGTCCGCACCACCTCGCAGTCGAGACAAGCAACCCGGCATGGTAATTCGCTAATGCTATCCCAGATTCAGCAGGGCTTCCGGCAGCAATGTTTTCAGCAATTGTCTTGATTTTTCACAGCCATACTGGTATGATACTGATAAGTCGATGCGGTTTATGGGCTTCGCGCAGTCAGGATCCATGCCGTCAGTCCGGCTGAGGCGGTCGGTCCGCTGAAAACAAAGCGGAAAGGAATGTCGAAGGAGGCAGCGAGATATGGCATACAGCGAATTGATCAAGAATTTCAATCGGATCCGGGACTATATGCGTGAATTCTATGTGTACGGCTTCAAGTACAGAGACGAGTACACGAAAAAAAGCGCGCGTTCCTATGATGATGAGAAGCGCCGCATGGAAAGTCTGCTCGGCGATCACATGAGATTCCGCCAGAACGCGGACGGAAAAAACGTATTCCTTTCGATCGACAGCCGCGTTTCCATTCACAATCCCCTGTATAAAGCATGGAAAGCCAAAAGTTTCACGGACGGAGATATAACGCTCCACTTCCTCCTCATGGATATTCTGGCGTCGGAAAAGGACGGGATCGGTCTGGCCGGTATCATGGACAGGCTGTACGGTACGCTGCCCGAAACCGCGAAGCAGTTCGATGAATCCACCGTCCGGAAGAAGCTGAAGGAGTACGCCGCGGAAGGGATTGTCCGGGCGGAGAAGAAAGGGAGGACCGTCGCCTATTATCCGGAGGAGATCACGGATATCAATCCGTACGCCGACGTGATGGACTTTTTCTCAGAAACCGCGCCCTGCGGCGTGATCGGATCCTTTCTGCTGGATAAGGCAGGCACGCATACGGAGCGTTTCGTCTTCAAGCACCATTACATAACCGGCGCGATGGACAGCGAGATCCTTTGCTCGCTGCTGGAAGCGATCGGTGAAAAGAGGAATATTACCGTAGAAACGATCAACCGGCACAAGGACAGGATCGCGGAAAACCACGTGATCCCGCTCCGCGTCATGTTCAGCGTTCAAAGCGGAAGGCAGTACCTGATGGCATACGTTCCGCGCTTCGGCAGGATCACGTCGTTCCGCCTGGACAGCATCCTGTCGGTGCGGATCAACGACCCGAGCGAACGCTTCGATCATTTCCGGGAGCAGCTGGACAGCCTGCAGCAGCACGTATGGGGCGTCAGTACGCAAAGCAGATCCGGCAGCCGGATGGAACATGTGGATTTCACCGTCAGATACGAGGATCATGAAAAGCACATCCCCCAGCGGCTACAACGGGAGAAACGCTGCGGAACTGTCGAGTATCCGGACGCGAACACATGCCGGTTTTCCGCCGATGTGGTCGATGCCGCGGAGATGATTCCGTGGATCCGGACGTTCATATGCCGGATCACCGAGATCCATTTTTCGGATGAGAACCTGCAGAAGCAATTTTCGGACGATCTGAGCGCCATGTACGAAATGTACGGGATTGAGGAAGGCGGTGAGGGCGATGCTGTTCAGTGAACTCTACAGCGCCTACTATAACGCGGTCGCAGCGATCCTGAAAGAAGCGCTGGATTCTCCGATACCGGAAAGCCGGATCCTTCAGATCGCGAAAGACTATGCATTCGGCGAGAGTTTTCTTGCGATACAGGAGTCCCTAAAATCCGGTGCATGGCCTCTCTTGAAGCCGGATCGAACGAGCGTGATCCGAAACCGTCCCGAAATGCCGCTGACTGTTCTGCAGAAACGTTGGCTGAAGGCGATCTCGCTGGATCCGCGGATGCGGCTGTTCGGCATTGATCTTCCGGACTTCCCCGACGTGGAGCCGCTGTTCCGGCAGGAGGACGTCTGCGTCTTCGACAAATACGCGGATGGCGATCCCTATTCGGATGAAGAATACGTCCGGCACTTCCGATTGATTCTGGACGCGATCCGGAACCGGTATCCGCTCGAATTCATCTATTCCAACAGAAAAGAAAAAAACAGCCGTCTGATCGCTCAGCCCGAGCGCCTGGAATATTCGGAAAAGGACGACAAGTTTCGGATCGTGGTATCAGGATGCGTCTTCGGCGATATACTCAACGTCGGCCGCATCATATCGTGTCGGCCGGCACAGCGGCCGCTTTCCCTGCAATCAAGGAACAAGAAAAAGAGGACCGCAGAAGTCGTGCTGGAGGTCGCCGATGAAAGGAACGCCCTTGAGCGAGTCCTCCTTCATTTTGCGCATCTGGCCAAAGAAGCGGAAAGGATCGATGAGGATCACTACAGAGTAAAGATCGAATACGATCGGGACGACGAGACCGAGATGGTGATCCGTATCCTTCAGTTCGGCCAGTTTGTGAAGGTCCTGACCCCGGAAGATTTCCGGAATCTGATCATCGACCGCCTGAAAAGGCAAAAAACATGCGAAAATAGTTGCGAACCATAGAGTTCGCAACTTTTTTTCCGTGATTTGGCACCTTCCTTGCGGTATACTGTTGCCGTACACGGAAAGACGCTTGCAGCAATCACGCTTGACCGTATGAACTCTCCCGTTCTCCGGATCGACTGAGAATGGTTGAAAACCGGCGTCTTGTCGTGCAAAAGATGCGTACAGCAACAAGTCGGATGCTTTTCTCATTCATGAGGGTTCGTCCTTGCGGCGGGTTGCGGTGTATCACCGCCCGGTGAAAGTCCGGTCCTGCATTCAAAACGTATCTTGACAAATAAAGGCGCGTACAGCAAAACCACACACGCATGGAACTTCTAATTCCAGAAGCGGCGGATTCACATCCGTTTTTCACCCTGCGCCTTGTCTTGAAGACCAGGGAGACGGCTTCGCTGATCGTATGACCGGCGGTTCCCCTCTTCGACTTCTTTCAGCGCAAAAGATGCGGACAGCAAAATGAAAACCTGCAATAGATCCCTGAAGGATCACCTGCTTTCGGAGCAGGGGCGTAGCCCGGTGAGATCCCGGGTTTGCATCAAAAACGCATCTTGAGACCGGCGCGCGGCCTGCCGCCCGCGCCGGTCTGCCGGTCCAAAGGTACGAACAGCAAACCGTTTTGTGCAACAGTCAACGAACTATAACGGATTCGCGGCACGCATACGCCGCATCGTACCTTGCAACTGTAAATTATCCAAAAGGAGTGACTCGCATGCTGGAGTACATAAAGAACGAAGCGAACATGACATGGACGGAAAACGGCGCGGCGACGTTCGCGTCGACCGGTTCGGAATGTCTTGATCTTTTTGCGTCGATCGGCGCGCTTCGCCGGGAAAGCGATGAGGAGATCGTCGCCCGCTTTATCCGCGCCTACACGGAAAGCCCCGACACCGCCATGAAGATTCTGTTTTTTGCCCGGGACGTCCGGGGCGGTCTCGGAGAGCGGCGCGTTTTTCGGGTGATCATGAACTGGCTTGCCGCGCACGAACCCGCAAGCATCCGCAGGAATCTGGAATACGTGGCCGAATACGGACGGTTCGATGATCTGCTCTCGCTGATGGGCACGCCCTGCGAAAAAGACACGCTCGGCGAGATCCGGAAGCGGTTCACCGAAGATCTCGCGGCAATGAAGGAAGACGGCACGATCTCCCTTCTGGCGAAGTGGCTGCCTTCCGTGAACGCGTCCAATCCCGCGGCGAACCGGCTGGGGAAAAAGATCGCGAAGGCGCTCGGCCTCACGGAAGCCGGCTACCGGAAGGCTCTGTCCGCGATGCGGGCAAGGATCCGCATCATCGAGAACAATCTGCGGGAGAAGGATTATACCTTCGATTATGAAAAGCAGCCCTCCCGGGCGCTGTATAAGTACAAAAAAGCGTTCATGCGCAATGACGGTGAACGGTACGCCGCCTTTCTCCGCGCCGCGGAGGCGGGAGAGGCAACGCTTCACGCCGGCAATGTGGCGCCCTACGAGCTGATCGAACCGTATCTGCTGCCCCATTGGCGTGGTAATTCCAAATGCTTCATGAAGGACATTACTCCTGACGAAAAAGACGTGCTGAACGCAACATGGTCGTCCCTTCCGGATTACGGGAGCGATGAGGACGCGCTCGCGATCATCGACACGTCTGGTTCCATGTACTGCGACGCCAGGCCGCTTCCGGCCTCCGTGGCGCTTTCGCTCGGCCTGTATTTTGCAGAGCACAACAGGGGCGCATTCAAAAACCATTTCATTGAGTTCTCCGCTCGTCCGCGGCTGATAGAAATCAAGGGAAAGACCTTCGCAGACCGGCTTCAGTACGTTGCGTCCTTCAACGAGATCGGCAATACGAATCTTGAGGCAGTGTTCGATCTCATTCTGAACGCCGCGGTGAAGAACCACGTTCCGCAGGAAGAACTCCCCGCCAAGCTGGTCATCATTTCGGATATGGAGTTTGACCGCTGCGTCGGCGGCGCCCACGCCGTGAATTTCCAAAACGCGCAAGAGAAATACGAACGCTGCGGATACAGGCTTCCCCGGATCGTATTCTGGAACGTGGCGAGCCGCACACGCCAGCACCCGGTAACACAGAACGAGCAGGGTGTCGCGCTGGTATCGGGCGCCACGCCGCGACTCTTCTCCATGATCGCAGGAGGGATCGTTTCCCCGTATGCTTTCATGATGGAGGTTCTTGGTAGCAGCCGGTACGAAAAAATCGTTGCGTAAAAAGGGACAGGCAGTATGCCGGATAAAGACTTTCGAGGAGGTGACACAACAAAATGACGCATTCATAACCGCGCTTTTCAGAACCCATCCGTTCATCCGCTGACCAATTCAAACATATTAAAAGAGGAATTCATATGAAAGATAGAATCAAACTCCTGAGAACCTTCGACTGGAAACTCTTTATCGCTCTGATCCTTCTGTCATTGGTCCCCGCGATCGTTCAGACGGCTGAGACCTTCATTATTTCGAGCAATATCTCTACCTCCGGCATTGACGTCATCGGTCAGATCGAATGGTATGATCTCATCGACGAGACGATCCGGGCGTTCCTCATCATTCCGCTTTATTCGATACTCAGCGCGATCCGAAAAAACGATAAAGAACGCTTCGGATCCGGCGTATTCAAAACCGGTCTGATCGCGTTTGCGCTTTATACCCTATTCTCCGTCGTGGTGCTGATCTATTCGGCGCATCTGATCTCCTATATGAATCCGAACGAAACCGATCTGACGCTTGTCAATTCCTATCTGTCGGTCTCGACCGTTGCCTTCATGGTTGGGATCGTCGTCAGCTTCGTCAACGTGGTCTTCGTCGTCATCGGCAGGAGCCGGAACGTCTACATATTCCTGGGCGTGAAGACCGCGGTCACAATTCTCTGCGACCTCATTGTCATTCCCCATTTTGGCGTGATTGGCGTTGCCATTGGCAATATCCTGATCAATCTGATCCTTGCTTTCGTTGGAATCGTCATCCTGATCCGTGAAAACGCGATCCGGTTCGCATGGTTCAAAAAAGCGGATCTACCTGTCGTCAAGGACTGGTGCAGGATCGGTGTGTTCTCTGGAGTGCAGCAGTTCATTGCCAACATCGTATACGCGCTGATGATCGTCAAAATGGTGAATCTCGTGTCGGAATCCGGCAATTACTGGGTAGCCAACAACTTCATCTGGGGATGGCTCCTAATCCCGATCTACGCGCTCACTGAGATCATCCGCCGTGATTGCAGGGATGGGTATTTCAAACTGAAGCAGTCCAATTATTATCTGATCACCACGGGCATCGTACTGCTCTGGTGCGTCACGATCCCAGCGTGGGCTCCGTTCTTCCGGTATGTCGAACGGCTGGAAAACTACGAAAGGATCTTCGAGATCGTCATCATGGCCTTCCCCTTCTATATCTTCTACGCTTTCCAGCAGATTCCGGACAACATTTTCGTCGGTCTCGGAAAAACAAAGTACAACTTCATCAACACCTGCGTGATCAACTTTGTCTATTACGGCGTGTGGTACGCTTTGTACAAAGCAAACGCCGTCACCTTCTCGATGACGACAATCATCCTGATGTTCGGCTTCGGCATGGCCGCAAGCTTTGTAATCAGCATCGCGGAGGAAAAACTCTTCTTAAAGCGTGAAATGAAAAAAGCTGAAGCCATCAAATGATCCGCAATTACAACTGAAACGGGTAGGCCGGGTCGATCCGGCCTACCCGTTTCAATGAATGCCTTGATCTGTTCCGTGTCAGTCTCCTTCATGGAATGCTTTGGAGATCCCGGAGTGGTGCGCCGCCGTTTACTGCTTCCTCGTGGTGAGCCGCAGCGTGATGGTTTCCGTATCCCAGACATAGTCCTCAGGATACTCCGCGAAGGCGTTCGCCAGATCGTCCATCCGGATGCAGACGAAACCGTCGATCCTGAAATTGGGGATCTGTTGGCTTCCGATCCACGTTGTGATTCCGGAGGCGTAGTACGGCATCGCCGCTTCCCCGGCAGCATGCGTGTTCTTTACCGGAGAATACGTAGTCGCATATGTTTCAGGCATTCCCTTGTGTGCCGGATCGATCACCAGGCGTCCGTCAGGCAATAGCCGCTTCACGGAAAAGCCGTACATTTCCAGTACGTCAGCGATGACGTATGTATCCCCGGCGATATTGAACGAACGGATCGGACGCCCGTCGATCATGGCGACAACGTCGGAATACAACACAAAGCCGGCTATTTCTCCTGCCTTTTGCGCGGTCGGCACCGGCTCCGAAAACTTTTCAGCCGGAGCCGATCCCGGAACCGCCGGCTTTCCTGGCGTCGGAAGGATCCCGTGCCGTGCCGCGTCCGGGAACCGCTCAAGAAAACCGGTCACGTACTGCTTCGTCTTTTCATACACGAACCGGATCTCGTATTCTTCGATCGGATCGGTAGCGTGAGCGCCGTGATTTCCATATTTCTGCAGCATACGGAACACTTCGTTCTGATCCTGATGATCGATGAGTTTATGTTTTCCAAGCAGATTAATGCCCCATCCGAAACTGGGGGGCTGTTTCCGCATCCCGTTCTCATTGGTGCATGCCTCTTCCCACAGACCGCCGTCGATCAGCATCCGATTTACCATATGCTCGCCGATCTTCCGCAGTTCAACGGCTGCCGGATGATATTGGGATTCTTGAATCTGTTTCTCTGCAGCCTGAAGCATATCCGTCAGCAGAGGATGACCATTCGTCTGTATCATGATGCTTCTTCTCCTTTTGCACAAAAAGTCGTTCTCGTCTTTTGTTTTTGGCGGATCGTTTCCTTTTCAACAAAAATTGTATCATATTTCCCGTGTGCTGTCAACATGATCTGTCATTCACTTTAAATATAGAACAAATAAAACCAGCCTTTTTATCCGCTTAAGAAAGGATTCTAATAACTTGAAATTATGGTAATAATAGGAACAATCACTACCGCCATCTGCTTCGCAAAGACAGTTGAAGATGAAGCGATCGAGCAGGTGCGCCGCATGTGCAGCTATGCGCTGACGGAAGGAAGCAGAGTCCGGATCATGCCTGACGTGCATTCCGGGAAAGGATGCACCATCGGCACGACCATGACCGTAACGGACAAAGTGTGCCCCAATGTAGTCGGTGTTGATATCGGCTGCGGCATGTACACGGTAAAACTGGAAGACAAGGAGATCGATTTTGATAAGCTCGATGAGGCCTGCCATTTTATCCCTTCCGGGCTGAACGTCTGGGAGGGGAAGGCTGAACCTGTCGGAGAACGCAGAACGATTAACTTTTCCTCGCTTCGCTGCTATGATTCACTGCAGTATTACAGCCGCCTGGAGCGCTCTCTCGGAACGCTCGGTGGCGGAAACCACTTTATCGAGGCTGACAAAGCCTCCGACGGAGCGCTGTATCTTGTGATCCACTCCGGCAGTCGGAACCTCGGCAAGCAGGTCGCCGAGATCTATGGAGAACCGGGAAACAATGGCCCGGATCATTTTGGCCAGAGCGGGATTGACCGCTGCAGATGCCTTTCATACGATCCACAACTACATTGACGTCAATGAGATGATTCTCCGAAAAGGCGCCGTTGCTGCACACGCGGGAGAAAAACTGTTGATTCCGATCAACATGCGCGACGGTTCCGTCCTTGCGGTTGGCAAGGGGAATCCGGAATGGAATTTCTCCGCACCTCACGGTGCAGGCAGAATCATGTCCCGCTCCAAAGCCAGAGCAGTGCTTGATCTCGCTGAGTATAGAACGGAAATGGAAGGGATATATACGACCTCCGTCAGCAGACAGACCATCGATGAAGCGCCGATGGCGTACAAATCGCTCGACGACATCGTCGACGTCATCCGCGATACTGTCGAGATCCTCGACGTCATGAAGCCGGTCTACAATTTCAAGGCTTCCGACGAAGAACTGCCCTGGTAGTTTGATCGTCTGTCAGTCGCAGAAAGAACAAGCAACGTGATTTGTCATGCCTTCCGGTGAGATAACCGCATACTCAACGCTTGTTGCGGTTTTGTTTCATTATTCCATCGATGGTTGACAGCAGCACAGCGATCCCGTATAATAAAGACACAGGCGCGGTTTCGGCTACCCCTCAGAAACGCTTTGACGTTTCCGGTCGGGGCCGCATCTGTGCAGGCAGGACCGGAGATAAAAACTGAAGCTGGCGGACAATTGGAGTCCGAGACCTTTTACAGAATCTCCGGTCTTGTCTTTATTAATGGAGTTGGCTCAAACAGGCGGAGATATGATCCATCACAGCTTAGTAAAATATAGTTGATCTTTTCATCCTGATCTAATTGAATAAATATTACTGAAGCAAGTTTACCGCCCTGGTATTCTATAGCGCACCATTTTCCCTGATAGATATCGGGCAAATCGCCTTGAGAACGCAGAACATCTGCAGACTTTACAATCTTGCAGGTGTATTGATCTGTTTCGTTCAAATTATTCTGGACTTTCCTTAAGTGCTGGATGATCCTTAACCCACCCAGAAACATTCGATCGGCATAATCAGATCTGTAGATGCACTTTTCCGTAACGTATTCACGTAGTGTTTCAGCTTTTCCATAACAAAGCGCGTGGTTCAGCATGGCAAGCGAATGCAATTCCCAATCGACCCCAAATTCACAGGAGTCTGGATCCAGAAACCATATTTCATTGACAAATCCAGATGCATTAATGCCCAATACAAGAGCAGTCTGGCGGTTTTCTTTGGCCTGTACGTGAAGTACATTCCAACCCAGAAGTTCAGCATTTTCACAGGAAAGCAGATGAACAATACAACACTCAGCGGTTGAATCCAACATATGAGAAACAATATACTCACTGATGTTTTCATTATTCACTGAAATCGAGGTGTTATGGTCGTGGATGACAATGCTGTCTGCGCATGCTCTGCGAAAACGGGAATAACAGCCCGTTTTAACGCACCGCAGCAGAACTCTCTCCGCGTTATGCTTGGCCTGTTTCCGATATTTGGACGATGTCAGCAGAAGATTGGAGTTCTGAATAACGCGATTCATCAGAACACGAACCTTTTCCGTCAGATCATAATCGGTTAACCGCACCGATGCTTTGCATTCCGGATTCTGGCATGTCCAGGATTCGCGTATCCGGCTGTTGTCAGAGATGCGGCGCATCATAGGATGGCCGCATCTTTCGCATTTAATATGAGGACCAATTACTTCTATCTCGTGGGAGCAGCCCAAAACTGCTTTCAGCCGCGATTTCTTACATTCGATTGCCATCTCGTAGGTGTCGGTTCCGATAATAGGGTCGTACTCCGCATCACCGGTGTAACTGGCATTTTCGATGATTCTCGCAACCCGGGCTTTGTCCCAGCCGAAGCTTTTGATCGTAAACGGTACACGTTCAGCGGTCAGACTGTCCGCAATGTCCTTCAGAGTGGATCCGTTAATGTATTCTTCAAAGATCTTCCGGATGTATCCCGCCTCTGTCGGTTCGATAACCGTTTTTCCGTTCCGTACCGTATAACCATACGGTATTCGTCTGTTTGCACTCATATGAAATCCCAGCCTTTATATTTGTTCGGTAAACTTCAATCCTCCGATGAATTCCAGCGTCAGCTCGTCGTTTTCTGAAAAGGTACCGGACAGCACGATATCTCCGAACAGTTGCGGATCGAAGGCTGTCACCGGATCTTCGACTGCCTCGATTTTTGATTTCAGCGCCCGTATGTTTTTCAGCGTTTCTTCAAGCCTGATGCATGCAGATAATGATTTCGTGTTTTTCAGTTCGCTCAGTTTGTTTGCTATCTCCTGCGACCGGCTCTGATAATCCGTGACGTCCAAAAACGACTCGTCGATAGAGTACACGTGAATGTCCTGAGAATCGAAATAATCCAGATACAGAGAGTAGATGTCCGCTGCATATTCGATGTACAGTGCCATGCGCGGTGGAGCGATCTCATACCGAACGTCCTTCGGAATCTCCGACATCCTGCAGCGGTTTTTGATGCCGAGTGATTTCATATGAGGCGTGATCGCCAGGCACAGCGCGTTCTTTCCCCGTGTTACATCTGCAACGACCAGATTCGTCTCAAACGGATTGAGTCCGCGCTCTGCGCACTCAACGGAGGCGAAGTAGGTCTTCATATCGATGCAGAAGTAGGTACGCTGCTTCTCCCCTATCATAGCCTATCCTCCGGAGTATCACGGCCCGGCGGTACGGTTTGCCTGCTTGTTTTATGCCGGAATCGCTCATAATCAGAACATTCGTTCTTGGTGTCTACTATTATACAGCAGAGAACATCCGTTTGTCAAGAGAAAATATCAAAAAAATTTGAGGTGTCGAAAATAACAAACACCATGCTATGTTTTGATTGTACGGGAAGGATACAAAAAACAATGTACCGGCTATATGGTTCTCACTCTTCGGTGACTTTTCGGTATAAATAGTTAAATCGTATTGCCACGCGTGCGACAGAAATGTCCCACTGAACCGTATATAATGGTCTCAAACAAAAGCAAAACACAAATCAACCCAAAAACATGGAGGTAATATCATGGATGCTTTTGAAAAGATCATCGGTTACTCGGATATCAAGGAAGAACTGATCCGGATCGCCGACGCGCTGAAGAACAGCGAAATCTATCATGCTCTGGGCGCATCCTCGCCGCGCGGGCTTCTTCTGCATGGTGTACCTGGCGTCGGAAAATCCCTGATGGCACAGTGCCTCATTGAAGCGAGCGGCAGGCGTATCTTCGTCTGCCGAAAGACGGAACCCGATGGGGAGTTCGTCAAAACCATCAAGAACACCTTCGACCAGGCGACGGAGAACGCTCCTTCCATCGTCTTTCTGGACGACATGGACAAGTTTGCCAATGGCGACGACTATCATCGGGACGCGGAAGAATATGTGACCGTACAGTCCTGTATCGACGAGGTAACGGGAAAGGAGGTTTTCGTTCTGGCTACGGTCAACGACCGTCGGAAACTTCCGGCTTCCCTGATCCGGGCGGGACGTTTTGACAGGGTCATCAAGGTGGATACACCGAAAGGAAAAGACGCAGAGGAGATCATCCGTCACTATCTCTCCGAAAAGAACCTCGCGGACGATCTGGATTACAAAACCGTCGCAGACATCCTTTCCGGTCGCTCCTGTGCAGTGCTTGAGACCGTCGTCAATACCGCCGGGCTGATCGCCGGCTTCCAGCGCGCAAAAAGCGTTACGGCGGAGCATATGATGGAAGCCTGCCTGCGGACCGTGTTCAATATCCCCCGTCAGACGTTCGTACCGATCGACCTTGAGAGGGCTGACTCCGACGCGCAGGTAGTCTGGCATGAAGCCGGCCACGCGGCAGTCTCCGAACTGCTTTCCCCCGGCAGCGTTTCTCTGCTGCTTGCGCGCCCGGACAACGAAGGCCATGGCGGCGTGATGAAGATCAGGGGAAATACTATCTCATCTGCAACTACGACAAATACGACGATATCTCGAATTACCGCATCGACCGCATCGCCGACGTGAAGGTGCTGGACACTCCGGTAAAGCCTTTTGAGAAGCTGACCGGCGCGGACGGCGAGCCGCTCGATCTGGCGAAATACATGGTGGAGCACATTTATATGTATTCCAGCGAAAACGCCTATGTGAAATTCCGGATCGTCCGGGCTATGGTCAGCGACGTGATCGACATGTTCGGGATGGACGTGCGCTTCTCCGATGAAACGGAGGAGCACGTGACGGTAACGGCGCGCGTGAACGAGCTGGCAATGAAGCAGTTCGCCAAAAGCTACGCGCCGGACGTGATGATACTGGAGCCTGAGAGGTTGAAGAAAGAAGTGAAGAAAGAACTGGAAATGGCGTTGGGAGCGTATTGAGAAAGCAATAATACGTAAACAGAAAGGAAAGAAAAATGAAGAGCACATCAGAAACTGTGAGAGATAAAATTTTTGATTTTGCGTATACAATGGCGATGCGTGACGCCACTTTGCAAAAAGCATACTATGATGCAGAAAAAAACAATGATAAAAAACATGTTCTTGAATGTACTGAGGCAAAAAAACTAGTCAAAGAGTATATCGACTGCATCTTTGAGAATAAAAACCCGAGTTTTGACACAACTGAAAAAGCAGTTGAAGCCGCTTTTTCTAAATATCTTGGGAACGACTATCCTGATTTCACCTTTGGAAATACACAAAAACTTATCAACATGACAGCAAAGTATATGTTTATTTCTTGCTATCATGATTCTTCACTTTGCCAACACTTTGAGAAGTGTGACTGTCCGATGGATAGTAAAATGGTGGAAATTGTTATCAAGTTAGTTAAAAAAAGCAATACCGAACAGGATGTCTTGATAATAGCAAAAGATTATATAAAGTCAGATAGTGAGAATAAGACCTGGCGAGCGTATTTGAGAAAATCGTGGAGCAATATCATCAATGATGACCACGATCAATACTCTTTCTTCCAACGAATTGTGAGATTTCTTGGAGAGAAAGAGGGATTATCTCCATTAGAATTTGATTACCAGTATTGGGAGTAACAATGACCACCCTCACCCTCTCCAAATCCAAATATTGCGGGCTGTGGCAGTGTCCGAAGATCGCGTGGCTTCAGAAATACAAGCCGGAGCAGTTTCAGCCGGATGAGAAGCTCACCGGTCAGATGGAGACCGGCAGCGAGGTCGGAGCGCTGGCCCGCGGACTGTTCGGCCCCTTCACGGACGTGACCGTCCGCAAAGGAGACCGGCTCGATCTGCCGGAGATGATACGCCGCACAACGGAAGAGATGGCAAAAGAGACTCCGGTGATCTGCGAGGCATCCTTCTCCTTTCAGGGTCTCTACTGCGCCGTGGATATCCTGCGCCGGGAGGACGGCGGCTGGGCTGTCTACGAAGTCAAAAGCTCCACCCATCCCGAGAAGGAAGTCTACCTTGCGGACGTCGCCTATCAGACCTACGTTCTGATGCAGTGCGGAGTCCGGGTGACGGGGACGTATCTCGTGACCATGAATAACCAATATGTCTTCGACGGTACGCTGCAGATGGACGAGATGTTCCGCGTTACGGACGTGACGGCGGAGATGGCAGAGCAGCTGCCGCAGGTGGAGGATCATATTGCTCTGGCGCAAGAATTCCTTGCAAAGGAGACGGAACCGCTCCTCCCACTCTCGGAACGCTGCCGTCGTCCTTACGAATGCGGCTTTTGGAACTACTGTGCCCGTGAGCTTCCCGATCCTTCCGTGTTCGATCTCTACCGGGTCCCGTTCGTCAAAAAGATCGCGTATTACGAGCGCGGGCTTGTCTCCTATGAAGCGCTGCGATCCGATCCCGTCGCTTCCGATCATATCCGGCGGATGCAGATCGACCACGCGCTGTCGAAACGGGAGGACCAGATCAACCGCAGACGTATCCGCGAATTTCTGAACGGCTTGTCCTATCCCCTGTATTTTCTCGATTTCGAGACCGTCCAGACCGCGATCCCGCAGTACCTCGGGACGAAGCCCTACGCACAGATCCCGTTCCAGTATTCGCTTCATTTCATCGAACGGGAGGGCGGCGAACTGATGCACAAGGAATTTCTGGCGGAGCCAGAGTGCGACCCCCGGCGACCGCTGGCGGAGCGGCTTTGCCGGGACATCCCCATGGGTGCGTGCGTCACGGCATACAATAAGGCGTTTGAATGCACACGAATCAAGAGGAAAACATTATATGCACAATAATCAAACTTCAGAAAGGATTATGGGATGAAAAACGAAACAACGGATTATACGTGACTCTCACCGATCTCCCGGAATCATGAACTGTCGGAAGGAGGCCATCGGATGACGTATCTCATGTCCGATCTGCACGGACAGTACGACAAATACCGAAAAATGCTGGACAAGATCGGTTTTTCGGATAAGGACGACCTGTTCATCCTTGGTGACGTTGTGGACCGCGGGCCGAAGCCGATGGCTTGTCTCAGGGATATGAGCCTGCGCGCCAACGTATTCCCTATTCTCGGAAACTGCGACTGGACGGCGCGGACCCTTCTTCCGGGTATTGCCGCAAAAGACGATACGGGAAAGGCGGCACTGCCGCTCAAAAATGAGTATTCCGACGCCGTAAGGCTGTGGCTCGCGGACGGCGGTGACGGAACCTTGAAAGACTTCATAAAGCTCGGTACACAGGAACGGGAAGCGATCCTCGACTATCTCTGTGAGTTCTCTCCGTATGAGGAGATCGAGGTAAACGGGATCCGTTACGTTCTCGTGCACGCGGGGCTGGATCATTTTTCACCGGAGAAACCGCTCGGCAAGTACGATGAACCCGAGCTGTGCGCCGGGGGATGCGACTACAGACGGCGCTATTTCAGCGACCGCATCCTCGTGACCGGTCATACGCCGACCTTCCTCATCGCCCGGTCCTCCGCAGGCCGCATCTGGCGCGGGAACGGGCATATCGCCCTCGACTGCGGCGCTGGCTTCGGCCTGCCGCTCGGATGCCTTCGTCTTGAGGATGGGAAGGAGTTTTATGTGGAATAGATGGAAACAAAACATATTGATTCTTTCCAGCGGTCCATCAACAAAGAAACCCGGCGGTGATACCCGCCGGGTTTCTATTTGTTGTCGGTCATAGAGGGACGCTCCTTATACCAAAGAATGGCCTGTTCTCGAGCCGTCCCTCTCCGCTTCATTCCACGGCTCCAGGTTGTCTTCGTCAAACAACGGAGAGTTGAAAAACTCAGTCAGGCTGATCCCGAGCCCTTGACAGAGCTTGTGGAGCACCCGGACCATAACCGTATCATAGGTGCTGTTCCCTCTTGAACTATCGGTTGGATTCCGAGAAAGCCCTTGCTCCGATCCTTTCCGGGCAGAGCGAACTTTGGGATCGGATGAAGACACAGGTATACCGGGCAATCCGATACCGCATCGCTGTAGAGTGCTTCATGGAGCAGTTCGACTGTTCCCTGACGGAAGCCTATATCGCCAAACAGCTTCATCACGCCGGAGGGAATGAGCAGATTTTCTCCAATTCTGCCATCAAAAAGATTTACGACTATTCCTCCGGGCTGTCCCGGATGATCAACCGGGCCTGCACGCTGTCCCTCAGTCTTGCTTACCAGATAAACAGGCTCATTGTGGACGACCGGATGGTCGGCGAAGCGCTGGAGGAGGAAGTTACCTGACCGCAGGCTTTTACCTGCGGGGAGGATAGTACAATGCTGGGGAGCAACATGAGCGCCCACAGGGTTTTGCTGGGAGCGATGCCGCAAGCACCGTTCTCTCTTTTACGACAGATTCAGCCGTCCGTCAGCCGTCTCTCCACGTCAAACAGCGCCGTCTATTTTTCGACAGCGTCCGTCGGCGGCGACAAAAAATCTGCGACGGAATATGCCGTCTGTCTATCGCCAACGTAAACTGACGCATCGCCGAAGATAATTGTCAGAGAGCCCGGGCGTTGGAAATCTTATTCTCAATCTCAAATTATTCGATACCCAACAGATCTCTTTCTATAAGGCTGTCGTCTCACGCGTCAGACAGAACATAGTGACAGGTATATACAGTGCTGCACACTCTATCGCACATGGTTATACGCTCTGATGCATTTGCTATGTGATGTATCTGATATGATTATACCGCTCAGCGGAAGATTAAAGCGAAATACGATCCTCCTGCGTCATTCAAACATGGAATCATAAGACTCCATTTCCTCAACCCACACGGGATCATCCTTGATCCCCTTTGCTTCCGCCCCGCATTTGGAACAGAAAGGCGTTGGATTCCGGAACATGGCACCGCAGGACAGGCATCTGTAGGTAATGCTTCCCCATAAGTGTTCTTCCTTTATCCACTTCGTTTTTTTGATTCTCTTTCCGTTGTTGTCACGCGAGACGATTCTTCCCGCCTGGGAAACCGGATAGGTTTCGATCAGTCTGAGATCCTTTCTGCCCCTGCAGTACTGCCGGGCTGCCTTGCGCTCGGCCTTATCCGTCACGACTGTGGCAAAGCCGCCGGGAATCCGGACGGTCTTGACCGAAATATCATACAGCGTCCGCATATCGATCCCTCTGAACGCCCAACTGGCTTTCCAGTCGGCTCTGCCGAGGATCGGCTTTGTCAGCTCGAGCGGATACGGGACGTCCTTTTCCTTGTACTCTCGTACTCCCGTAACGATCGCGGGCTTGATATCGTTCCCGGCCGGAACCATGACGACCGTATTGACAGTGAGACTCCTGTCCGTGGTTCTGTAGGCGTAGGGATGTTTCCCGTTCGGAAAGCAGACGAAGACGTAGATATACGTTTTCTGAAACAAGCCCATGGTTCAGCCTCCCTTCTGTGCGTCAGCAGTTCCCGGTGTATACATCCTTCAGATTCTCACGCGCAATCTCAGCCAGACGGTACACGTGCCGGACATCGGTCGCGTCCCGATCCTGCATGCGGAAGCGCGGAAAGAACCGGGATATGTTGAGAGGAATGTCATCTCCGTCCGGATTTTTCATTTGGCTTACCCATCCGGATAGCGCCCGCATCTCGTCTTCGCCGTCGTTTTCGCCCGGAACGATCAGCGTCGTCAGCTCGACGTGACATATCGTGACGGCTCTTTCAATAAATGCCATGACCTGGGCCCGGTCACCATCGAGGACTTCCCTGTAATAGCGTTCAATGAAGGCTTTCAGATTGTGATTAAACAGGTTTTTCACCACTGGCAGACCGATTCATTCTGTCAGGTCGAATTTGATCGGATAAGCAACACTATTCTGCCCTGTGTATGCGTATCGATCCGACCGTTCATCCCTCAACGCAGAATCTTCTCCATCGGTTTTCCCTTTGCAAGTTCGTCCACCAGCTTGTCCAGCTGCCGGATCTTCTTCATCAGCGGGTCCTCGATGGTTTCTACCTGGATTCCGCAAATCTTCCCTGTGATCAGCTCCGCCCTCGGGTTGTATGCCGGCGCATTGTCGAAGAACTCCGCATAGGTCACATCGAGATCTGTCGTCTCCATATCATATCCGGTCAGCCACGAGGTGACTTCATCAACCTCTGCCTTGGTTCGGCCTTTCTTCTCCGCCTTAGCTACCAGCAACGGATATACTTTTGAGACCTTCATATCAAAAACGGATTGTCTGGGCATCGTTCGTCACCTCACGCATGGTTTCCGGTCTTCCGACACCAGTCTGCGATCTCTGCGATCAGATCCAGCGGAAGATCATCGGAATACGGAATTTGGATGGACCCCTTGCTGTATTTGCAGCCCGCCTGATTCAGCTTTTCCACAAAATATGTCACCGCTTCCGGGCCGGGATACAGCCCGATGTGCTTCTTCGCGGCGGCAAAATGGATGATGTTATGGCCTTTCCACCAGGTCGGCATGGACCAGGAGATCTTCTCGACCGCATCCGGCAGGCTGGCACGGAGCACATTCCGCACACCCTCCAGATGGCCGCGGATCGCTTCGTCCTGCGCAAGGATGTATTCGTCTACCGTCTCCGGCGCTTTTCCGCAGTAATGGCTCTGGTTCTCGTTTTTGAAACTGCGTCCGCACTTAGGGCATTTCCACATGTTTTACTCCCTTTCCCGGATCACAACGTGTACGCTGTCCCCGTCGCCTTTATGCTGGTAATCCCTTTATGCCGCATGAGATAATTGTATATCATTCTTCATCTTTTCATATCTCCTGACTTGCCGTATAGCTGCATCGGAACAACTCCGGGAGTACGACGAGATCCAGCTCCGGGAACTGGCGGATAAGGCTTTCAATATGGGTATCTCTGTAGTCGATCCCCTTGACGCCGTTGTCAAGCACTATGGCGACTATTCTCATTTCTGAAACTCAAACGTCCTCGGGAAGAGATTCTTCTATGATCTCTCCGCTGATCTCCATGAGACTGCCTATCGGGATCCTTACTCCGTCTGCCATGCAGATAACCTTTTCCAACTCGTCATACCTCTTGACAGTTCCCCGGACGGTGACGGCCTTCCCACCGTCTTTCTTCCGATCCGGGAGAAAATAAGTGATGTTAATTATAGGTTTGTCGGCGATATGCTTCAGCACAACCGCCAGTTTGCGGGACAGGCGCTCCTTTGCCTCTTCGTCAAGATCCGGTTTCTCGTCTGTTATTCTCGCAGCCTCCGAAACGATACCGTCGTACCCTGTCAGGGCGGCAAACGGCGAAAACTGCGCGGCATAACTCGCGCGGCTCAGCGGCGGATGACGATCTGATACGTGATGCGGAAGATCGATTATCTGTTTGTATTTGCTTTCACTGCTCATAGTATCATCTCTGCAAACAGGAATTTGTCAATCTGTTGCAGAAGCCATAATTACCGCAAAGCGGTCAAGGGTTTTGTCGTACACAGTAAAGCACAGCGCGCCCCACCACTCGTGACCGTCGTCGAAGAACTCCGACCAGTCGGTCGTCCATTCATACACTTCAAGCCCGTCCATCCCGTTTGGGAACAGGGCTGCGTTCACACGGTCGAAATCCATGTTCCCAAGCCAACCGCCGTGCGGCGGATATAAGAACGCGCCGCGGTAATTCGATCCGCGTTTTTCGTTTGCGGCGGCAAATAAAGCATCGGCAGTGATCTGCTTCCCCTCTGCGCCACCGCAGTCGTAGCCATATAGTTGTTTCTCGCCGTCGAAGAACAGCACACGACTCGCCCACACCAGCGCGTACCAATGCGCATTTCGTCCTCTTGCGATATGTTCGTTTTTGACAAGGCAGTACTCGACCGCTCTGTCTGGGTATTCGTTGATGACATCATATGCCGGATCGTCGTATATGACGCGCGTCGTTTCGGGGTGAAAAGGCT
>Ga0208297_1001505_pt1 | contig 20729 bp, 22 predicted proteins | sample LMS_cellobiose_e_FD_187367 | JGI IMG/M metagenome (GOLD analysis project Ga0208297, IMG submission 187367) | Rumen-fistulated moose microbial communities from Alaska, USA - LMS_cellobiose_enrichment (SPAdes) (version 2) | ecosystem: Host-associated > Mammals > Digestive system > Stomach > Rumen... | reverse complement strand
CATGTTCTTCACCGCCTCTCCTCTTGTTTACTTCTTATATTCGACATCACCTCTTAATTCTCCTTTTGGTCTCTTTTGGCTTTTTCATAAAATATAACCGCTGACAAGGGCTTTGTCAACGGTCTGAAAAGCGCCGTGCTCACCACGGCGCTTTTCGTGTTTCAGCCCTTACCCAGATCTCTGTCATACAGGGTGCTCTTCTTTAAAAACTCCTTCACGGTCCGGTATCCAAGCCGTTCCAACAGGGCAATTACATAGGGGTTTTCCATCGGCGTGTCAAATTTTGCTTTTGCTTTGTATGCCAGCACATGTTCCGCGCCGTCCTCCATGGGCAGAATGGCGCGAGGCCCCCCAACACAGCCGCCTTTGCATCCCATCCCTTCAAAGAAATTTGCACTTCTGTTTCCGGCCAGGATGCTGTCTATCATCTGTTTGCAGTCCGGGACACCATCAGCGCGCTGCGTCTTTATGGCTATTCTGCGTGCCGGATTCAAAGCCTTTACCGCGCGTTCTACAGCGTCCGAAACGCCGCCCCCAACCGCATAACCGATGCCAGACGCTGAAGAGTGCTCCGCAATATCTTCCGAAAGTTCCTCCGCCCGGATGTTTGTCACAGAGAAGAGGTCACGCAGCTCCTGAAAAGTCAGAACGTAGTCAATGGCGTCCGCAATATCCGGCTCGCGGCGCTCTGCCTTTTTCGCAAGGCAGGGACCAATGAAAACCGTCTTTGCCTCTGGATACAGGTATTTCACAGTTCGTCCGCCCGCAATCATGGGCGAAACCGTCCCCGGAACATTGGGAAGCAGCTCGTGGTAGAGCTTTTTAATCATACCGATCCACATAGGACAGCAGCAGGACGTCAGTTGAAAATCTGCTTCCTTCTGGATGTTCTTGTCAAATTCGAGGGCTTCCTTCATGGTCAGGATGTCTGCAAAGGCCGCCACCTCCAGAACTCCGCTGAAGCCGAGTTTTTTCAGCGCCGTGCGCAGCCGGCCAAATGTATATGCCTCCCCCAGTTGCCCGGAGAAAGCAGGCGCGACAAGAGCGTAAATCGGACCGTCATATTCCCGAAGGTCTCTTACGACCGGGACGATATCTTTACTCGCCGTAAGAGCATCAAACTTGCAGGCGTCAATACACGCCTCACAGCCCATACATTTACCCTCGTCAATGACGATGTTTCCGTTTTCATCGTGGCTCAAAGCATCCCAGGAGCATGCAGAGGTACAGGGCCTCTCCGTATCCGGAGGACACATACACGGCCTGACGCGCCAGACCAGCGGATACTCCCCCGGCCTTTCCAAGCAATGGATCATGCGCGGTTCACCTGGACCTTTATCGTCGTTTTTCCTTTTGCCTGACAATGCGTTTTTCAGCGTTTGGTAATAAAGCTCATCAAGGGTAGACATTTTTCCTCCTGTAAGTTCTCCGGTCTTTCTTTACTCCTCCAGTACCTGCCAGAGCCCGTCGAAATCCAGAATCTCAATGACGGGTGGAGAGTAGCGGATCAGATCATGGCCTTCCATCTTTTTCAGCTCCCTGTGCAGCGAGGGGCGGGACACATTCATCATCAGCGCCCATCTTGTCATTGAACCAGGAAGGGGAACTGAGGCTTTGCCGGATCCCTTCGACGCCATTAGAAGATAAAAGGCAATCTTCTGCTGAATTGCGTTGTATGTCAGCAGCTCCAGCCGCTGCTGAAGGAGGAAGTTCGCAGATGCCAACTCCGATATGAAATTATCCATCAATCGAACATCACTTTGAAGCATTTGAAGAAGCCCTGTCCGCTCAAAGGTAAGTATGTCCGTCGTTTCCATAGCTTTAACTTCAAAGGGATATTTTCTCACGTCAGAAAACGCTGCCGCAGGGCCAAGAAGCTCTCCTGCCTGGCGAACAGAGAAATTAAACTGATTCCCATTGGGAATAATTTTTTGAGCCTGTACCCGGCCTTTTAAGATAATGCCGATCCGGTCAGCCTTCGACATCAGGTGGTAAACTGTCTCGCCCTCTTCGTAATGCTTGATATAGCAAGAAATGTTGCCAATGATGGTCTTGATCTCCTCTATGGAAAGCCCGCGAAAGAGCCTGCATGTTGTGAGCGTTGAGAAATCCATTACGGCCTCCTTTATCTCAGTGGCTTGTTTATAAACAATATACTTCAAATTTCTCTGCATTTCTGTATCAGAGGATACAGAAACATGTGACAGCTTGCATTATACTAAATTTGCAAGTAAAAAAAGGAGGACACTTCTATGAGAGCATACGTAGATCAGGACACCTGTATCGGCTGCGGTTTGTGCGTAGACACCTGCCCTGAGGTTTTCCAGATGAACGCAGACGGAAAGGCTGAAGCTGTCGCAGATACCACCGATGAAAACCACTCCGGTGTGTTGGAGGCCATCGACAACTGTCCGGTAAGCGCGATCCGTGAGGAGGAATAGTGCTGTCATAAACCGGGACCTGTGCTGAGGCGGGGATTCCCGCCTCAGCATTCGGGCATGTACTGGAGGATAAAATTATGCTTGAGCTGAAAAACATCTTCTTTTCCGTTGAAAGTGACGGAATGCAAAAGACGATCATTCACGATTTGAACCTGACGGTTGATGACAATAAATTTGTCGTTGTCACCGGTCCAAACGGGAGCGGGAAATCCACGCTGGCCAAGCTCATTGCGGGGATCGAAAAGCCCACGGCAGGGCAAATTCTGCTGGACGGCGTGGATATCACGGACATGGAGATCACGGAGCGGGCCAGGACGGGTATGGGCTTTGCCTTCCAGCAGCCGGTGCGCTTCAAAGGCATCAAGGTCCATACGCTGCTTCGCTTGGCCTCCGGGACGAATCTGTCTGTTTCCGACGCCTGCGACTATCTTTCGGAGGTTGGGCTCTGCGCCCGCGACTATGTTCACCGGGAGGTCAACGCCTCCCTCTCCGGCGGTGAGCTCAAGCGCATTGAGATCGCCACTGTGCTGGCGAGAAACTCCCGCCTGACCGTCTTTGACGAACCGGAGGCAGGGATCGACCTATGGAGCTTTCAGAACCTCATCCGCATCTTCGAGTCCATGCGCAAGAACATTAAAGACAGTTCTATCATCATTATCTCCCATCAGGAGCGCATTCTCAATATTGCCGATGAAATCGCGGTCCTCGCGGACGGGACGATTGAGCGGCACGGAACAAGGGATGAGATTTTTCCGAGCCTGATCGGAACGGAATCGGCACAGGACGCCTGCAACAGGCTAAGGAGGAATGTGTGATGGAAAAACTGACAGAAGTCCAGAAGCGTTTAATTCGTGAGGTTGCAGATCTCCACGAGGTCCCTATAGGAGCGTATAATTTCCGGGCCAACGGTGGCCTCGCCGGCAGGAATACCACGGCGAATATCGACATTGTTTCCAAGGAAGACGGCAGCGGGATCGACATCCGCATCAAGCCCGGCACCGTGCGGGAAAGCGTCCATATCCCGGTGGTCCTCTCGGAGAGCGGCCTGAAGGAGACGGTATATAACGACTTTTATATTGGAGAAAACAGCGACGTGACGATTGTCGCCGGGTGTGGCATCGACAACTGCGGCGTACAGGATTCTCAGCATGACGGCGTACATCGCTTTTATGTCGGCAAAGGCGCAAAGATCAGATATGTGGAAAAACACTACGGCTCCGGGGACGGGTTGGGTAAGCGCATCTTGAATCCGGTCACGGAGGTTTACATGGAGGAAGGAAGCTCCATGGAAATGGAGATGGTGCAGATCAAAGGCGTGGACTCCACCGAGCGGACGACCATCGCGGAGCTGAAAAAGGATGCCCGCCTGGTGGTGCGGGAGCGTCTCATGACCCATGGAGAGCAGTATGCAATCAGCATCTACAAGGTAACACTGCAAGAGGAGGGCGGCAGCGCCGATGTGGTTTCCCGCTCCATCGCCAGAGACAGGTCCTATCAAAAGTTTGACGCCTGCGTGATCGGCAACGCTCCCTGCAAAGGGCACACGGAATGTGACTCCATCATCATGGACGAGGGGACGATCCTTGCCGTACCTTCGCTGGAGGCGCATCATGTGGACGCCGAGTTGGTCCATGAGGCCGCCATCGGAAAAATCGCCGGCGAGCAGCTCATCAAACTGATGACCCTTGGCCTGACCGAGCAGCAGGCGGAGGAGGAGATCATCAACGGCTTCCTGGCATAAAAATGCCTCCCTATGTATCGTGAAACACCCACCGCTGAGATAAAGCAGTGGGTGTTGTCTTTTACTGATCCATTCCGCAGGAATAGCTTTGTTCGATCAGCGCGCGGTCATTTACCACCGCATCGTAGAGGCGGAAACCGCCGGAGAAGTTATAGGTTTCATAGCCGTTTCCCGCCAGAATACGGCTGGCAATATAGCTGCGAAGTCCGCTCTGACAGATAATATAGACGGGCTTACCCTGTTCGATCTCGTCCAATCGGTCCCTCAACTCATCAACAGGGATGTTCTGAAACCCGTCGATGTGCCCCCGACTGTACTCCTGCGCCGTGCGCGTATCCAGCAGAGTGACGCTGCCATCTCTGGACAGACGATCCACATCGGCAAGATGCCACTGCTTCAGGATGCCTTTGGCGATATTATCGATCATAAATCCGGCCATATTGACCGGGTCTTTCGCGGAGGAATACGGGGGCGCATAGGCAAAATCCAGGTCCTTCAAATCGGTTGCTTTCATGCCCGCGCGGATCGCAGTTGCCAGCACGTCGATACGCTTGTCCACGCCCTCATAGCCAACGATCTGGGCTCCAAGCAGGCGGTAGGTTTTCTTTTCAAAGACCACTTTCATCATCATCTCTTTGCCGCCGGGATAGTACCCGGCATGGCTCATGGGAGACAGAATGACGGATTCAGCATCTATGCCTGCTTTTCGGGCGTTGGTCTCATTTATGCCGGTTGCCGCGGCGGTCATATCGAAAACCTTGATGACAGAGCTGCCCTGAGAGCCCATGTAATGGCTGTCACCGCCGCAGATATTGTCCGCGGCAATACGCCCCTGTTTATTGGCGGGGCCGGCGAGCGAAATCAAAGTATTTTCCCCGGTGACATAGTGCTGTACCTGCACCGCATCCCCCACAGCATAAATGTGCGGGACAGAGGTTTCCATCCGGTCATTGACGACGATGCTCCCCTTGACGCCGAGGGTCAAACCGCCCTCTTTCGCCAGCACCGTGTCCGGGGCGACGCCGATAGCCAGCACCACCATGTCTGCGTGAAGAGGCGCTACGTCCTTCAGCAGCACGTCCACGCCGCCGTCCTTTTCCTCGAAGCCCTCCACGGTATAGCCCAGTGCCAGCTTCACGCCGGACCTGCGCACCTCGTTGTGGATGAGGGATGCCATATCCGCGTCATAGGGATTCATCAGCTGCCTTGGCCGCTGGACGATGGTGACAGACATGCCGAGCGCCCTCAGGTTTTCCGCAAGCTCCAGACTGATGAACCCGCCGCCCGCCAGGACAGCGGTTTTCGGGTGGTTCCTGTTGATATATTCCTTGATTCGGAAGGTGTCCTCCACGGTGCGCAGCGTGAACACTCTGTCGATCCCCACACCGGGCAGCCTGGGCTGTACAGGCTTTGCGCCGGGAGAGAGAAGTAATTTATCATAGGCTTCTTCAAAGGCTTCGCCGGTTTCCAGATTCTTCACGGAAACGGTCCTGCGTTCCGGATGAATGGCCGTCACCTCATGGCGCACCTTTACTTTCACGCGAAAACGGGAAAAGAAAAAATTAGGCGTTTGCAGGGTCAGATCGTCGGGATCGGTAATCACATCGCCGATGTAATAAGGCAGGCCGCAGTTTGCATAGGAAATGTAGCCGGAACGCTCAAAAACAAGGATTTCAGCCTGCTCGTCCAGTCTTCTGATTCTTGCGGCGGCAGTGGCTCCCCCTGCAACGCCGCCTACAATGACAACCTTCATACTATCCGCTCCAACTTTCCAGAATAGGAAGCTATGCCGCCTATGTTTTTCACATTGGTATAGCCCATACGCTGCAATATGCTGACCGCCTGCCGGCTGCGGGAGCCGGAATAGCAGTATACATACAGCGGGGCACTTTTATCTTCGGCAACAGCAGCTATTCTATTGAGTTCCTGCACAGGAATGTTTTTGCTTCCGGGGATATGTCCCTGCCGGTATTCCTGCACCTCCCGTACATCCAGTAAAACAGCGCCGGCATCTGCCCTGTAATCCTTTACGCCCTGATTGATATCCGGTTGCTTAAAAAGATCAAAGAATCCCATATCATGCCTCTCCTTGCAGCAATTCAAGTATTGCACTCTTGGGCATTGCTCCTATGGCTTGATTCACTATTTTGCCGTTCTTTATTACCACAAGGGTGGGGATGCTCATCACCCCAAACTGACCCGCCAATTCCGGTTGTTCATCCACGTTGACCTTGCCCACTTTTATATTGCTGCGCTCGGCGGCTATTTCGTCCACAACAGGGCTGACCATCCGACAGGGTCCGCACCAGCTTGCCCAAAAGTCCAGCAGAACCGGCTTGTCAGAATTCATTATTTCATCTTGAAAATTGTGCTTATTGATATTGATAATAGACATTTTTAAGTCCTCCTTTTTTTCTTATGGAGTGCCCTTATGATCACGTAATGAAGAACTATTGAGTGTCAATCAAGTTAGTCCACCCCGCACGAGCACGCTATCAAAGATTCTGTCCCGTGTGAAAGCTATTCCATCCCGGATAGCACGCACTCGCGCCAAGATCTTCTTCAATCCGCAGAAGCTGGTTGTACTTGGCGACGCGCTCGGAGCGGGACGGCGCACCGGTCTTGATCTGTCCGGTGTTCAAGGCAACCGCCAGGTCCGCAATGGTCGTATCTTCCGTCTCGCCTGAGCGATGGGAAACAACAGCGACATAACCGGCATTGTGCGCCATTTTTACTGCTTCCAATGTTTCGGAGAGCGAACCAATCTGATTCAGCTTGATTAAGATAGCATTGCCTGCACCGCACGCAATCCCTCTGGACAGGCGTTCTGTGTTGGTGACAAACAAATCGTCGCCCACCAACTGGATGCGGCCTCCCAGTTTCTGTGTCATGAGCCGCCATCCATCCCAATCCTCTTCATCCAGCCCGTCCTCGATGGAACGGATGGGATACTTGTCCACCAAAGAGGCCCAGTGGTCGATCAATTCCTGTGAGGTAAACACCCTGCCGGATTTGGGCTGGCGATACATGCCTGCAACAGCGTCTCCATTTTCATCTGTGAACTTCCACTCCGAAGCCGCGGCGTCAAGAGCCAGAACGAAATCCTTGCCCGGCATATAACCGGCCGTCTGAACAGCCCGAAGGATGAGCTCAATGGCTTCTTCGTCACCTGCCAAATCAGGAGCAAAACCTCCTTCGTCTCCCACAGCAGTGGACTTGCCCTCCATTTTCAGAATCCTTGAAAGCGCATGAAAGACCTCTGCGCACCAGCGCAGGGCCTCCCGGAAACTGGCTGCTCCCACCGGCATAATCATAAATTCCTGTGTGTCTACAGAATTGCCGGCGTGTGCGCCGCCGTTGAGAATATTCATCATCGGAACAGGAAGCCGATTGCCGTTTATACCGCCGAAAAAGCGATAGAGCGGCAGATTCTGAGAATCCGCTGCCGCCCTGGCAGCGGCGATTGACACCGCCAGGATGGCGTTGGCACCGAGGGTTGATTTATCCCTGGTTCCGTCTGCCTCTCGCATAGCGGCATCTACCGCATAGATGTCAGAGGCATCAACCCCGCAAAGCATCTTCTTGATTGTCGTGCTGATATGCTCTACCGCTTTTTGAACACCCTTGCCACCATAGCGGGCGGCGTCTCCGTCCCGCAGTTCCAGTGCTTCAAACTGCCCTGTGGACGCACCGCTGGGAACGATACCCCGGCCAATGGTCCCATCTGCAAGAGAGACCTCTGCCTCTACTGTTGGGTTGCCGCGGGAATCCAGCACCTCCCGACCAACGACATTTGCGATCTGCAAACTGCATCTATCCGTCATAATGCCTGTCCTTTCTGCGCGCAGAAACGGCGCTATTCCGTCTGTGATAATACTGTTTCAGCGTAGGAGCAGACGGGGATGACCTTGGCACCTTCTTTTTCCGCCTGCTCCGCCACGCACAAAACCAGCTTTCTTGCGATACCCTGTCCGCCATAGGAGGGATCGACCTCCGTATGGGTAATGGTCCAGGTGGTATCTGACACCTGGACCTCACAACACCCAACCAGCGCAGCGCCGTCATACGCAGCTGCCCGCTGTTTTTCCCGTTCAAATTGAATTTGAATCATCTTTTCTTTTCCTCCATTCGCTCCGTCAGCCAATCCCTTAGAATCACGGCATGGTTACAGGTGGAGCTTTTGGCTGCGTAGAGCAGCAGGACATCCTGATCTCCTAGGAGTCTCCCCATATCCTGAGCAAATTGATGTGCTTCTATGCTGCCGTCCAGCTCGGCGCGGTAAAATGACGCAAATTCGTCAAGGCGCTCCTCCGCATGCCCAAACCACTTCCGCAGCTCCGGGCTGGGCGCGACCTCTTTCGCCCAGCGGTCAAGCCGCAGAGCCTCCTTTCGGAGACCCCGCGGCCACAGCCGATCAACCAGTACACGATAGCCCGTCGTTTCCTCTGTAAGGTCGTATACGCGAAGGATTTTCAGCTTGTGCTCCATGGGGATCAGCCCGCCTCACCGATCAGCAGCTTCAGATCCTCGTCCACCGTCGTGATCCCAGCGATACCGAAATTGTCCACCAGCACCCTGGCCACGTTCGGGCTGAGGAACGCCGGCAGCGTCGGCCCCAGGTGGATGTTCTTCACGCCCAGGTACAGCAGCGCCAGCAGAACGATAACCGCCTTTTGCTCATACCAGGCGATGTTGAAGGCAAGCGGCAGGTCGTTCACGCTGTCCAGTCCGAAGATCTCCTGGAGCTTTAAGGCGATGAGCGCCAGAGAATAGGAGTCGTTGCACTGGCCCGCGTCCAGTACGCGGGGGATGCCGCCGATGTCGCCCAGTGGCAGCTTGTTGTACTTATACTTCGCACAGCCTGCCGTGAGAATGACCACATCCTTCGGCAGCTTCTCAGCAAACTCCCGGTAGTATTCTCTTGATTTCATCCGGCCGTCGCAGCCGGCCATGACCACGAACTTGCGGATGGCACCGGACTTTACGGCGTCCACCACCTTATCCGCCAGGGCGAACACCTGCTCATGGGCAAAGCCGCCCACGATGCTGCCGGTCTCCAGTTCCTCCGGCGACGGGCAGGTTTTGGCCTGCTCGATGATGGCGGAGAAGTCCTTGGTTTCGCCGTATTCGCCGGGGATATGGCGGCAGCCGGGGAAGCCCGTGGCCCCGGTGGTCCAGAGCCGATCCTTGTAACTCTCCGCCGGCGGCACCACGCAGTTGGTGGTCATCAGGATGGGACCGTGGAACTTCTCAAACTCCTCCTTCTGCTTCCACCATGCGTTTCCGTAATTGCCGGCGAAGTGGGGGTATTTCTTGAAGGCCGGATAATATTGGGCGGGCAGCATTTCAGAATGGGTGTACACGTCCACGCCCGTACCGGCGGTCTGCTCCAACAGCATCTCCAAATCCCGCAGGTCGTGGCCGGAGATCAGGATGCCGGGATTCTGGCGCACGCCGATGTCTACCGTGGTCACCTCCGGATTGCCATAAGCTCCGGTGTTGGCGGCGTCCAACTCCGCCATTCCCTGCACGCCGTACTTGCCGGTCTCCAGGGTAAGCGCCACCAGGTCGTCCGCCGTCAGGCTGTTGTCCAGCGTTTTAGCAAGAGCGCTCTGGATAAAGGCGTCCACCTCCTCGCTATCCCGCAGCAGGGCGTTGGCGTGCTTGGTATAGGCCGCCAGGCCCTTGAGACCGTATGTAATCAGCTCCCGCAGAGAACGAATGTCCTCATTCTCCGTGGCGAGCACGCCGACGGATGCGGCCTTGGCGTCATAATCATCCTCTGTGCCGTTCCAAAGAGCGGTCTCAGGCAGTCCAGCCGTGCTGGATGTTTGCATCAGCAGTTCGGTTTTTGCGCTCAGCGTTTTCCCGATCATGCGCCGCAGCGCGTCCCGGTCAAAGTTGGCGTTGGTAATCGTCGCAAACAGGTTCATTGTCACCAGATGGTTGACCTCTTTGTCAACAGTCTTGTTTTCCTCCCGGAGCCGTGTTGCCACGGCGGACAGGCCCTTGGTTACATAGATCAGCAGATCCTGCATGGCGGCGACCTCCGGCTTTTTGCCGCAGACGCCCGACACCGTACAGCCCTTGCCGCCCGCTGTTTCCTGACACTGATAGCAGAACATTTTGTTTTCCATACTCATTCCTCCTCAAAATCGGCTTTGGCTGCTCCGCAGATGGGGCACACCCAATCCTCCGGCAGCGCCTCAAAGGGCGTTCCCGGCGCAATCCCGCTGTCCGGGTCGCCCACCGCGGGGTCATACACATAGCCACAGGGTCCGCAAACATACTTTTTCATGTTCAATTACCTCATCTTTCTTTGGTTTTTATCCTTACGCCAGCAAAGCTTTTGCCAAGGCGGGAATAGCGGCCAGGTCTTCTTCCTCCGGGTTCCACTGGGAGCGCACGCTTTCTTCCACAACGGTGAATCCAGCTTCCCGCAGCTTTTCCTGCAGCAGCTTCACGCTCTCGCCGCTCCAGCCGTAGCAGCCGAAGGCTGCGGCCTTCTTATCCTTGAACTTGAGCTGCTTCAAGAATTCCAGCCAGCCCGCCACGGAGCTAAGATAACTGTTGGAAACCGTCGGGGAACCAACGGCGATAGCGCGGGACTTGAACACCTCTGTCATGATCTCGTTCTTGTCCGCCTTGGCAATGTTGTAGACCTTCACCACGGTATCGGGGCTCTGTCGGTGGAGTTCCTTTGCGAGCTCATGGGCCAACTTTGCAGTGCCCTCCCACATCGTATCATAGGCGACGGTGATCTGATCCTCCTGGTAGGCCGCGGCCCACTCCATGTACTTGTTTACGATCTGCATGGGGTTCTCTCGCCAGATAGCGCCGTGGGACGGCGCGATCAGCTCAATGGGGAGATTCAGCCTACCGAGCTCCTCCAGTTTCTTGATGAGGATGGGTGCGAAGGGATTGAGGATGTTGGCAAAGTATTTCATGGCCTCCTTATACAGCAGGCACTGGTCAGCCTTGTCGTTGAATAACTCTTCCACGGCGTAGTGCTGGCCGAAGGCGTCGTTGGAGAAGAGAATGTTGTCTCCGGTGAGGTATGTCGCCATGGAGTCCGGCCAGTGGAGCATCCGCATCTCCACAAAGACGAGCTGCTTTCCATTGCCGATGTCCACACTGTCGCCGGTCTTAACCACATGGAAATTCCAGCCCCGCTTTCCGTACTGCCCCTCGATGCTTTTGACTGCGTTGGCGGTACAGTAAATGGGGGTACCCGGAATCTTCTCCATCAGCGCCATCAGCGAGCCGGAGTGGTCGCATTCGCCGTGATTGGCCACGATGAAGTCGATCTTATGGAGATCGATCTCCTTTTCCAGATTCTCCACAAACTCAAAGCGGTGGGGCAGCCACACCGTGTCAATGAGGACGGTCTTTTCCTCCTCGATCAGATAGGCGTTCTGGCTGGAGCCGTTTTTGATGGAGTAATCCTCGCCGTGGAACCACTCCAGCTCCCAATCGATGTAGCCCACCCAGCTCACGTTGCCTTTCACGTGTTTTCTCATGCCGCGCCTCACTTTAGTCCAGCATCAGCAGCAGGGCCATCTTGAAGCGGCCATCCGCTTTGACCCAATGCGCGCCATTCTTGGCGAACCTGAAATTCTCTCCGGCCTGGATGGGATATTCCTTTCCCTCGTAGCCGATCACGCCATGCCCGTCCAGGGCGAAGATCAGCGCTTCGCCGGGGGCGGCATGCTCGGAAAGGCCGGTTCCCGCGTCAAAAGCCATGACCACAAACTTCAGCCTGGGGTCGCGGACCAAGTCCATGTTCACGATCTTGCCCTCCTGATAGGGCAGCAGGTCCTTCAGGGCGAATACCTCGCCGTCTTTCAAAATGGGATTCATGCTTGTCTCCTTTCGCAGCAGAATTTCCGTATACACACTGTCGGTGTCGGCCTTGACGCCGACAGGGATGCCAATGGGCGTTACATAGAGGTCTCCCTCATGAAAAGGCCGGCTACTCTCGGCGAGTACGGTCATCTCACCCCGCGCCGCCAGCCACAGCTTGTGCACGGGATAACTCTCCGGGCTGATGTCCGTGTCCGCAGCCAGCGAGAACACAGACGTACCCCGCAACACTTCGCCGGAGACGGTGCAGCCTGGGATGGGCGGATTCTCTGCCGCCAGGGAAAAGGTCCCGTTTGCCATAAGCTTCCTCCTTTGCATTTTCTGTCCTTTTATTGTATTATAGAGCCACGCCGCAGAATAATCTGTATCTCTGGATACAGAAACCAAGAAAGATTTGCTGTATACTTTTTATATAAATGTCACCGGAGAGGAGGGCGCACGATGCAGTTTGAGATTCTCGAACAAAGCTGGCTGTTCCGCGGCCTGACCGCGCATCAGGTTCAGAGACTGCTGAGCGATATTCCGTTTTTCACCCAAAGCTACGAAAAGGACGAGACCGTTTTTTACCCTTTGGAGACGGCGGATCGGATCGGTGTTATCCTCCGGGGGAAGGTTCAGTCATACAAGCTGTTTCCCAACGGGAACCAGGTCAATGTCACAATCCGCACGGTTGGGGACATCATCGGTCCTGCCGCAGCGCTGTCTGTCCAGGGAAGGTATCCGTTTGGCGTCGCCGCGCTGGAGCACACGGAGGTGCTGATGTTCCGCCGCGACAGCTTCCTCTGCCTCCTGCGAAAAGATCCGCGCCTGGCAGAGAACGCTCTCTCTGAAATATCTTCCATCACTTTCATGCTTCAACAACGGCTGGAACTGCTGTCCTATCACGGGATCGACCAGAAGATCGCCTTCTACCTTCTGATGGCGTCGAAGGAATCCGGCAAAGCCACAGTTCCCATTCCGGGCTCCATGACCAAATGGGCGTTGATGATGAATGTTTCAAGACCATCCCTGTATCGGGAGCTGAAGAGGCTGGATGAGCAGGGCCTGCTTCGCTTCACAGCACCGGAAATTCAAATATTGGATGCCCCGGCGCTGGAAAAGCTGCTGCGTAAATAAGCTCCGGGCGCAAAACCGCCCGGAGCAGGTTTAAGCAAGTTGTATTGTGTAATGGCTCGAGTCCGGAATGGACAGCCGCAGACTGCTCTCGGAGAGCATTCCATCCATAACGCTTTTGCGCAGTTGATAATAGATGCTCACGTCGCCGCCCTGAGCGGACCAGGCTTCAGCATGCAGATCCCTTGTCTGTGTCCACGACAAAGCCTGGTCGGTGCTCTCTGTGACAAGGTTGACCTGATCGCAGGGCATGCCGTTGACAAAGAAGTCCTCAAACGCTTTGTATGCTTCAGCCGGTGCCGTCCCCGCCGGTAGTGCATGCTGTGCGCCGAAGGCATACGCCTCCCGGATGAGGACGTCGAGATAATCGGGTTCCTGTGCGGTCAGGGTGAGCACCAGTGCGGCATACCGCTGCTCCGCGTCTGTGATCCGGGATTGGAGCCAACCGTGGATGTTCTCCTCATCGATCACGGTCTCCAGCAAAGGCAGGTCACGAACATAGCTGCCGATGTCCGTCAGTCTTCCGCCCTTGAAAGCGGCTTCTGCCAGAAAGCACGTGAGAGCCTCCTGGTGGCCGATCTTGCCGTAGAGCCAGTAGTGGATGGGGCCTAAAAACTTGCTCATGCTTCCTTACTCCCGGGTATCCGCGATTTTCGCGTTGACCGCATCCACCACAGCGGAGGGCTCCAGCCCGTGGACGGCACAGGCGTCGGCAAGGCTTTCCGCCTGGGAAGCGGGGCAGCCCAGGCAGTGCATACCGGCAGAGAGCAACACGTCGATGGTTTCCGGATAGGTATTGACGATCTCACCCACGAGAGTGTCGTTGGTCACATAGTTTTTCATAGGGTGTTCCTCCTTTTTGTTTTCTGATCGTATTATAGTGGAAAGGCGCGGCTTTGTATGTTGGTATAACAACGCGTGGAGGTTTTTATGGATACAACTGTTTTTTCGCATGTCGAATTGTTTCGCGGCATCCAAACAGAGGAGCTGTGGCTGTTGCTGCCCTGTCTTCAGGCAAGAGAAAAGCGGTATGCCAAAGGCGAGGTGATCTGCCGGGCGGGAGAGACGCTCTCCGAACTGGGCGTAGTGGCCTCCGGTAGCGTTAATGTGATGGTGAATTACTATTGGGGCGGCAGCAGTATTTTCGGCCACTTTGAGGCCGGACAGGTCTTTGGGGAGACCTATGCCGCACTCCCGGAGCGGGAGCTGCTGGTGGATGTAGTGGCTGCCGAGGACTGCAAGATCCTGTTTCTCAACCTCAACAAACTGCTGACCACCTGTCAGAAGGGCTGTGCCTGGCATCATCAGGTTATCCGTAATCTGATTCGTCTCTCCGCGGAGAAGAACCTCTCCCTGTCCACCCGCATGATGCAGATCGCGCCCAAGACGATCCGCGAGCGGCTCTCCCTGTATCTCTCCGAGCAGGCGCAGCGGCACGGCAGTGACCGTTTTACGATTCCTTATTCCCGCCAGCAATTGGCGGACTATCTGAGCGTGGATCGGAGCGCCCTGTCCAACGAGCTGAGCAAAATGCAGCAGGATGGCCTGATCCGATTCCACAGAAGCGATTTCACATTGTTAAAAGAACTGGACCTGTAACGACGACAAAAAATACAGAGCGGGCGACCCTTCTGGGCCGCCCGTCCGTGTTTATTGCTCGAAATGCTCTTTGGCAAACTCCATATCCTGCACGACCTCTACGGTGCCGAGATACTTTCGCTCCTTATTCCGTACCGCCAGATAGGTGACGAGGAAGGCGCGCCCGTTCTTCTCCATCCAGACGGGGACGCTGTCCCTTCGGCCATTTCGGAAATCGTCGATTATAGCACGGACCATGGGCTCGATCTTCGGCGGATGGCAGGAAAACACCTCCCGATCAATGGCCATACCGGGGCGCTTGAACACCTTGGGGCCTTCGTTGAAATAGCGGTTATAGTTGTCCGCGTCCACAAAGGTGATCTCCACCGGGATGGTATTCAAAAGGGCTGTGAGCTGCTCGATGGTTATGTGTCCGCCGGGCATGACGATTTCGCCCTCGTGCGTGGGAGGCATCGCTTCCGGCGCATCTGCCGCCTCGGCTTCGGCCCAAGTCTCGCCCTTTATGCCCAGGCAGTCAGCATAGTCCTTGGCGTCTCGATATATACCATGCCACTCGGCCTCGGTAAAATTCACCGCGCAGATGGGAAAGAGAATGTTGTTCTCCTTATAGATCATCTCCTCCGCCCGCTGGAGCGCGGCCCGCAGCCGTTCCTTCCATGCCGCGTCATGGACGTCGAGCTTGCTGAGCTCCGCCAGCTCATCCCGGATTTCGTCGTCCACGGTCCACATTACATCAGAGGGACCGGAGATTTCATAGTTCACCTTCAGCAGCGGGTAAAGAAGATCGCCCTTTTTGGCATAGTGAACGGACAGCTCCCGGATGCGGGAAAACAACTCGCCCAACTCCTCGTAGGCATCTAGGCGTGCCTTGGCCTCCGTAAGCCAACCGGCCAGGACTTCATTCTCCCGTGTCAGGGTGTGCAGCGGGTGACCGGGGATGGCCGCCAGGTTCGCCGCCCGTTCATTTTTGCTGCCGTAGTCCTTCTGCGCTGCCAGTTCTTTCGCCCGCTGTACGGAGGCCATGACCTCCTTCTCCGCGTTGGCGATCTGTTCCTCTCTCGTAGCTCCGTGGAACAGCGCGGAGTGAACGTCGCAGAGCTTCTGCACCTCCTCCAGCGGCGTTCCCTCGCGCATCAGCTCCTGCTCGGCCTGCATGATCTCGGAAGCCTCCACGTCCCGGAACTTCTCCACGAAATCTGCACGGACACTCTCCAGGGATTCTCCCGCACCCAGACGGCGCAGATACGCCTTTAGCTGCTCCGTGCGGGAAGCGGGAGCTTCCTCCGGCACAGCAGCAATCGGCGCTTTCAGCGTGTCACCCTTTGCCTCCGTTGGCATCTCGCCCGATAGAATAAAGCCGTGCTCCATCAAAGCCATGACCACCTTTTCCATGGGGATCTTCTTCATTTTCGCACCCTTGGGAATAGTCATCAGCTTTCCTACCGAGTGCAGCATAGCGGGCTTTTTGATCTCCGTAAAGCCCAGCTCCGCCATGATGTCCGCAAGCTCCGGGTATTCTGTAACCAGCTCATAAACCGAGCGGCTCATATCAATCGTTTTGCTCATCGTTCAGTCCCCCTTATTAAATCTGCGTGTATCATACCGCGTTTTTCTCAAAGAGTCGGTTGTTGCTACAACGGAGACTTCCTTTTTCGCGGGAGAAAAGAAATCTCGACTTTGTATCTTTGGATACAGTTATACACGGCTAACTATAGTATAATACATGAGAAATAAAAATGGAAGGGGGCTGTATATGCTTCGTCTCGGTATTGATATTGGCGCATCCAGTTGTCAGTTTATACTGCTGCGAAAGGATGATGTCCTATATCGCAAATCGGTTCTGCACCGCAACAAGGTTCGTGCGACAGTTCTTAAAATCCTGCCAGAGATTCAAAAAGAGATGGGGCAGACGCGGTGCTGCTGTCTATCTGCGGAACGATGGCTCATCTTTTGGGGTTGCCTGCGGATTATGTCAGCAGTGAGTTGCTGGCGCTGACCGCCGGTATCCAACGCTTTTATCCCCAGGCAGGAAGCTGCGTGATGATCGGCGCACAAAACACACTGTATATAGAGCGAGATTCTGACAGGGCGCCGGTTATCCGGCGAAATTCCAATTGTTCCTCCGGCACCGGTTCTTTTTTTGAGGAACAGGCCAGCCGTCTGGAGATTGATCTGGAAGACATCTCTGAGCTGGTGAGGCAGGCAAAAAGCGTTCCTCACATTGCGGGGCGGTGCAGTGTCTTTTCTAAAACAGACATTATCCATCACATGCAGGAGGGAACGCCCAGCGCGGATCTGTTGCTGGGACTCTGCTATGCCTTGGTGCGAAACTACAAGGCAAACATTTTACAGAACCGCACCGTGAAGAGGCCGGTGCTGCTTTGTGGCGGCGTTATGAAAAACGCAGGCGTACTCCAAGCGATCCGGGAGCTGCTGGAGCTGAAGGATGAGGACATTCTGTTGGATGAAAACAGCGATTATCTGCCTGCGCTGGGCTGCGCGCTGATGTCAACACAGCACATATCTGCAGAAGAGCTGGGAAAAGCTGTGGAGAACGCGCCTGCCGTCATCCGTGATTCTGGGCTAAAGCCTCTTTATGCTTTTCGCAGTGATGCGGGCCGGTTCGATTATCAGACCGCTCCCATTCTGCCGGGCAGAGCATGGCTCGGTGTAGATATTGGCTCCGCCAGCATTAACCTGGTACTGCTCAGCGAAAAGAAAGACGTTCTCTATTACCGCTATGTAAGGAATACGGGCAATCCGTTGGAACTCATCCGAGCAGAGATAGAGAAGATGAAAGCGGCGATGCCAAAGGAGCTTACTATCGAAAAGATTGCTGTTACCGGTTCCGGACGAGAGCGGGTGGGCAAGTCCATCGGGGCGGATCTCATTATCGACGAGATTACCGCGCAGGCTGAGGGTGCGGTACTTTTCCGTCCGGAGACAGATACCGTCTTTGAGATCGGCGGGCAGGATTCCAAATACATATCGCTGAAAAACGGCAAGATGACGGATTTTGAAATGAACAAAGTCTGCGCCGCCGGTACCGGTACCTTTTTGGAGGAGCAGATCAAAAAACTGGGCATCTCCATGGAGGAGTTTTTGGAATATGCCATGCGCAGCGAACACCCGTGTGCATTGGGTGACCGCTGCACCGTCTTTATCGAAAGCTCCATTACCAAAGCCCTTGCCGGCGGCATCAGCATGGAGGACGTCTGTGCCGGCCTTGCCTACGCCATTGCAAACAACTACCTGAACCGGGTCATCAATCTTAAGCCCATTGGAGATACCGTGGCCATCCAGGGAGGCATCGCCTACAATGAGGCCGTGATCTGTGCGCTTCGGGCCATCACCGGGAGGAATATCCTTGTCAGCCCCTGGTTTTCCGTTACCGGAGCCCTGGGTGCCGCAAGCCTCTGCACCAACAGCAGTTACCTGCGCTTCGATAAGGAAAAGAACCAGGCGCTCAATCGCAAGCTGGGCGAGGACACGGAGAAGTCCTATCTGGGAGACTACCGGCAGCCGGACGGAAGCCGCCCAATCATTGGCATTCCCCGCGTCATCTTCCTGCACAAGATGTTTCCGCTGTTTCGCACGCTTTTCACGCAGCTCGGCTTTGATGTGCTGCTCTCGCCGCTGATGACACAGGAGATCGTGCGTCAGGCACAGAGATATTCCATTGCGGAGACCTGCTATCCCATCAAGCTCATCAACGGACACATTGCATGGCTCCTTGAGCACGGGGCAAATTATATCTTTCTGCCCCGGCTTTACACGATTCGGCACAAGGGCTCCGTGGCCCGGAAAGACTATTCCTGCCTTTATATGCAGACCTCGCCATTGCTGATGGAGCAGGCATTCCATTTCTCAGAACGCGGCGTGAAGCTTCTGATGCCGGAGCTGAGCCTTAACTTCGGCAAGAAGTTCATGCTGGACAGTCTTCTCTCCATGGCCCCGTTGCTTGGCAGAAGGAAAGCGCAAATGCTGCCGGCCCTGGCCATGGGAATGAAGGCGCTCTTTGCACACGCTGACAGACTGGAGACGCTGGCAACGGACTTTCTGGATACAGACGAGCCGGTTTTCGTACTGGTGTCCCGCGTTTACAATATCATCGATCCGGTGCTGAATATGGGCATTGAGGACGAACTGAATCGAATGGGTTGCCGCGTGATCCATCTGGAACATTTGGAGGCGAGCACGATGCATGTCCATACGGAATATGCCAATCTCTGCTGGCCCTTCGGGCAGCACCAGCTCACCGGCATGGAAATCATTCGTCAGCACAAAAACCTCTATCCGATTTACATCACCAATCACGGCTGCGGGCCGGACACGGCGTTGCAGCATTACATGGAGAAATCCATGGGAGGCTGGGAATACCTGCATCTGGAGGTGGATGAACACTCCTCTCGGGTGGGTATTATCACGAGATTGGAAGCGTTCCTGTTTTCTCTCAGCCAAAATGGAGTTATTCGAGCCGCCGGTGAAAAAGTAGATGAAGCGGATTCCGCGGAAAAGCCGGTTGCCCTGCTCCCGGACTTTGGAATCTACACGGAGCTCCTCCGCAGGGAGGTTCCGTCAGAGCGAGCAATCCATGCGGCTGCTCCATTGATACAACATCACAGCTTCAACTATGCCATCAACAAGGAGTATTACTCATTGCTGCTTACACTGGAGGAACTGCTGAACACGGTTCAGCCCGGCACCCGGTATGAACTGTATTTCCCCACGGACGAGGGAACCGAGGTTTTTTCTCAGTACGGGAGGCTGATCCAACAGGAGCTCACGCGCAGAGGCTGCCCGACAGAATTAAAAGCGCCCTTCTTGGAGGACATTCCGGGCCGCCTGGATTACAGAGAATTCTACTTGCGTATGCTGATTCTGGAACTGGCGCGGCTGTGCGGCAAGGAGGCAACTCTGAACGGCGATTTGCCTGAGCTCATGTGGCGAATGCGGGCCTTGGCGAAAGACGTGCGGGAAAACCTTGACAGGGAAAGCCGTAAAAAAGTGCTTATGATCGGTGAACCTCTCTGCATCTATAAGAGTGGGGTTCTACGCCGCTGTGACGCCCTGGCGAAATCATGCCGCTTAATCCCCGTGCCGCTTAGTGAGGCGCTGCTGTATCACTGGATGGACGTTGACCGGGACGGAAAGTATCGCGTGCAGATCAAGGATCTGACAAGACTCCATGACGAGGTGCTCAGCGAACTGGGCAAAGACGGACTTTTTACCTCGATGGACACGCTTTTCTCTGTAGCGAGGGGTAAGTTGGATTTCTGTGTTGGCGATATGGCACGCTATCGCTTTTCTAAGCTCCTCGTGGTGAACAAATTTACGGCGGACGGTATTCTTATGCTCCACTCCAACGAGGAGAATGCGGCGCTCGTGAACAAGGTGCTTGCCGGGGAGTACCGAGAACAGATCCATTTGCCCTTGGCTGTAGCCAACTTGGATTTTGAACACGGTCTCAACGATGAGGAGGTGGCATCTTTTATTCATTATCTATGAGTTCTTACGAAATAATCCCGTTTTGTATCTGACGATACTGCAAACGGAGAAAAAAGAGAATATCATAAAAGTATCCATTTTGGAAAAACAATACGAGGAGGTACTCTTATGTCAAAGGTGATTGATTTGAGGAAGACGGTGTATGAGTTGGTGCAGGAGTATCCGGAAGTGGCAGGTATCCTGGCCGACGCCGGGCTGAAGGACATTCAGAACCCAACAGTTTTGGAAACCGTTGGGAGACAATTTACCATTCCGCAGGGCACCAGCCAGCGCGGTTTTGCCCTTGAGCCGGTGGTGCAGGCACTAAAGGATCACGGTTTTGAGGTTGTAAACTGAGTTGGCAAGCTGGGCGAGTGTTTATACACTCACGAAAAATGGGAGGAAACCGCTCTCGCGGCATCCTCCCATTCGCTTGTTGAGGCAAAGCCCCAAACCCCTTATTGATCGCAGACTGCATCTGCGGC
>Ga0208297_1001504_pt1 | contig 20801 bp, 19 predicted proteins | sample LMS_cellobiose_e_FD_187367 | JGI IMG/M metagenome (GOLD analysis project Ga0208297, IMG submission 187367) | Rumen-fistulated moose microbial communities from Alaska, USA - LMS_cellobiose_enrichment (SPAdes) (version 2) | ecosystem: Host-associated > Mammals > Digestive system > Stomach > Rumen... | reverse complement strand
AATCTTAATACGAATGACCACCCACACGATTATTTAGAGTTCACCCACACACAACAAAAAAGTGGGTGTTTTTCACCCACACGATATTTTAGAGTCCACCCACACCCACACGATTATTTAGAGCGCCGGCTATTTTAGTACAGATTCCGTGCAGAATTTTTGTGCAGAATTTTTGCAAAAAATACCTAAAAGATTCTGCACAAACCTAAAAGTTTCTAAAAGTTGCCGATGGCGGGAGGCCCTGAAATTCCAATGAAAAACCCCGGAACCGTTGAGATCCCGAGGTTTCTTCCGTGGTGGGCGATATTGGACTTGAACCAACGACCTCCTGCATGTCGAGCAGGCGCTCTAACCAGCTGAGCTAACCGCCCGCGGCACGAAGAATAATAACGTATATTCGCTCCTTTTGCAAGCTTTTTTTCATCCTAATCTGAAAATTTTTATATCCGCGGCGTCAGACAGGGGCGGAAGGCTCACTCGATGAGCCTCGCGCAGCTTCCTCCGAACTTGTCCCAGACCTTGATATGAGTGTCTTTCGGGGATGCGGTCATGACCAGTTCTCTTCCCTTAGAGGTCGGGACGAAGACCCCGGAGGCCTTGAAGGTCCCGTCTTCGATGACGCCGCAGGCTCCGAACTCAGCCATGGCGATGGGGTTTGCGGATAAGGCCTTTTCAAGGGATTCCAGCGCCTTGCCCTTGAGGCCCAGCCCGCTGACGTCCCTTTCGCAGCCGGTCAGGGTGCAGACCGCGCTGCCGTCCATGGAGATCTGCCTTTCAAAGGTCAGAAAAGGCTGGCCTCCGGCGGGAAGGCCCTTCTGGACCAGGACGTCGAAGGAGGCTCCGGCCTTCGCCAGCCTCTTCGCAGCGGTCTGGACGGCCGATCTTGAGACGTCGCAGCAGGCAAAGCCGCAGCCTTTTCTTAAGGCTGCTTCCGCCAGGGTGCCGCTTCCCGCGAAGAAATCGCTGCAAAGGGATCCCTTTGGCGTGAAGCTCTCAAGGAGCATCTCAACCAGCTTCATGGGCTTCTGGGTGGCGTAGCCTGTCCTTTCGGGTGAGCTTCTGGGGACCATGTCCACGTTTATAACGTCCCTGTGGTTGACCAGGGTGTACCAGCCCAGCTCATCTTCGTATTCCTTGACGCCCTTGAAGCGGTAGGGCTTATAGCCTCTGTTGTAGGATTTCTCCTTCTGGGGCATGAAATAATAGTCCTTAGCCTTTGAATAGACCAGGATGGTGTCGTGCTTCTTGGCAAAGCCCCGGCTCCCGAAGCCACCGGACCGGTAGGACCAGATCAGTTCGTTGACCATGCGGCTGCTGCCAAAGATGTAGTCCATGAGGAGCTTGACGTAGTGGACCGCGTGCCAGTCCAGATGGACCGCGATGACCCCGCGGTCGTCCATGACGTCCCTGATGGCGGCAAGCCTCATACCGATATCGGAAAGATATGGGCCGATGCCGCTGGCGCTCCTGTCGCTGTAGGCCTTTTTGCTCATGACGAGTGGATCTCCCTCGCCGGTGGCGAGCCTGAGTTTGGCCAGCTGGTCGTTTCCGGTGAAGAAGGGGGGATCGATGTATACGAAGGATGGTCTGAGAGGGACCTTGGGCCCTTCGGACATCCACTTTATGAACTGAAGGTTGTCCGCTGCGGCGATGATGTTCTCAGAGGGCGCAAAGAACCGGTCCGCGGTCTCGAATCCCGCGGACTGCCCGTCCCTGTAAGCTTCATATGAGGCGTCTATGCGTTCTGCTGCCTTCGCCAGGTCTTCAAAGGGGTTCATGGGGCTGCCTTATCAGTGGAAATACCTGAAGACGCCCTTGACCAGGCCGAGGATCTGGACCTTGTCGACGATGATGGGGTCCATCGAACTGTTCTGGGGCTGGAGCCTGTAGTGGCCGTTTTCCTTGTAGTAGGTCTTGACGGTGGCCTCGCTCTCCAGGCCGTCGATCATGGCGACCACGATGTCGCCGTTGGCCGCGGTGTTCTGCTGCTCCACCAGGATGTAGTCGCCGTCCATGATGCCGGCTTCGATCATTGATTCCCCGTGGACGGTCAGCATGAAATTGGTGCCCTTGCCCAGGTATCTGGAGGGCAGGGGGAAGGAGTCTTCAATGTTCTGCTCGGCGAGGATCGGGGTCCCGGCCGCGATGCGTCCGACGACGGGGATGTCGACCACGTCCTCTCTGGAGCTCTCGGGAGCCGGTGCTTCGGCCTCTTTTCTTACCGGGCCCTCGCCGGTCTCGGTGTTGATGACCTCAAGGGCCCTTCTCTTGACCGGGTCCTTTCTGATGAAGCCCTGCTCCTGCAGTGATCCGATGGCCTTGTGGACCGTCGACGTGGACTTGATGTTCAGGGCAGCGCAGATCTCCCTCACCGTGGGGGGATAACCGTTCTTTTTTATCTGCTGCTGCATATATGCCAGTATCTGCTGCTCCCGATCGGTCATGCTAAACCTCCTGACGTGGACCAAAGACGCAAATATACTTTTCTGCCTATATATTACCATAAGAACGCGGGGTTGTAAACATTTGTTCGGAACAAGCTTTCATTTTAATGATGCTTTTCCGAATAGCGAGGGGCAGCGCAAGGAGGCGCCGCGCATATCATAACGCGCGGCGGGTGACTTGAAGGTGAGGCCCGCCGCCAAGCGTCCGCAGGCGGATGCGACGGATGCCTTAGAGGCAGGACCCGCCGCAGCGCCTCGCGCCAGGGCCCCGGACGGTGAAATGCAGCATCCATAGATGAAGAATTCAGGCAGATCTGTTGTTCAAAGCTCATAATGGCCGCAGGTCTGAAACAGGAATGACACCTTTGGTCGGAATGAAGGACAAATGTCATAAAAGTAGCTGTAACTTGTGACATCGTGAAGTGTACCCCCAAAAGTAGAGTGCAACAATATGTTTTATCGTTACCTGCAATACTCTTCAGGTGTCAGATAGCTATTCGATGCGTGCGGCCGTTCTCCGGGGTAGAAATGCCACACATATTCATAAATATCGCGCCGGGCTTCTTCTCTTGTATCGTACAAGGGAAGTAACCATTCAGTCTTCAGCTTGCCCCAGAAACTTTCCATTGGAGCGTTATCCCAGCAGTTTCCTTTGCGGCTCATACTGCAAAGAAACTCATGCGAATCCATTAGTTTTCGATATTCTTTGGAGCAGTAAGTCGACCCACGATCTGAGTGAAGAATGCAGCCAGGCGCCCCAAGACCACGGGATATCATATCAGAGAATGCATTACTGACTAATGTACTATCATTCTTTGGACTCATCGAAAGACCTACAGGAACACGACCATACAAGTCAAGGATCCCAGCCACGTAAAGATCTCCTTCTTTGGTCGGAACAACTGTTGTATCGCTCACCATCTTTGTATTTGGCGCGTCTGCAGTAAAATCTCTGTCAAGAAGATTCTCTGCAATGGCTTCCATATGATTGGAGTCTGTTGTGTTCCTGTAGCGCTTTTTCGTTTTAGAAAACAGCCCATACTCGCTCATCAGACGTTCTATCCGCTTATGGTTGACGGCCGTTTCCCTCCCACGATTCACGATGTTCGTGACCTTCCTTGACCCGTAAGATCCGCGTGATCTTCTGAATATCCCGAATATCTCATGTGCGAGTTCGATATCTTCCTGCTCTTTCCGGCTTGGTGGTGCAAGCATCCGGTTTATCCATTTGTAGTAGCCGCTTTCAGACGCTCCTAGGACTTTGGCCATCCTGGCAATACAGAATTCATGTTGATTTTCAAACATGAATTGATATTTTACTCGCGCCTTAGATCCGCCAGGAAGGCCGCTGCTTTTTTTAATATCTGTACTTCCTCTTTCAGTGCAGCGTTTTCTTTCTCGAGTTCGATTTCCCGTTTGCTCTTTTTGGGTAGATTTACATGCCCTTTGCGCAAACCATCCTCACCATGTTCCAGGTAAATATCTCGCCATTTTCTGACGGTCCACGGTTTTATTCCGTATTTTTCTGCAATGACATGCTCAAGACCCCGCAACTCAGGTTGCGCTGCCTCTTTGGCCACCTGGACCCTAATTGCCATGGAATACTTCTTTGACATGATGACTCCTCCTGTCTATGGTAATTATACCATGTTCCACAGACTCTAATTTTGGGGGGGCACCTCATCGATAACAGAATATGCGATCGTTGTCACAGATCCGCTATTTTTACTTAATACCGCCCTGTATAAGAGCCGAATTTGTGACATAATTCTGATTTGATCGGTGTTGATGTCACAAATAGCGTATATTTGGAGAAAAAATGAGATCAGCATGGCATTTGCCGTGAAATGTTGTGACATGATCCATTGTTCGTATGACATATGTCACAAAGAACTCAGGCGAGGGGCGGTGCAAGGAGGCGCCGCGCCGGCTTCCGTCAGGCGGACGGATGGGACGGATGCCTGCGTCAGGACCCCGGGCGGTGTGATACAGCATCCATAGATGATGAATTCAGGCAGATCTGTTGTTCAAACCTCATAATGGCATCAGACCTGAAACCGGAATGACACTTTTGGTCGGAATGAAGAACAAATGTCATAAAAGTAGCTGTAACTTGTGACATCGATAACAGAATATGCGATCGTTGTCACAGATCCGCTATTTTTACTAAATATCACACTGCTTAAAGGCCGAATTTGTGACATAATTCTGATTTGATCAATGTTGATGTCACAAATAGCGTATATTTGGAGAAAAAATGAGATCAGCATTGCATTTGCCGTGTAATGTTGTGACATGATCCATTGTTCTTATGAAATATGTCACAATTAACTCAAGCGAGGGGGCGCCGCGCCGGCTGCCGTCAGGCAGGCGGATGGGACGGATGCCTTAGAGGCACCCGCCGCAGCGCCTGCGCCAGGACCCCGAGCGGTAAAAGGCAAATCGCAAGCAAGCACCGCGCACCATATTACGCACGCCATGTTCCCAAGCGGAGGGGTGCAGATCGTTTCACATCATGTCTTCTTCATATATCTGATCCCCGGGCTCATATTCTCAATATTTTTATTGACTAAATGCCGCAGGTGATATTAAAATTAGCATTTAGTTACAACTATTCGTTTCAAATATTATTCACATAAACAGGAGCACCAGATGAGCGATTATTCCCCTAAGACCATCGAGCCCAAGTGGCAAAAGTACTGGGCAGAACACGAGACCTTTAAGACCGACGTATGGGACTTTTCCAAGCCCAAGTACTACGTGCTTGACATGTTCCCCTATCCCTCCGGAGTAGGCCTTCACGCAGGCCATCCCGAAGGCTACACCGCGACCGACATCATGTCCCGCATGAAGAGGATGCAGGGCTACAACGTGCTCCATCCCATGGGCTACGACTCCTTCGGCCTTCCCGCGGAGCAGTACGCCATCAGCACCGGCCATCATCCCGCCGGCTTTACCGAAAAGAACATCGAGACCTTCTCAAAGCAGCTGAAGGAGCTGGGCTTCGACTACGACTGGTCCAAGCTCATCGCCACCTCCGATCCCAAGTTCTACAAGTGGACCCAGTGGATCTTCAAGAAGCTTTACGAGGCAGGTTACGCCAAGTACATCGGCATGCCCGTCAACTGGTGCGAGGAGCTGGGCACCGTCCTCTCCAATGACGAAGTTATCGACGGCAAGTCCGAAAGAGGAGGCTATCCGGTCGTAAGAAAGACCATGAACCAGTGGGTCATCGACCAGCCCGCCTTCGCCGAGAAGCTGCTGGAGGGCCTGGAAGAGATCGACTGGCCCGAATCCACCAAGGAGATGCAGAAGAACTGGATCGGCAAGTCCACCGGCGTCGAAGTCGAGTTCAAGCTGGTCGGCGGCGGCACCTTCTCCATCTTCACCACCTGCATCGAGACCATCTACGGCATCACCTTCATGGTCCTGGCTCCCGACGGGGACATCGTCCAGGGCCTGATGGACCGCATAAAGAATAAGGAAGAGGTCCTGGCCTACATCGAAGAGACCAAGAAGAAGAACGATATGGACCGCACCGAGCTCAACAAGGGCAAGAGCGGCTGCAGGCTGGAGGGAGTCTTCGCGGTGAACCCGGTCAACGGCGAAGAGGTCCCGGTATTCATCGGTGATTTCGTCCTCGCCAGCTACGGCACCGGCGCCGTCATGGCGGTCCCCAGCCACGACCAGAGGGACTTCGAATACGCGACCTTCCACAACATCCCCATGCGCCAGGTCATAGGCGGAGCCGACGTCTCCGAAAAGGCCTTCGAAAAGTACGATTATCTGGGCAAGGGCTGCCGTCTGATGAACTCCGAGGAGTTCACCGACATGGTCGTTGAGGACGCCAAGGAGGCGATCACCCAGAAGCTCGAAAAGATGGGCGTCGCCAAGCGCACCATCAACTACCACTTCCGCGAGTGGATATTCGCACGCCAGCGCTACTGGGGCGAGCCTGTCCCCGTGGTCCACACCGAGGATGGCGGCATCTACGTGCTGCCCGACGACGAGCTGCCTCTGGTCCTTCCCGAGATGGAGGATTACAAGGGCAGGAACGGCAAGGCGCCTCTGGAGAACGCCACCGAGTGGAAGAAATACGATAAGAACGGCGTGAAGGGTACCAGAGAGACCTCCACCATGCCCGGCTCCGCCGGCTCCAGCTGGTACTTCCTGCGCTACATCGATCCCAATAACGACGAGGAATTCGCCAATTACGAGCTCCTGAAGCACTGGATGCCCGTAGACCTCTACATCGGAGGTCCCGAGCACGCCGTGGGCCACCTGATTTATTCCCGCATCTGGAACCGCTTCCTCTACGACAACGGCCTCTCCCCGGTGAAGGAGCCCTTTAAGAAGCTGGTCCATCAGGGCATGATCCTTGGCGAGAACGGCATCAAGATGGGCAAGCGCTTCCCCGAGTTCGTCGTGAACCCCAGCGACATCGTAAGGGATTACGGCGCGGATACCCTGAGGCTCTACGAGATGTTCATGGGACCCCTTGAGGTCTCCAAGCCCTGGAACAAGAACGGCGTCGACGGCGCAAGAAGGTTCCTCAACAGAGTCTGGAACTTCATGACCGAGCCCGCCAACATCTGCGAGGACGGCGATACGACCCTGGAGAGGGTCTACCACCAGACCGTGAAGAAGGTCACCGAGGACTACGAGGCCCTGCGCTTCAACACCGCCATCAGCCAGATGATGATCTTCATGAACGAAGCCTACAAGGCCGGCAAGTGCCCGAAGACCTACGCCGAAGGCATCGTCAAGATGCTCTCCTGCATCTGCCCCCACATCGGAGAAGAGATCTGGCAGCAGCTGGGCCATGAGGGGACCATCGCCTACGAGCCCTGGCCGACCTATTCCGAAGAGAAGGCCAAGGATGACACCATCGAGATCGCCGTCCAGGTCAACGGAAAGCTCAGGGGCACCGTCCACGTGACCGAGGACGAGGACGCCGCCTCCGTCAAGGAGAAGGCATGGGCCATCGAGGCCGTCCAGAAGTTCACCGAGGGCAAGACCGTCACCATGGAAAAGTACGTCAAGGGACGCATCTATACCATAGTAGCGAAGTAGGGCGGCGGAGCTGCTGAGGCGCAGCGACCCTAAGCATCGTGAAAAGTTGATATCCCTTGAAAAATAGGCCTTGACAAAGGGCGGGAAGGGTGATAAATTATCTGCCGTATCAAGCAGAAGTATCCGCTTCTCGCCCTAAAGCACGGCTGAAAGGGCTCATAAGGACCACTCTTTGGAGTAGTTTCTTTGACAGCGGAGCTTGTGCGCCGCTTTTTTCATTTTTACGGAGGTCTAAAACCATTAGCAAGGAAGCTCTCATAAACGAAGAAATTCGCGCGAAAGAGGTCAGGCTCATCGATGCCGAAGGCAATCAGGTGGGCATCGTTCCCATCAAAGAGGCTCTGCAGCAGGCTGCAGACGCCAATCTCGATCTGGTGAACATCTCGCCCAACGCGGCTCCTCCGGTCTGCAGGATCATGGACTACGGCAAGTACCGCTATGACCAGCAGAAGAAGGAGAAGGACGCCAAAAAGAAGCAGAAGACCACTGAGGTCAAGGAGCTTCGCCTGGGCATCTTCACCGAGGAACACGATCTCGATACCAAAGCGGTCCTGGCGGCCAAGTTCCTCGAAGGGGGAGACAAGGTCAAGATCAGCATGCGCTTTAGGGGCAGGGAGATGGGCTATGTGAACAAGGGCAGGGAGAACATGCTCAAGTTCTGCGACATGGTAAAGGATCTGGGCCGCATCGAAAAGCAGCCTATCCTTGAAGGGCGCAACATGTCCATGATCATCGCTCCCAAGACCGAGAAGGAAAAGGAAAAGGAGGCCAAGGCCGCAAGGCAGAAGGCCAAGGAAAACGGCGAAACACAGGCAGCTCAGCAATAAATCAGGAAGGATCCAGAAAATGGCAAAGAACAAGATGAAGTCCCACAGAGGGGCAATGAAGAGATTCAAACTGACCGGAACAGGCAAGGTCAAGAGAAACAGGGCTTACAAGAGCCACAAGACCGCAAAGAAGACTCCGAAGAGGGTCATGCACCTGCGCCAGGCCACTGTTCTGACTCACGCAGACACCAAGAGGATCAAGAGCGTACTGGTAGGAAAGTAAAGAGGTAAGAACATGGCAAGAGTTAAGAAGGGTATAAACGCAAAGAAGAAGCACAACAAGATCCTGAAGCTGGCAAAGGGCTACTACGGCTCCAAGCACAAGATCTTCTCCGCAGCAAATCCCGCTGTTATGAGGGCACTGCGCTCCGCACAGATGGGCCGCAAGCTCCGCAAGAGAGAGTACAGAAAGCTCTGGATCCAGAGGATCAACGCCGCCGCAAGGATGAACGGAATGTCCTACAGCAGGCTTATGAACGGCCTCAAGGTCGTGGGCGTCGAGATCAACAGGAAGATGCTCTCCGAGATGGCAATCAACGACGCAAAGGGCTTCACCCAGCTCTGCGAGGTCGCAAAGGCTGCTCTCAACTAAAATATAAATATTTATGCGCCGGATGCGTCCGGCGCTTTTTTGTTGTATAATGATATTCGGTCAATGTTGTGCAGCGGGGAACATCGATCTCCCGCCGCTTCTGGATATATAAAGGAGGAGACCCTATGAAGACCGGATGCATAGATATGCACTGCGATACCCTTATGAAGGCCTATTTCGACCATCACGACGATCTCTACGAAAGACCGGGCCAGATCGACTTCAAGAGACTGAGCGGGGCAGGCGCCATGGCCCAGTTCTTCGCAATCTACATGCCGACCAAGGAGTTCATAGGCCAGATGGGCCTCTCCGGCGATTTTGAGGACGACGAATACATCGCCCGCTGCAGCGAGATCTTCGAGACCAGCATCAAGGCTCATCCGGACGTGGCAGCCAAGGCCTGCACCGCAAGGGATATCAGGGCCAACTTCAGCAAGGGCCTGGTCTCCGGCGTCCTCGCCATGGAGGACGGCAGGGCGGTAGGCGGCAAGTTCGACAACATCAAGGCATATTACGATCTGGGCGTCAGGGCTCTCTCCCTCACCTGGAACTTCGAGAACTGCTTCGGCTTCCCCAACAGCGACGATCCCGTGGACATGATGAAGGGCCTCAAGCCCTTCGGCAAGGAAGCGATCCAGTACATGCAGGAGCTGGGCATGCTGGTGGACGTATCCCACCTTTCCGACGGAGGCTTCTACGACGTGGCTTCCATCTGCACCAAGCCTTTCGTGGCGACCCACTCCAATGCCCGCAGCCTCTCTCCCCACAGAAGGAACCTCAAGGACGACCAGCTGAGGCTTTTGGCCAAGGCCGGCGGAGTCACCGGTCTCAACGTCTGCCCGGCCTTCCTCAACGCCGATATCAAGGACAAAAACAGCAGGATCAGCGAGATGGCCAAGCACGTCCGCTACATCGCGGACCTGGCCGGCACCGACACCATCGCCATGGGCTCCGATTTCGACGGGACCACCGGCATCTTCGAGATGGAGGACTGCACCCAGCTGTATAAACTGGCGGATGCGTTGAAAAAGCAGGGGTTCACCGAGGCAGAATTAGACAAATTTTTCTCAGGCAACGTACTTAGAGTAATGGACGAGGCTGTCAAATAGTCGTATAATATTTAAGTAAACCATTTGACCGGAGCCAGCCGCTGCTGCCCGGGATACAACAAGGAGACAGCAATGAAATACGATTTCACAAGCATTTTCCCCAGAGAAGACGCTATCGCCACCGAGTGGCCCAAGGGCGGACTGTGGAGCCCCTATGAAGAGAAGGGCATCAAGCTGAGAGAAGGATTCGACTTCATCCCCATGTGGGTCGCCGACATGAACTTCAAGGCCTGCCCGACCATCCCCGAAGCGATCATCGAAAGGACCAAGCACACCACCTACGGTTATTTCGCTCCCCGCAAGGAATATTTCGACAGCATCATCAAGTGGCAGGAGACCAGGAACGGAGTCCAGGGCCTGACCGCTGAGTGCATCGGTTACGAGAACGGCGTTCTGGGCGGAGTCGCCAGCGCTCTCAGAGTCCTCTGCGAGCAGGGCGGCAAGGTCCTCGTACACTCCCCCGTATATGTAGGCTTCACCGGCACCCTCAAGAACAACGGCTGGGAAGCGGTCCACAGCCCCCTCTACAAGGACGAGAACGGCGTCTGGAGGATGGATTACGAAGACATGGACAAGAAGCTCAAGGAGCAGAACATCCACGTCGCCATCTTCTGCTCTCCCCACAACCCCACCGGCCGCGTCTGGGAAAAGTGGGAGATCGAGAAGGCCATGGAAGTCTACAAGGCCAACGACTGCTACGTCATCTCCGACGAGATCTGGGCTGACCTGATCCTCGAAGGACACAAGCACATCCCCACCCAGAGCGTCAACGAAGACGCCCGCATGAGGACCGTCGCCTTCTATGCTCCCTCCAAGACCTTCAACCTTGCAGGTCTCATCGGAAGCTACCACATCATCTACAACAAGTATCTGAGAGACCGCATCCGCAAGGAGAGCTCCCTCAGCCACTATAACTCCATGAACGTCCTGTCCATGCACGCCCTGATCGGCGCATACAAGCCCGAAGGATACGAGTGGGTGGACGAGCTCTGCCAGGTGCTGACCACCAACGTGGACTACGGATACAATTACATCCAGGCCCACTTCGACGGCGTCGACATCATCAAGCCCCAGGGCACCTATCTGCTGCTCCTCGACACCACCAAGTGGCTCGAGGCCCACGGCAAGACCTTCGAAGAGCTCTACGACAGAGCCCTCGAGTTCGGTGTAGGTTGGCAGAACGGCGAAGCCTTCTTCCTGAAGAATGGCATCAGGATGAACCTGGCGCTGCCCCTCTCCAGAGTACAGGACGCCTTCGACAGGCTGGACAAGTACGTATTCAACGCCGAGTGGTAATACCGGCCTAAACGCCTGAAATGCGGGCGGGTCCCGCAGGGGACCCGCCTTTTTCTATCGATCCCGTCGCCTATGGAAGAAAAAAAGAAGCTCCAAAACCCATATGTAAAGTCAATGCTGTCCGAGGCAGGCGCCATCTGCATCGCCATCGTGTTTTTCTTCGTGCTCTACAGACTGCAGGGCATCGGAGCCGCCATCGGAAGGCTGGCTTCGATATTAAGGCCCTTCGTCATAGGGTTCGCGATAGCATACGTCCTTAAGCCGGTCTGCAAGGCCCTGGAAAGATGGACCGAAAGGCTCTTTAAGGGCAGATATCCCGGAGCGGTGAAAGGCATATCCGTGGCTCTGTCCTTTGCCTTTGCCATGCTTCTGGTCTACATACTGATCAGCATGATCGTTCCTCAGATGTATACCAGCATAATCTCGTTGAGCAACACCCTTCCCGGACAGGTCGAGGCCCTTTACGAGAGGGTCGAGGAGATCTTCTACGACAACCAGACCCTGCTGAGCTACGTGGATACGACCTACGAGAGCATGGTCGAGACCTTTACCGACTGGATCCGCAACACGGTCCTGCCTTCCATGAAGAGCGTGGTCGGCGGAGTCGGCAGCGGAGTCAAGACCTTCGTCATTAGCGTCAAGGACATCGTAATCGGACTGGTGGTCTCGGTCTACGCTCTGGCTGCGAGAAAGAACGTGGTCAGAAGGGTCAAGATGATCACCTACAGCATCCTTCCCGCCAGATGGGCCGATCTTCTCGCCGACGAGGTCAATTTCGCGGACCGGATGTTCTCCGGCTTCATGAGCGGAAAGCTCCTGGATTCCGCCATAATCGGGGTCCTTTGCTACATATTCTGCGCCATAACCTCCATGCCCAACAGCCTGCTGGTCTCCGCGGTGATCGGGATCACCAATATAATACCGGTCTTCGGACCCTATTTCGGCGCGGTGCCCATGGCACTTCTGATCCTCATCGAGAGCCCTGCCAAGTGCCTGATCTTCGTGATCTTCATCATCGTCCTGCAGCAGATCGACGGCAATATAATCGGGCCCAAGGTCCTGGGCAACAGCACCGGCCTTTCCGGCTTTTCGGTCCTGTTCGCCATAGTCCTCTTCGGCGGCCTCATGGGATTCATCGGTCTCATCGTGGGAGTACCTCTCTATGCAGTCATATATGATATATCGAGGAAGCTGGTGAACCTGGGGCTCAAGAAGCACGGCAGGGAGGATCTGGTCGAGCCGGTGGACGGAAAGCGCCTCAAGGCGAAGCACATCTACGACTGATCTTAAGCCATCTTTGATATCGATCGTCACGCCCGCAGCGCGGGCTTTTTTATTTGCCCGGGCAGGACCTGACCGCCCGAGAAAGGCGGAAGGGCGGCCGCTTGTGAATAATATACAGAATAATATGCATATAACCCGCTCTTGGCTTATATTATTCGCGGCGGTCTTGCCCTCCCATCACCGCCCGCATCGATGCTTTGATGCGAAATATGCAGAAAAAGTCCTGAAAACCGTGAAATATCACCAAAATATTCACAAATAATTCTTGTTTATGCAAATATATAGGTCTATAATCATCACCGTAGCCAGAAAAAGCATGGGCGATGCATAAAAAGTGCTCATGCATAACCATAGAGCTAAGCAGATCTGATAATAAGGAGAAAAAAATGAAAAAGATCATCGCTATCGCCCTCGCGGCACTGATGGTGCTCAGCCTTGCAGGCTGTGGTGAAAAGAAGAGCACCAAGACCAATCTGGAGCTGGTCTCCACCCTCGATCAGGCCATCCTCTCCCTGGCGGCAGGAAAGTGCGACGCAGTCGCTCTCGACGGCACCACCGCCCAGAGGTACGTAGACCAGTCCGATGGAGCCTTCGCCATGAGCGGCATCAACTTCGACCTTGAGATATACGGCATCCACGAAGGAAACGTCGCCGCTGCAAAGAAGGGCGAGGAATCCCTCATCAACGCCATCAACGAGTGCATCAAGGTCATCTGCGGCACTCCCAGCGGCAAGGTCAAGGAAGGTTACACCGACACCTATTACACCTGGTGGGTCGCCAACTGCAGGGTCCAGGCAGGCACTGACAACGAAGCAGCCATCGACATCGTAGGCGACTACAACATGTTCGAAGGCGTCACCCCCGACGAGAATTACGATTACCTGCGCATCGATCCCGACGTGCCCAAGCCCGAGCTCGATCTCTCCAATGCCGACGGCGTCCTCAAGAGCATCCTCGAGAAGGGCGTCCTGACCATCGCCACCTCCCCCGACTATCCCTCCGCAGAGTGGATCGACGACAAGGGCGTCGTCTGGGGCAATGAGATGATGCTGGCCAAGTACTTCGCCGACTGCCTCGGAGTAGAGCTCAAGATCGAGACCATGGACTTCAACGCGGTCCTCACCGCCGTCGATACCGGCAAGGTCGATCTGGGAATGTCCGGCTTCGGTTGGAAGGAAGACCGTGAAGAAGCCTTCCAGCTCTCCAACGGCTACATCGGAAGCGACGACGTATCCTTCCACACCATCATCGTCCCCGCAAAGGACAAGGACAACTACAAGGAGCTCAAGGATTTCCAGGGCAAGCACATCCTCGCCCAGGCCAATTCTCTGCAGCAGATGTATGTTGAGGATCAGATCCTCATCTACGACGAACAGTAGGAGGGATATAAATGGGTCTCGGACCTGGAATACTTGATGTCCTCCGCGACTATTACCCCATATTCTTAAGAGGTATGGTCGGCACCCTGGAATACGCCTTCATCGCCGTATTCTTCGGAAGCATCCTGGGCGCGCTCATCGCCCTGATAAACCTTTCAAAGAGCAAGATACTCAATACCATCGGGACCGTATACGTCAACGTCCTGCGCGGCACCCCGCTGCTGGTGCAGATGTACATAGCGTACTTCTTCATCCCCATCGCGATCCCCGCTCTCAACAGCGTATCCAAGGTCGTATACGTCCTCCTCGCCCTCATCCTGAACTCCAGCGCATACGTGTCCGAGATCATCAGGGGCGGCATCAATTCCGTGGACAAGGGCCAGACCGAAGCCGCAAGGTCTTTGGGCATGACCGCTTCCCACACCATGACCAAGATCGTTCTTCCCCAGGCGATAAAGAACATACTCCCGGCTCTCGCCAACGAGTACATCGCCATGATCAAGGAGACTTCTCTGGCAGGCACCTTCATGCTCTACGAGCTGATGTACACCAGGACCCTGCTGGCCAACAAGTTCCTGATCTGGCAGCCCCTGTTCATCATCGCTGCTATCTATCTCATGCTGACCCTTGTCCTTTCCGCGGGCGTCAGATTCATGGAAAAGAGGTTGAGCGTCAGTGACTAAAGCAAATCTTAACGAAGTACTGATCGAGACTGTCGATCTTAAAAAGAATTTCGGAGACCTGGAGGTCCTGAAGGGCATCAACGAGAAGATCTACCGCGGCGAGGTCGTGACCATAATCGGTCCCTCCGGCGGCGGAAAATCCACCTTCCTGCGCTGCCTGAACATGCTCGAGGAGCCCACCGGCGGCAAGGTCATCTTTGAAGGCGACGTGCTGGACGCGAAGAGCACCGACCTGAACCTGCACAGGCAGAAGATCGGCATGGTCTTCCAGCAGTTCAACGTCTTCCCCCATCTGACCGTCCTTGAGAACATCACCCTGGCCCCGACTCTGGAGCTGGGAGTCCCCAAGGCCGACGCCGAGGCGGAGGCCAAGGATCTGCTCAAGATGGTAGGCCTTGAGGAGAAGGTCAACGAATATCCCAGGAAGCTCTCCGGCGGACAGAAGCAGAGGCTGGCCATCGTCAGGGCCCTCGCCATGCATCCCGATGTGATGCTCTTCGACGAGCCCACCAGCGCTCTGGACCCCGAGATGGTAAAGGGCGTTCTGGACGTCATCCAGGAGCTGGCCGAGTCCGGCATGACCTGCGTCATCGTCACCCACGAGATGGGCTTTGCCAAGCAGATCAGCGACAGGGTCCTGTTCATCGACGGCGGAGTCATCGCCGAAGAGGGCACCCCTGAGGAGATGTTCGAGCATCCCCAGAATCCAAGGACCATAGAATTCTTAAGCAAAGTGCTCTATTAACAGGAGCGTTGAGAGGCCGGCTTCGGCCCCTTTTTTTACAGGAGGTAAAAATGGACCAGTTCAAGAAAAACGCGATCAGCCAGGTCGAAGCAAAGGAAGACCTGATCCTCGAGGTATCTCACAAGGTCTGGAGCTACGCGGAGCTCTCCCTTAAGGAGTTCAAGTCCGCGGCCCTGTACGTTGAAAAGCTCAAGGAAGAGGGCTTTGAGACAGAAGAGGGGCTCTGCGGCATCGATACCGCCTTCATGGGCAGGTACGGAAGCGGCAGACCCTGGATCGGGATCCTGGGCGAGTTCGACGCCCTGTCCGGTCTTTCCCAGAAGGCAGGCCTCGACCACAAAGAAGAGCTGGTCTCGGGCGGGGACGGCCACGGCTGCGGCCACAACATGCTGGGCGCGGCGTCCTTTGGGGCCGCCATCGGGGTGAAAAAGTATCTCGAAGAGACCGGAAAGAGCGGCACCGTGTTCTTTTACGGCTGCCCGGGCGAAGAGGGCGGGGCCTCCAAGGCTCTCATGGCCAGGGACGGAGTCTGGAACCAGCTGGACGCCGCCATCACCTGGCACCCCGGAGACAACTTCGGCGTCTCCACCGGCACCAACAACTCCTGCATCCAGTACATCTACAGCTTTAAGGGCGTCTCCTCCCACGCCGCGGGAAGCCCCGAGAAGGGCCGCTCCGCGCTGGACGCCGTCGAGCTCCTCAACATCGGCGTGCAGTTCCTGAGGGAGCATATGCCTTCCGACGCCAGGATCCACTACGCCATCATCAACGCCGGCGGAAAGTCCCCCAACGTGGTCCAGGCCAGCGCCGACGTGCTCTACATGATCCGCTCCTGCAAGGTCGCCGACGCCGTCGCTCTCACCAAGAGGGTCGACAACATCGCCAAAGGCGCCGCCCTCATGACTGACACCGAGCTGACGACCATATTCGTGGACGGCTGCGCCAACGCCGTCCCCAACACCACCCTTGAAAAGGTCCTGTACGAGAACATGGAGCAGATCCCCCTGCCCGAATACACCGAAGAGGACTGGGCCCTGGCCAAGGCCATCCAGAAGACCTATCCCGCCAGGACCAACCTGCCCGGCAAGGGCGCTGAGCACGATAAGGCCATCGCGGCCATCGTCAAAGAGAAGAGCGAGAACGGCACCAGGGCGATCAACGACTTCCTGCTTCCGTTCTACACCGGCGACGATTTCTCCGCAGGCTCTTCCGACGTGGGCGACGTCAGCTGGAACATCCCCACCGCCCAGATCAGCGCGGTGACCTGGCCCTCCGGAGCCCCGGGACATTCATGGCAGAACGTCAGCTGCGGAGCATCCCCAATCGGAGACAAAGGGACCATGTACGCGGCCAAGGTCATGTGCGGAGCGGTCATCGACCTGCTTAACCAGCCCGAGACCATCGAAAAGGCCAAGAAGGAACTGGCCGAAAGGGCCCCCGAAGGCTACACCTGCCCGGTCCCCGAAGGCGCGAAGCTGTATGTGATAGAGTGATATAAGTTTGATCAGATCTTAAGAAAACATCAAAGCCGCTTGCCCTGTGGCAGGCGGCTTTATGCTTCATCGGATTGAAACCATGATCGATATTTGTTAAAATCACATACAAAAGAGAGAAATGAAAGGCGGTACAGTATGCCAACAGGTATAATCATCAACACGCTCTCGGTCTTTCTGGGCGGGATCATCGGAGCTCTCTGCGGCAGCATCTTTTCCGACAAGCTCAAGGAAGGGCTGACCATGCTGTTTGGTCTCTGCGCGATGTGCATGGGCATCATGAGCGTCGTGTTGATGAAAAACATGCCCGCCGTCATTCTTTCCGCAGTCCTCGGCCTGATCATCGGAAACGCCGCCGGCATATCGAAGGCTTTTGATAAGGCCGGAGCCTTCCTCGGAAGATTCATGCCTTCAAAGGGCGGGGAGACTTCTTCCCGTGACCTTATCACCATCGCTCTCGTGCTCTTCTGCTTCGGATCCACCGGGATCTACGGCGCGATGTGCTCCGGTTTCGCCGGCGACCACAGCATACTTATCAGTAAATCGGTCCTGGATCTTTTCACGGCCATGATATTCGCAAGCGCCGCCGGATACGCGATCAGCGCGGTATGTGTGCCGCAGTTCGCCTTCCTCATGATCTGTTTCGGGATCTCCCGGTTCATACTGCCATTTGCCACCGATATCATGATCGCTGATTTCAAAGCCTGCGGAGGTTTGATAATGATAGCGACCGGCCTTAAGATGATGAAGATCAGAGAGTTCCCGATCCCCGACATGATCCCGGCCATTTTCATCGTCATGCCTCTAAGCGCCTTCTATACCAACGTCATAAGTCCGTTGCTGTTGGGCTAGGCTCATGCAGGGCAGCCTGGATATGCGGATATGTCAGCAGATCATAAAAGCGCCTCTCATCTATGAGTGGCGCTTTTTGATGGTATTCCAGCTGCTATTCCTGCTTTTCTTTCCCGAAGCCGATGATTGTCTCTTCCGACAGGGGGTTGTCCTGGCGGCGGATCTTCTTGGTGGTGGTCTCGACGAAGGGGGCCTTCCTCACGAAGACCGCGCTGATGCGCTTGTAGGGCGAGAGCTGCTGATTGAATTCGCGGACCCTGCGGGTGAAGAACTCCTGCAGCTCGTCCTCCGTGGGCTCGTGGCCCAGCTTTTCGGCGACGTTGTCCTTCATGGGCAGGATCTGGATCGCGACGATCTCGTCCCCGTTCCTCTTGTGGGGGAAGACCATGCATTCCTCGATGCAGGGGTCTTTGATGATGTCGTCCTCGATCTCTTCGGGATAGACGTTCTCGCCGGTGGTGGTCACGATGACGTTTTTCTTGCGGCCGGTAAGATAGAGCCATCCGTCGTTGTCGATGAAGCCCAGGTCTCCGGTGTGCATGAAGCCGTCGGGTTCGATGGTCTTGGCGGTCTCTTCGGGCATGTCGTAGTAGCCCAGCATGACGTTGGGCCCGCGGAACAGTATCTCGCCGATGCCGCTGGCATCCTTATCGACGATCTTGATCTCGCCGGCGTCGACGGCGGCGCCGACGGAGCCCGCCTTGGCGTATCTTTCCTTGGGGGAGCTTCCGGGAGTGCCGGAGATCAGAGGTGTGCATTCGGTCATGCCGTAGCCCTGCAGCACCATGATGCCCAGATCTTCAAAGGCCCTGAAGATGGTGGGGTTGAGGGCCGCCGCTCCGGTGATGATGCAGCGGAGCTTTCCGCCCAGCTGCTTTAAGACCGCGCCGAACATGAGCCTTCTCACGTCGATGCCCTTGTCGTTGAGGGCCCGTCCCACCTTGACCATCTTTCTGAAGGTCTCTTCCTTGCCGCTCTTGGCAAGGCCCTTCTGGATGCGGTCGTAGACCATCTCAAGGACCCTCGGCACCGCGATGATGAAGGTGTTCTGAGCCTCTTTCATGTTCTGGCTGATGTATTTCATGCCCTCGCAGAAGGCGGTGCTGGCGCCCCGGTAGAGGACCAGCAGCATGCCAAGAGTGCATTCGTAGGTGTGGTGGATCGGAAGGATCGACAGGGTCTTGTCGGTCTGGTAGACCTGGCAGATCCGGCAGACGTCCATGATGTTGGAGGTGATGTTCCTGTGGCTGAGCATGACGCCCTTGGGCTGGGCGGTAGTGCCCGACGTGAACAGGATGACGGTCATGGCGTCGGGGTCGATCTCGGCGGACGTGAAGATGTCGCTGCCGTCCGCAAGGAGTTTCTCGCCGTCGGCAAGCATGCTGCTCCAGGAGATGATCTCGGCTGAGGAGCTCTCTTCCGGGCCTCCGAGGATGGCGCGGTACTTTTCTTCATCGAAGGGCGCAGGCTTGGCGGCTTCCCTGAGATCGGTCCTGTCGCCGTAGAAGTTCATGACGACCAGACGCTCGATCCCCTTGATCCCCTTGAGTTTTTTGCATTCCGGGCCGGTGCAGAAGAGGGTCTTCGCTCCGCCCGCTCTCATGAGGTTCTCGATCTCGGGTCCGGACAGCTCCTTATCGATGGGGACGACCACACCGGTGCCGTTGACGGTGGCAAGGTAGGTCACGATCCACTCGTAGCAGCCCTGTCCCATGACCGCGATGCGCTCGCCCTTGAGGCCCATTGCGCACATGGCGGTGCCCAGGCAGTCCACGTCGTGCTGGACCAGCTCGTACCTTACGGGGATGTATGGACCTCCCTTTTCGTTCTTTACCCAGAATGCGGGATTAGTCCCGTATGCCCTGGCGCTGCCCGCGAGCATGTCCTTTAAGGTCGTTATCTCGCGGATATCCTTGTACCAGTATTTTTTGAAATCAGTTCCTTTTGCGCTGTCCATGGCGATATCGCGCGGCCTTCCGGCAGAAAGTCATTCATGACCGGACCGAAACTGAATGCAGGCCGCACTTTCCTCCACATATATTTTAACATGGAGGGGATGTTCAGTCAAAATAATTGGGATGTGCGAAGGGAAGGGTGCGAGGGGGCCATTTATTCCAGGTCGAGTTTTCTCAGATATTCGCTTTTGCCGTATAAGACCCTGTCTACAAGGACCCTGCCGCCGTCTATCCTGTAAAACGCGATATACGCTTTGAAGACGACAAAATAGTAGCCGGTGAAAAGATCATCATAGTAAAGGGGAGAACCGCTGGCCGGGAATTCCTCTTTCTTTTTTACCGTCTCCATCAGCTCCTCGACATACCGGTCTGCGGTGTCGACGCTTTTCGACGCATCGAACACTTCGGACCATGTTCTGTCAAGGTCTCGGGCTGCGGCGGGAGAGTACATGATCGGGTACTTCATTTTCTTTTGCTGCTGAGGTATTCAATGACGTCTTCAGCCACCATATAACCCTGCTCCTCCCCTTCGCGCCTGCCGGAATTCAGCTCGCACATGAGCCTCAGCATGGCTTTGGCCTTTTCAAATTCATCGTCGTCAGCGATATCGCGGATGGTGTATCTGCCCCTTCCGTTGACGGTAAGATATACCGGGGATCCGGCGGAGACATCCTCAAGTACGGTGTTATAGTTTCTGAGATCTGACACTGGTTTTATGCTTGCCATTGGGGGGCCTCACTTTCGATCATATTTTACCAAAGTTGCGGGAACGCTGCAATATAATTCGAAACTATTTTCGTAAAATATTACTAAAAATTCTGCGAGATCAGTAAGCGAGGCCGAGTGAGGCTCACAAAAAAACGAAGTCACACAAAAGTATTATTTTCCAGAGAATGCAATCAAAGGGATCGAACCTGTTGACTCAAATGAGTTTGAATTAACTAGTACTTTCCCAACCAGTTAGACTATACGGTGTATAGTCAGTGGTTGTTGGTGAGTGCCGACCGGCAGAGCGTCAGCTCTGACCGGCGGCAGTATCGTTTGATTTCGGTTTGTTTTTGCTGCCTTT
>Ga0208297_1001502_pt1 | contig 20812 bp, 18 predicted proteins | sample LMS_cellobiose_e_FD_187367 | JGI IMG/M metagenome (GOLD analysis project Ga0208297, IMG submission 187367) | Rumen-fistulated moose microbial communities from Alaska, USA - LMS_cellobiose_enrichment (SPAdes) (version 2) | ecosystem: Host-associated > Mammals > Digestive system > Stomach > Rumen... | reverse complement strand
GAGTATGTCGACTACTACAACAACAAACGAATCAAACTACGGTTAAACGGACTAAGTCCGGTGCAATACCGGACTCAGCACATGTAAATATCTATTATTAACCGTCCAACTTTTGGGGTGCACATCAGGGACGGGGGAAAGGATTCCCCCGCACGGCAGCGCCGTCCCCCTTCTGTCGGCGCTCCGCGCCTCCGCATGGTCGAAATGACAGGAAAGCAGAAAGAACTGTTTTCCTGAGATCGTCGAAAAAACGCCGCCTCAGAAAAACAGTTCTTTCTGCTGCCACGCAAAGCGCTGGAAAACAGCCGCTTATATAGAATAGAAGTGCCCGGTTTCGGGCACTTCTATTTCATACAAATGGCTCACAGCCAGCCACTTCCGTGGCAGCCGCGCTCGGGCCTGCTACTCTACGTCACGCACCAGACGGACAGAAATGCTTGTCCATCTAGCCCGGTCATCATATGTATTTACGTTCGATTCACTAAAATACATAGCTTGGGCATTTCCATTATTGGATCCACAAGTGCGGGTCCAGTACCCTCCATATGTGTTATTTCCATCAATTCTGTAATCGCTCCCTTTATACCAATAACGATACCCTGCAGCTGGGAGGAATACGGCTCCGGCGGCCTGAATAGCACTCCAATCAGCTGCCGTATAGGTGTTTACTGTATATGCGGCATTCCCTGTGTTGATTCCTGACGGCAGCGTTACACCATCGGGATGGGTATAGCTATCCGGGAATATAATGAGGCCATTAATGCCGTTCACGGAGGCTTTGGCGTAACGCGCATTTTCAACACCGTTTACAGTAGATGATGTGCGGCAGTTAGTGCCCGGAGCAGGATCTCCCGATTTTGGAGCCAGCAGCCATTGCCACTCGTCAGCCGTAAGTGTACGCCAAGTTCCGGCGGGAGATGCACCAATGGCATTGAATACACCCCAGTCATATTTGGTAAGTTCACCTGTAAGATTATCTCCAGAGATATCAAAACCGGAAACACTGCCAGGGCCGTAGTTTTGAGATTCCGTATTATCCCAAGGATGGTAGTATACATCATGATCACTGCTTGGATCGTCATATCCGCTTGTTCCCCATGCGAACAGGTCTATCCAGTCAGCCTGTGTAGCCCGGTCATCACCCGTGGTAGTATTACCTGCGGCATTACCCACATAGTCCCACTGATGCTCGGCAAAGCGCCAGGTATTGGTTGATGCCTGATACTGCAGGTTGCCCGGAGAGAAGTGCACCTGCTTGGTGTCGCTGACAGAAAACTCGCCGGACAAGACCGTGAATTTACTGAAGGGGATCTTGATGCCCGTGATCTTGGTTTCGCTGATTCCTACATCTGCAGTCGCTGTCTTTGTAAAGCTGTAGGTTGTGGATGTGCTGTTGTCCACCAGGTAAATCGTAACACTGTTTCCCGCGGTTAAATTGTACGACAAACCGCCGACGAAGGCTACGCCATCATCGTTGGCAATGCCTCCGATGCGGCCGCCATTCGACCCGGTAGAATAATAACTGAGATTGCAGGAGTACGGAGCATCACCACTTTTTACATTAATCTGGGAGAAACTGTCAATCCAATCGGTATACAGCGTATATCGCCCGGGGGAGAATGTGATTCCGCTCACGACAATCTGGATGTCCGCGCGGAATCTCCAAGCAGCGATATTTGCCGTGAGGGTGTTGCCGTTAAAAGCGTAAGCGACGGAGCTGAAATCAGCCACGATATACTGAATCTGGCCGGTCGTACCCTTCGCGTCTTTCCCCGGGAAATGGATAGAGGTGCTGTATTTTTCCCAACTGTTCGACCCCATGCAGTTGTTGCTGGATTCCCAGAAACCGCGGAGCGTTCCGCTGGCAGCCAGGCGGGAGACTACTTCGGAACTGAGCTCGGAAGCGGTCCACTGGGTCCCGTCAAAGGTGAGGTCGAAGTCGGGCACATAGGTGTTGGCATCTTCGAGATATACATGGATCTTGTCTCCAGTTTCCCAGCCGGATTTCAGGGCCTTGGATTCCGGTCCGAGAGAGGCGACATTGATGTTGATGCTGACTTTGGCGGGAGCCGTCTCGCTTTCGGGGGAGACAATCTCGGTTTTCGTGCAGGAGGCAGCGGCAACAAGGGCTGCCGCAGCAAAGAGAAGCGTATAAATCTTTTTCATAATCATCGTCTTTTTAAGATTACCACTCCTCCTCGGGGTTGGATGTAAACGGGTCATAAACAGTCATGTCCGGGCTGGCGGCAATGACGCTCTCCAACTTGAATTCCATCACCTCGGTTTCGGGTGATGCATACATTTCTTTTTGTTTCATAGGCTTATGTTTTAATGTGTGATTCATACGCAAGAAAGCCGCAGCACTCCTTTCGGAGCCTGCGAGAGCCAATATTTATATGATTGATTATAAGGCGTTTATACCCCCCCCATGACCGGAGGGCGCAGCGACTGTGATCACGTATGAAAGGAAGGTAACCAACTGCTATCGCTTTAAACCGTAACAAATTTAAGTTTTTCCCCCCGAAAAAGCAAGGAAGAACCGCGGGCGCGGGCGGCAGCAGACTGCAGTAAGGTGTTTCCTTCGGTCCATTCGCGGGACCGAGGGGAACGAAAAGGGCCGTTTTTGACGCCCTCGGTCCATTCGCGGGACCGAAGGGAACACTAATGCCCCCAGCAAAGGGCGGAGGAGGGGCGGGGCACGGGGCGGGGAGGAGGGCAGGACGGGGTGGAGGGCAGCGCAGGGCGGGCGGCAGGAAGGAGGCTGCTGTTTCCGGAACCTATGGCCGCCCGCGGCCGTATGAGCGGGAGGGGCCCGCAAGCGAAGCGCAGTGGGAGGGACGAGCAGTCGCAGACTGCGAAGGGTTCCGGGAACAGCAGCCTCCTTTCTGCCGGGGAGCAGGGTTATTTCTCGGGGAAGGTGATGGTGAAGCAGGCGCCCTGGAGGGTGAAGGAGCGGGAGTAGGCGATGGTGGCCTTGCAGCGCTCGAGGATGCTGCGGCAGATGGCGAGGCCGAGGCCGGTGCCGCCGCTCTTGGTCGTGAAATTCGGGGTGAAGAGCTTCGAAACGTTCTCCGGGGCGACGCCGGGGCCGTTGTCCTCGAAGACAATGTCGTAGCAGCCCTCGCGGCCGGACTTGCGGAGGGAGACCTGGATCCTGCCGTCGGGCCGGTCGCCGATGGCCTGGACGGCATTGCCGATCAGGTTCACGAAGACGCGGGTCAGCTGCGGCTTCGGACCGGTCACGACGACGCCGGGGAGGCCCATGTAGCGGAACGTGATGTTCTCGCGGTTGTCGAACATCGCGATCTCCTCCTGGAGGAGGGCGTCCACGTCGATCTGCGTGGGTTCCTCCGAATAGAGCTTCGCGAAAGTCGAGAACTCGTTGGCGGTGTCGGTCAGGATGTCGATGTGGTCGAGGACGATCTTCGCGACCTCATCGAACTTCTCCTCCCAGTTCGCGGCGCCGCGCTCCTTGAGGCGGATGATGCGCTGGAGCTGGAGCTTCATCGGCGTCAGCGGGTTCTTGATCTCGTGGGCGACCTGGCGGGCCATCGCGGACCAGGCCTTGTCGCGCTCGGCCTGGGCGAGCTGGCGGGTGCTTTCCGACAGGTCGCGGACCATCCGGTTGTAGGCCGTGACGAGCGGGGTGATCTCGTCCTCGTTGTCGTATTCGACGTATTCCAGGTCTTCCACGTTCGTCGCGATCATCTTCTTGCCCATCTCGCTGAGGGGCTTGAACATCCGCTCCACGATGTTGCTGACGAGGAAGCGGGCGAGCAGCAGGAGGATGAGGAAGATCGTCGCGATCGAGACGGTGTGGCGGACCGCCTCCGTCATGAAGTCGTAGTTCTCATCCACGTACGGGGACGAGAGGATGGCGACCATGCGGCCGTCGGCGTTGAAGACGGGGGCGTAGAGGGCGAAGTAGCGCCGGCCGGCGAGCTCCTCGCGGTTGATGAAGAAGCGCTTGTTGCCGTAGATGATCTTCTCGTAGGCGTCCTGGTTCACGCGCGTGCCGAGGAGCATCCGGTTGAAGACGTCGTTGTCGGTCGTCGCGATGAGGCTGCCGGCGGTCGAGTAGATGGAGATGTCGGCATCGTTCACGTCGCCCACGAACTGGAGGGAATTGGTGAACTCCGCCGTCCGCATGTCGCGGTCGGAGGTCACGCCCGCGCAGTAGTTGTTCATCAGGGCCTGGATCGAATTGATCTTGTCGGACATCATCAGCGTCATGTTCGCGTCGTTGCGCCGGTACACATAGACGACACTGACGGCGGCCATCGCGACCAGGGTCGAGACCAGCGAGAAGGTCATGATATAGGTCACGCGGGCGATGTAGTAGTTCTTTCCGGGGGTCCGGACGCCCGGACGCCGCGGGATCAGGGCCAGGAGCAGCAGGTAAAAGACCAGCGCGAGGGTCGCGAAGGCGATGAAGTAACTGAACATCGTGACCTTCGGGCGGGAGAGCACGACGGACTCGTCCTCGGAGACGCGGTAGAGGAAATGGGCGTAGCCGTCGGCGGTCAGGTGGCTGACGCCGCGGTCGCGCATGGCGCGGCTGAAGAGCGCGTCCATCACCGTCGGATAGGCGAAGGAGCCGCGGAAAGCGATCAGCTCGCCGCCGACGTATTTCGCATAGTCGTATTTCGAAGGAATCAGGATCTGGCCGGGGGCGGAGAGGCCGAGGAGGCTCGCGTAGCCCTTGTTCTCGCGGTTGCTCTTCGGCGCGATGCCGACCAGCACCCGGGTCGCGCCGTAGTCCGGCAGGAAGTAGATGAAGACACCCGTGTAGCGGACCTGGCCGTTGCCGGATTCGTTGTACAGGAAACGGGAATTCTCGAAGATGGGCGTGCCCGTGCGGATGAGTTCGTTGAAGTAGCGGACGGCCGAGGGGTTGCTGGTGTCGTTGCCGATGACGACGACGCTGACGTCGTAGTTCTGGGTATACTGGTAGAGGTAGTTTTCCGTGAGGCGGTTCAGGATGGCGTAGCCGCCGTTCGGCAGGGCGGAGAGCGCCGAGATGACAAGGTCGGAGGAGATGTCGTTCTCCATCGAGCGGAGGTCGAGCTCGAGGGCGATGTCGCGCTCGATCGAGAGCATGTTCGCCCAGACGCTGACGCGGCCGCGCTCCTTGCGGAGGCCGAAGGTGCCGGACAGGGCCACGAGGTAGAGCGCCGCGAGCACGGAGAACAGGACCCGCCCGAAGCCGGAATACTGCGGCCGGAGCATCTGGAAGAGGAAGACGGTCGAGGCGAGCAGCAGGATGAAGGAGGCGTAGACCGCGGCCGAATAGAAGGAGAGCTCCCCGAGCTTGTAGAGCTCCAGGACGATGCTGGAGTTGCGGATGATGCTGCGGAAGAGGAACTGCGTGTAGAAGAGGATGCCGAGGATGCAAAGCACGCCGAGCGCGCCGAAGATCCGGCCCCGACGGCCGCTGCGGTCCTGGCGGATGTAGCGGTAGAGCCCGCGGCGGGCCATGTAGGTCAGCACGACGGAGAAGGTCACGGCGAAGTTGATCAGGAGCACGGCGCCCAGCGAGTAGAAGACGGCCCCGTCGGCATAGACCAGCGGCGAGAAGACGCGGACGTCGCTGCGGAGCGTGCGGCCCCAGAAATAGGCAGCGAGGAGCGCCAGGAGGTTCGCCCCCAGCGTCGCGACATAGCGCCGCAGGGACTTCTTTTCAGCGAAATAGAGGCAGGACGCGACCAGGAAAAAGAGGTAGGCGCAGAGGATCAGGCAGGCGTCCGCCTTCGCGGAGTTGCCGAGCGCATCGTTGACCAGCTTGAACTGCGGGACGCCGCCGACGCTGACGGGGACGCCGCCGCTGGACGAGAGGGGGACCACGGAGAAGCGGTCCTCCGCCGCATCCGGGATCTCGAGGCCGGCGATGACGCGGCAGCTGCCCTCGGAGGCGGACTTCACGAGGTACCACTTCGTCCCGAGGTTCATATAGGAGACCTCGTCGGTCACGAAGGAAAGCGGCGAGACCACATCGGAGCGCAGGCTCGTCAGGCGCTGGAAGACGACGCGCGTGCCGATGTCATCGTTGATGACGGGGAACTGGTGGCACCAGGACTGCAGGGAATCGTTGCGGTAGCGGTACACGACCATGTCCGGCGGCAGCCGGTCCAGTTTCATCCACGCCCCCGGATCCTGCGCGAGCGCCTCCGCCACGTACGCGTCGAGCTGGGCCATCCGCCTCCCGACGCGGCGCTCCATCCGGGCGGCGGCCCCCGCGGGGTCGCCCGGCGCCGTCGTCAGCGTCAGCGTGCAGGCGAACAGCACGAGGCTGGCCACAAGGCAGATCCAAGCGAGTATCTTCCGGTTCATTCGTGGTGGTAGGGTTCTCCTTTCAGGATGGTGAACGCGCGGTACAGCTGCTCTGCAAAAATCGTTCTCACCATCTGGTGGGAGAAGGTCATCTTCGAAAGGGACATCCGCCCGTCGCCGCGCGCATAGACGGCGTCGCTGAAGCCGTAGGCACCGCCGATCACGAAGACCAGGTCCCGCCCGGCGCGGGCGAGGGACTCGAGGCGCGCGGCGAACTCGACGGAGCGGTACTCCTTCCCGCGCTCATCGAGCAGGATCACGCAGTCGGAGGGCTTCAGCGCCCGCAGGACCGCCTCCCCTTCCTTCTCCTTCACCTGCTCGCGCGTCAGCGAACCCGCATTTTTCAGCGCCGGCAGCTCCACGAGCGCGAAAGGGACATAGTGGACCAGGCGGGAGGCATACAGGTCCAACCCGTCCCGCACCCAGGGTACGTCCGTCTTCCCGACACAGAGCAGCGTCACTTTCATCTCCACAAAGATAACCAGATGGCTCGGTATTTGCAAAAGGATTATCCTGCTTATGAAACTGCTTCAAAAGATTTCCACCCTGTTCCTGGCGCTGCTGCTCGCCGGCAGCCTCCCCGCCCAGAACAAGACCTACGATGTCTTCATCCCGATTTCGAAGTACATCGCCACCGGCAATGTCGACAACCTCTCCGCCTGGTTCGCCGACAACCTGGAAATCTCCATCCTCGCCAGCTCCAGCAACTCGAGCAAGGCCCAGGCGAAGCAGATCCTCAAAGCCTTCTTCGACGCCCATACCCCGCGTTCCTTCGACATCTCCCATACCGCCAGCAAGGTCAACATGAAATACGCTCTCGGCACCCTTACAGCGGGCGGAGAGCGTTTCATTGTAACGATATTCGTCAATTACGACGGGGAGAGCTACAAAATCCAGCAGCTCAAGATCGACCGTCAGTAACTAGACGCGCTGGCCGTAGGAGCGGTCGGTCGTGTTGACCGTGATCTTTTCTCCCTGCTGGATAAACAGCGGAACCATGATCTTCGCACCCGTCTCCAGGGTCACTTCCTTGAGGGCGGAGGTCGAAGCGGTGTTGCCCTTCACGGCCGGCTCGGCGTAGGTAACCTCGAGGGTCACGTAGGTCGGGAGCTCGCAGGTCAGGCAGCGCTCTTCGTCTCCGGTTACGAACATCATCTCGACGTGCTGGCCTTCCTTCATCAGGTCGGCGTTCTCGACGACGTCCTTGCTGAGCTTGATCTGCTCGTAGGTCTCTTCGTGCATGAAGTTGAATCCGTCATCCTCGGCGTAGAGGAACTGGTAGGGACGGCGCTCGACCTCGATCGTCTCGATCCGCGCACCGGCGGTGAAGGTGTTCTCGAGGATGCGGCCGTTCTCCAGGTTGCGGAGCTTGGTCTTCACGAAAGCGGGGCCCTTGCCCGGCTTGACGTGCTGGAACCAGACGATCACGCACGGCTTGTCGTTGTACTTCAGATAAAGTCCGTTCTTGAAATCAGCTGTTGTTGCCATAAATGTATGTCTTTATTTAAAGATTATCCAATCTGGGCAAAAATAAGCATTTGTCCCCGATAATGCAATACTCAGAGGGTTGCAATGCGCGCTGCGGTCCGCTCGAGCAGCCATTTCGGGGTCGAAGTCGCGCCGCAGACGCCGACGCGGTCCCCGTCCCGGAACCAGCCGGGGTCGATCTCCTCCGGGGCGCTGACCTGCCAGGTCCGGGGGTTCACGCTGCGGCAGAGCGCGCAGAGGACGCGGCCGTTCGAGCTGGCGCGGCCGGCGACAAAGACGACGGCGTCGTGGGCGGCCGCGAAGCCGGCGAGCGCGGCGTGGCGGTTCGCGACCTGGCTGCAGACCGTGTCGTGGACGGCGAGCAGCGCCGGGTCCGCGAGGCGGGAGCGGAGGAGCGCGGCGAGCGCGCGGTACTCCTGCGGGTCCTTCGTCGTCTGGGAGAAGAGCTCGACCGGGACGTCCGGGCGGAGCTCGCCGCGCGCGAAGGCGGCCTCGAGCATCGCCGCGTCCTCGACGACGAGCGCATCGCCGCCGACCTGGCCGACGAGGCCGAGGATCTCGGCGTGGCCGGTCTTGCCGAAGATCACGATCCGGCCGCCGCGGCCGCGGAGGCGGGCGTACGCCTCCTGGATCTGGCGCTGGAGCTTCAGGACGACGGGACAGGTGCAGTCGATCAGGGTATAGCCGCGCTCCGCGGCGAGGCGGTACGTCCGCGGAGGCTCCCCGTGGGCGCGGATCAGCAAGGTCGCGCCGGCGGGCAGCGCCGCGCCGGGCTCCAGCGCGGAGGCGTCCGCCTCGCGGAGGCCCCGGGCGCGGAGGCGGCGCTGCTCCTCCTCGTTGTGGACGATCGGGCCGAGCGACCAGAGCGGGCCGGCGTCCGGCGCGCCGAGGTACGCCTCGGCCTGCCGGATGGCGCGGATCACGCCCCCGCAGAAGCCCGAACCGGGATCGATCTCTACCGTGAGGTCCATTACTCCAGGATACCGAATTTGCCCTGGATCAAGCCGCGGACCCAGACCAGCTCGTCCGGGATCGACATTTCGGTGTTGTCCAGGATATAGGCGTCGTCGGCGCGGCGGAGCGGGGAGACGTCGCGGTGGGCGTCCGTCCAGTCGCGCTGCCGGAGGTTCTCCAGCACGTCCTCGAATTTCGGGGACTCGCCCTTCGCGACCATCTCGTCGAAGCGGCGCTGCGCGCGGACCTGCTCGTCCGCGGTCAGGAAAATCTTGACTTCCGCTTCCGGGAACACGGTCGTGCCGATGTCCCGGCCATCCATCACGACGCGGCCCGCCGCGCCGAAGGCGTGGAGCCGGTCGTCCACGAAATTGCGCACGAAGGCGATCGCGGAGACCGGGCTGACGTGGGAGGATACCGCCAGGGAGCGGATCTCCTTCTCGACGCAGCGCCCGCCGATATAGGTCTTGCAGAGACCGTCTTCGTCCCGGCCGAAATGGACCTCCAGGCCCGGGAGGGCGGCGCGCAGCGCCGTCTCGTCAATGGTCCCTTCCGCGTCGATGATGCCGTTTTCCAGGGCGTGGAGGGTCACGGCGCGGTACAGGGCGCCGGAATCCAGGTACAGGAAGTCCATCGCGTTCGCGATGGCCTTGGCGAAGGTGCTCTTGCCGGTGGACGAATAGCCGTCGATGGCGATGATGATGTCAGGTACGCGTATCATAATGCTATAATTTCAGGACTGCGTCCGCGAGCGGCAGGACCGACTCGCGGTGGGAGATGATGATCAGGGTCTTGCGGCCCTTGTAGGCGGCGGCGATATTCTGCAGCAGGCGCGCTTCGGTCGGGCCGTCGAGCGCCGAAGTCGATTCGTCCAGAATCAGGACGCCGCCCTCGCGGAGCAGCGCGCGGGCGATCGCGATGCGCTGGGCCTGGCCTTCGCTCAGGCCGGCGCCCTTCTCGCTGCAGACTGTGTCCAGGCCCTCCGGGAGGTCCAGGACGAACTCGGCCGCCGCGAGCCGCAACGCCTCCTTCATCCGCTCCTCGTCCGCGGCCGGGTCGGCCAGGCGGAGGTTCTCGCGGATCGTGCCGCTCAGGAGGGTGTTGCCCTGCGGGACATACATGAAGTTCGCGCGGGTCGCCGGGGAGGACGGGACGCCGCCGATCAGGATCCGGCCCTCGGAAGGCTGCAGCAGGGCCATCAGGAGGCGGATCAGGGTCGTCTTTCCTTCGCCGGTCGCGCCCATCACGGCGGTCAGGGTCCCGGCCCCGAAGGTCCGGGAGAAATCCCGGAAGACGGGGCGCTCGGCGTCCGGGTAGGCGAAGGTGACATGGTCCACCACGATTTCGGGCGCGCCGGGGAAGACGACGGGCGCCCCCGCTTCCTCCTGCGGCAGCGCGGCGAGCTCCTCGAGCCGCTCGACGGAGGTCAGGGAGTGGATGAAGGCGGGGACGTGGCGGGCCAGCTCGGCGATCGGGCGCTGGACCTGGCCGACGAGCTGCAGGAAGGCGGTCATCATGCCGAAGGTCACCGTGCCGCCGCGGATGCCGTAGACGCCCCAGAGGAAGGCGGCGGCATAGCCGGACAGGAAGCCCAGCCCCATGAAGGCGCGGCCGACGGCGCTGTAGTTCTGGCGGCGGACGCTGAGGCTGACGAGCGCGTCCTGGCGGTAGCCAAGGGCCGCGAGCACCTTCTGCGTCGCGCCGAGCGTCAGCACGACGATGCGGTTCAGCAGGTTCTCCTGCATGTGCTGCTGGATGCCGCTGTCGGCCGTACGGATGTCGGCCGTCAGCCGGCGTACGACCTTGAAGCAGAGGCGGCTGCCGACGACGGCGACCGCCATCAGCAGAAGCAGCAGCCAGGCCAGCTTCGGTGCGAGGGTCAGCAGATACCAGGACGCCGCCAGGAGCTGGCAGAGCGTCACGATCACATCCGGGAAACGGGTGCAGAGCAGGTCCACGACGATGCGGATGTCCTCCTCGAGGCGGTTCACGGTGTCGCCGGAGTGGAAGGCCTCCCGGCCGTTCCAGCGGCTGTGCATCACCCGCGCGAAGAAGTCCGCGCGCAGCTGGGTCTGGGTCTTGACGACGTTGACGTTCTCCCACCAGGAGGCCGCGACATTCGTGGCGATCTGGAGGGTCAGGATGCCGGCCAGCAGGGCCACATGGGTCCCCAGCGGCGCATCCGAGACGCCGGTCGCGATGTCGACCAGCGACTTGCTGATCCAGACGAAGGCGAGCGAGGCGGCGATGCGCACGAGACCGATGAGGATGCTGACGAACACCCTCCCCCGCACCGGACGGAACAACCGCCGGAGCACGCGCAAGCAGTCCCGCAGCGGCATCATCGGGCTATTCCTCCACGATGCCGGCGTCGATCCACGCACGGGCGACCTTCTCCGCGTCCGCGGCGGCCACTTCCGGCGCGACCTCGTACTTCTCCAGGAGCAGGTCCTTCAGCGTTTCGACGCTGAACTCCTTGTCCGCAACGGACTCCCAGAGGTAGGCGGCGGAGGCGTTCAGCGAGATCATCTTGTTGAAGTTGATGTTCTTCAGGCCTTCCGCGACGACGATATGCTCTCCGAGCATCGTCCGCATCCTGAATCCTTCCTTGACTTTCATAGTATCTGTACGTTTCGTTTAAACAATCTTCTGTAGGCGGCGAGCAGGTAACGGCGCAGCGGGCGAAGGGCCTTCCAGGCCCGGGCCCGGCCGGGGGCGCGCTCGCGCCCGTCCGGGCGGACGACCGCGACGACGGTCCCGGCGACGTCCTCCGCGCGGCAGGACTCCGTCCCGCGGACATTCCCGTCGCCCATCAGCGTCAGCGCCCCGCCGTCCGCGCGCAGGACGCGGTGGAGGACATAGTTGCCCGCCGGGAGCCGCGCCAGGACGATGTCGCCGGGGGCGACGGCGGGGAACTTGCGGAGCCGGACGCTGTCACGGCCGCCGCGGATGAAGGGGAGCATGCTGTTGCCCTTGGTCAGCAGCGTCACGTCGCTGCCCGCAGCGAGGAGCGCGGCGACTTCGGGGAGCAGGACCTCGTTGGGCAGCTCCCGGCGGCGCACTTCCTCCCCGCTCATAGCTTCCGCCGCTCCCGGTCCTGCCGGATTCCTTCGGAACAGACCTCCGCGGCCGCACGGTCGGCGCGGCACTCCAGGACATAGCCCGGAACGGCGCCCACGACCCGCTCGAGCGTCGCATGGAACGCATCGAAGCGCCCGTCCTCCCCCTTGAGGCCGGAGCAGGATGAATAGAGCTGGGCGTAGGCCTGGACCGGCGCGCAGGGGGTCAGCCGGTTCTCCGGGGCCTGGACGATATGCACGAAGGCGGCCGCGGGGGCCGATGCATTGCGGTAGCAGGGCGTTTTCCCGCTCCAGGGGGTCCCGTAGACGCGGACCTCCCCATCCGGAAGGACCCGGACGACGGGGTTGTCGTCGTTGAGCAGTTCGCTGCCGGGGAGATGCTCCCGCCAGAGGCGGCTGTGGGTGCTCTTGCCGGCGCCGGAATGGCCCAGGAAGAGGTAGGCCAGCCCGTCGCGGACGGTCACGGACGCATGCATCTCGAGCGTGCCGAGGTCCGCGGTCCGGAAGGCGTACATCATCATCAGGGCGTTGTCGATGCAGAAACGGCCGAGGCGGCCGCTCAGGATCTGCAGCGTCCCTTTCCGGAAGCCCTCGTCGCAGACGAGGCATCCGCTGACCGGCATCCCGGAGACCGGGGCCATCCCGATCTTCCACTGTCCCGCCCGGCGGTACAGGTCGATCACCGGTTCGCCCGGTCCCTCGTTCGAGACCAGGACTTCTTCCCATCCGGCGGCGTCTTCCGCCGCTGCTCCGTCCACGACCGTGAGCGAAAAGACCGTCTCAGCCTCGGCGGTCCGGAAGGGCGCGTAATTATCCAACGTTGCCCACAAAGGGGACTTTGCAGGCAATGTCAGGCGGAAGCCGTGACCGGCTACGTTGTAATATTCAGTCATTTACTGCTGGGCGGCCTTGGCAGTGTAAGCGTCGGCCTTCGCTTTCATCTTCTCGGCGCGGACTTCGCTGTCCGGGTGGGTTGAGAACATCTGCTCGACGGTCGAGAGCTGGTTGCCGGAGCCGAGCTGGCTGAGCTTCTTCAGGGAGTTGAACATCGCATACGGGCTGCAGCCGTGCTCGGTCGTGACCTTGAAGCCGTATTCGTCGGCGCGCAGCTCCTGCTTCTGGGAGAACTGGGAGCTCAGATAGAGTTCGCCGATGTCGCCGAGGGCGGTCTTCGCAATCGCGCCGACGGAGCCGGCGGCCCCGATCGCACCGCGGGCCGCGGCGGTCAGGTAGGCGTTCTTCATCGCGCGCTTGGTATCCTGGTGGGCGACGTGGCCCATTTCGTGGCCGATGACGGCCAGGAGTTCCTCGTCATCCATGATGTCCATCAGGCCCGTGTAGACGCGGATCGAGCCGTCGCCGCAGGCGAAGGCGTTCACGTCGTTGGTCTTGTATACCTTGAAGTTGATCGGGACGCCTTCGACATCGGTGATGCCGGAGAGGACCTTGGTCAGACGGCGCAGGTACGGGCCGTTCTCGATCTGGTTTTTGGCATCCATCTCCGCCACGGTCTGGCGGCAGAGGGCGACGATCTGGGCGTCGGAAATCGACAGCCCGGTCAGGGCGGTCCCGAGGGCCTGCTGGAGGTCGGCCTCGTTCCAGGCGATGTTGCTCAGCATCGAGCAGCCCGACAGGGTCAGGGAGGCGGCCGTCACAAGGAGAAGAATCAGTTTTTTCATGTTGACTTGCGGTTCGGTTTGTCTTGACAAAATTAATAAATTATTTCCACTAAACTATTTTTGTTATCTTTGGGTCTGCAAAAAAAACGGTATGAAGATTCTGGTAATTGACGACGAGCGCTCGATCCGGAATTCCCTGAAGGAAATCCTTTCGGACGAAGGCCACGAGGTAGATACCGCCGAGGACGGCGCCGCCGGCCTTGAAATGGCGGACAAGGAGAAGTACAACGCGATTTTCTGCGACATCAAGATGCCCGGGATGGACGGGATGGAGGTGCTCGACAAACTGGTCGCGGCGGGGATCGACGCGGCCGTCGTGATGATTTCCGGCCACGGCGACATCGACACCGCCGTCGAATGCATGAAGAAAGGCGCCTTCGACTTCATCCAGAAGCCCCTGGACCTCAACCGCATCCTCATCACCCTGAAGAACGCGACCGAAAAAGTCTCCCTCGTCAAGGAGAACAAGATGCTGAAAAAGAAGGTCTACGGGGCCGACATGATCGGCGACTCCGAGCCGATGCAGCGGATCCGCGAGATGATCGGGAAGGTCGCGCCGACCGATGCGCGCGTGCTGATCACCGGCGCGAACGGCTCCGGCAAGGAGCTCGTCGCCCGCAACCTCCACCAGCAGAGCCGCCGCAGCGCGATGCCCTTCGTGGAGGTCAACTGCGCGGCGATCCCCTCCGAGCTGATCGAGAGCGAGCTCTTCGGCCATGAGAAAGGCTCCTTCACCTCCGCCATCAAGCAGCACAAGGGCAAGTTCGAGCAGGCCGACGGCGGCACGCTCTTCCTCGATGAAATCGGCGACATGAGCCTCGCGGCCCAGGCCAAGGTCCTCCGCGTCCTCCAGGAGCGCAAGCTCTCCCGCGTCGGCAGCGACAAGGACATCGAGGTCGACGTGCGCGTGGTCGCGGCGACGAACAAGGACCTCGCCGAGGAAATCCGGAAAGGCAACTTCCGCGAGGACCTCTACCACCGCCTCAGCGTGATCCTGATCAAGGTCCCCTCCCTCGACGAGCGCAAGGACGACATCCCCCTCCTGATCGACCACTTCGTCAGGAAGTACACGGAATCCTCCGCCCCCCGCAGTTTCTCCCCCGAAGCCGTCAAGCTCCTCCAGCAGAAGTCCTGGCCCGGCAACATCCGCGAGCTCGACAATGTCGTCGACCGCCTCCTGATCCTCGGCGACCCCGTCGTCTCCGCCCAGAACGTCAAGGACTTCGTCAACCTCTAGCCCCCCCTGTCATTCCGAGCGAAGCGAAGGAATCTCGCAGAAAGGACTGTTTTCCTGAGATCGTCGAAAAAACGCCGCCTCAGAAAAACAGTTCTTTCTGCTTCCTGCCCAACAGCGCCGCAACCCCTTTTCCCATCAGCGGAACCCGCCGTCCACCTCCCGCCACGCGTAGATCATAATGCACTGATTATCACCACCCCGTAAAATCGACTTCTGCAAATCACATAAGTCCTTTTTATAACCCGCTCTGCGACAGCCCTTTGCAAAAAACACCCACGTCTCCCGCCCCCAGCGATCCCCACATGCCCAGACACTCCCCTCCTATCCCAGCCATCCCGCCCCGCAAAAGACACATTTCCGCCCAAATTGTGTCTCCAAGCCCCATCCAACCCCGCAAAAGACACATTTCAACCCGATTCGTGTCTCCCGGACGGCGCCTAGGCGGCAGGCGGGCGCGGGGGCGGGGTGGGGGCTACGCATTTGCAGGGGCGGAGGCCCTACAACGCACTGCAGCGGGGGTCAGGATGCAAATGCGTAGCGGCAAGGCAGCGCTGAGGGCCGCGGGAGCGGGGCGACGGCTACGCATTTGCAGGGGCGGAGGCCCTGCAGCGCTCTCCAGCGGGGGTCAGGGTGCAAATGCGTAGCGGCAGGACAGCGCGGAGGGGCGCGGGGGCGGGGTGGCGGCTACGCATTTGCAGGGGCGGAGGCCCTACAACGCACTGCAGCGGGGGTCAGGGTGCAAATGCATAGCGGCAAGGCCGCGCGGAGGGCCGCGGGGGCGGGGTGGGGGCTACGCATTTGCAGGGGCGGAGGCCCCGCAGCGCTCTCCAGCGGGGGTCAGGGTGCAAATGCGTAGTGGCAGGACAGCGCGGAGGGACGCGGGGGACAGGCATGACGGGCGCGCGGGACGGGTGGAACCGGCGGAGGAGCCGGGATCAGAGGAAGATGAGTTTGGAGAGGGAGTCCGGGGAGAGGATGCGGCGGGCGGCGGCCTGGAGGTCGTCGGCCGTGACGGCCTCGACCTTGGCGCGGTCCTCCTGGTCGGAGGAGATGCTGCCGAAGGCGAGCAGGCTCTTTCCCATTGACAGGCACTGGGTCTCGCCGCCCTCGGCGCCGATGGAGAGCTGGCCGATCAGCTGCTTCTTTGCGGCATGGAGCACGGCGGGTGTCAGCGGCCGCTCCCGGAGCAGCGCGAACTGCCGCAGGATGACTTTCTCGCAGGCGGCGAAGTTGTCGCGGTCGCAGCCGAGGCTGACGGCCAGCACGCCGCTGTCCCGGAACTGCGTGTAGGAGGCCTCCACGCCATAGACCCAGCCCCGTTTCTCCCGCAGCTCGCGGTTCAGGACCGAGTTCGAGCCGGGGCCGGCGAGCAGGTTGGCGAGCAGGACCGTGGCGATGCGCTCGCGCTCCTCGTAGAGGGAGGGGGCGGTGGCGCCGAACACGGCGTTCAGCTCGTGGTTGCGCTTATCCACCGTCTTCTCGAAGACGTGGCCCGCAAAGTAGGGGCCGCGGAGGGCATGGGCGGCGGGCGCAACAAGGCCGGAGGCGAGGCTGGAAGCGACGGGGCTCGCGGGAGCGGGGGCGGCGGGGGCGGCGGAGGCGGCGAAGAACGGCTCCGCGAGGCGCCGCAGCTGCGCCTCGAGCCGGTCCTCGTCGAGGCCGGCGACGACGGTCAGCGCCATCCGGTCCGGCGTGAAGCCGCCGCGCGCGAAGGCGCGCAGCTCTTCCGCCGTGATCCGGCGCACGCTCGCCGCCGTGCCGAGGATGGAGCGCCCGAGGGGATGTCCCGCGAAAAGCAGCTCCTCGAAACGGTCGTAGATGTCGTCCGCAGGGGTATCCTTATAGGAATTGATTTCTTCGATGACCACGCCTTTCTCGCGCTCGACCTCCTTCTCCGGGAAGGTCGCCTGCGTCGCGAGCTCGAGCAGCAGGGAAACCGCCTTCGGCAGGTCTTCCTTGAGGACGGTCGCATGGATCACGATTTCCTCCTTCGTCGTGAAGGCGTTCAGCTCGCCGCCGAGGCGGTCCAGGCGGTTGTTGATGCTGGATGCGCTGCGCCGCAGGGTCCCCTTGAAGAGGGTGTGCTCGCAGAAATGGGCGGTGCCGCTCCGGAAGGAGCCTTCGTCACGCGTGCCGCAGCGGATGCTGAGCGCAGCCCAGGCAACCGCCGAGCCGCTCTTCTTCACCGCATATCTGAGTCCGTATCCGGTCCTGCCGATTTTCATCGCACCGCGCTTTTTTTCGAGGAGGAGAGCTGTTTGACGTCACTCCTGAGGAAACCGGCCGGGTTCCGGGTCCCGATCTTGTGCCGGTCGAAATAATACAGTTCGTGGGTTCCCGCGGAAATCACCATCTTGTAGCACCAGGAGCCGTTCTCCGGGTCCGTCGGGGCCACGACGTAGCCCACGAGCAGGTCCTCCCGTCCCTCCGCGAAAGCTTCGTCGACCTCATCCTCGCCGTAGCTCTCGAGTCCGCTGCCGGGCTGCAGGGGCTCCGTCAGGTCGTCCTCGCTCAGGTAGATGTCCTTGTCCCAGTTCTTGCGGACGCGCTGGGCATAGACGCCGAGGCCGGCATAACCGGCGACGTCGGAAGTCATCGCCTGAAGCGTGTAGTCCTGGATGATGTCGATGATGGCGGGCAGGAAGACGAACTCCCGCCCGGAGGGGAAGCTGGCCGAGGCATACGGGAACGTCAGGATCGTGAGCGACGCCTTCATCGGGTCGCTGCCCCCCGGCTCACCGCCTTTCTCGAGCGAGAGGAAGGCGATCCCCGGCGCGGTCTCGGCCTTGGTCTGGCCGTTCACGGGCACGAGGAAATAGTAGCCGGTATTCTTCTTCGACGCCTCATACTCGGCCCGGCTGCAGAACTCATAGGGGGAAATCCGCCAGCGGCGGGAGATTTCCTCCTGGAACCGGAGGTCGAAGATCTCATTCCCGCTCAGCACGACGCGGGTCACCTTCGAGGTAAAGTCGCTGATCCGGTGCTTGCGGGTCACGATCTTGCCCTGGGCGGCGCAGACGGAGGCTGCGAGGCAGGCCAGGACGAAGGCGGCCAAAAACTTTTTCCCTGTTTTTCCCATAGCGCAAAGTTACGAAATTAAGCGTATATTTGTAGGTATGTCAGACTATATCGTATCAGCCCGAAAATACAGGCCGGACTCCTTCGAGACCCTTCTCGGCCAGGACAATATCGCCAAGACCCTGAAGAATTCCATCCTCCGGGGGCACCTGGCCCACGCGTACCTCTTCTGCGGCCCGCGCGGCGTCGGCAAGACCAGCACGGCGCGCATCTTCGCCAAGACGATCAACTGCGCCAACCCCTCCCCGGACCTGGAGCCCTGCGGCGAATGTGAGTCCTGCAAATCCTTTGCCGAGGGACGCTCCTACTGTATCCACGAGTTGGATGCCGCCTCCAACAACGGCGTCGAGGACATCAAGGCCCTGATGGACAAGGTCCAGATCCCCCCGCAGGTGGGCCGCTACAGCGTCTACATCATCGACGAGGTCCATATGCTCTCCCAGTCCGCCTTCAACGCCTTCCTGAAGACCCTCGAAGAGCCCCCGGCACACGCCATCTTCATCCTCGCGACCACGGAGAAGCACAAGATCCTCCCGACCATCCTCAGCCGCTGCCAGACCTACGACTTCAACCGCATCTCCGTCGGCGACATGGTCCGCAACCTCCGCTCCATCGCCGCCAGGGAAGGCATCACCGTGGACGACGAATCCCTCCACGTCATCGCCCGCCAGGCGGACGGCGCGATGCGCGACGCCCTGACCATCTTCGACCAGACCGTCGCCTTCTGCGGCACCGAGATCCGCTGCGAGGACGTGATGCGCAACCTGAACGTGCTGGACTACGAGTACGGGTTCAACCTGGTCGACCGCTTCCTCGCGGGCGACCATGCCGGTGCGCTGCTCCTCTTCGACGAAGTGCTCTCCAAGGGTTTCAACGCCCTACATTTCATCTCCGCCCTCTCCTCGCACCTGCGAGACTTGGTCGTGAGCCGCACCGCCGGCCTCGAGGCCCTGCTGGACCTCCCGGAATCCCTGAAGGAGCGCTACCGCGAGCAGGCGTCCCGCTGCTCCCTCCAGTTCCTCTACAGCGCGCTTGAGGCGACGACCCAGTGCGAGGCCGGCTTCAAGGCCAGCACCAACCAGCGCCTCCACATCGAATTCACCCTGATGAAGCTCTGCTTCCTCCAGGGCGTCCCCGGCGCTGCTGCAAGCGCCCCGGCCGCCGCGCCAAGCGCTGCCGCGGCCCCGGCCGCCGCGCCACAGCCCGCGCCCGCTGCGCCGAGCGCCCCCCCTGTCATTCCGAGCGCCCCCCCTGTCATTCCGAGCGAAGCGAAGGAATCTGCTGCCCCCGCGGCGCCGCCCGCTCCCGAAGCCCCGGCGCCGCCGGAGGCGAAGCGCGCCGTCAAGGGCGCGGCCGCCCTCTCCCTCTCGTCCCTGATGGACGAGAGCGCCGCGGCCCCCGCCCCCGCCGAAACCCGCCGCCACGACCATACCCCTCCCGCCGACGAAGTCCTCACCGAAAAATGGAAGGAACTCGCAGCGCAGTACGCCTCCCAGCCGCGCCTGTCGAGCGCGATGCTGAAGGCGGACCTGGAGATCGCCGAGGACGACGGGATGAAGACCGTGACCTTCCGCGTGATGAACCAGGCCCAGCAGAAATGGATCCAGGAAAAGCTGCTCCGCGACATGGAAGGCCGCTTCCGCAAGCTGACGGATTCGGGCCTCGTGCGCCTCGTCGTGGACGTAACGCCGGACACGGAGACCGTCGAACAGATCTACATGCCGGAGGAGAAAGCCAAGGTGCTGATCGAATCCAACAAGGAAGTCCAGGGCCTCGTCATCGACCTGGGGCTGGACGTTAAATAATTACGGATATGAAGCTGCATTGCGAGAACCTCGTCAAGAAATACGGCGTCCGGACCGTCGTCAAGGGCGTCTCGATGGAAGTGGAACAGGGTGAGATCGTGGGATTCCTCGGCCCGAACGGCGCCGGCAAGACCACGAGCTTCTATATGATCACCGGCCAGATTGTCCCGAACGGCGGCCGCATCTTCCTCGACGACCAGGACATCACGGAACTCCCGATGTACAAGCGTGCCCAGATGGGCATCGGCTACCTCCCCCAGGAGGCCTCCGTCTTCCGGAAAATGTCCGTCGAGGACAACATCGTCTCCGTGATGGAAATGGCCGGCGTCCCGAAGGAGGAGCGCCTCCGCAAGCTCGAGCAGTTGATTTCCGAATTCAACCTCTCCAAGGTCCGCAAGAGCCTGGGGATCCAGCTCTCCGGCGGTGAGCGCCGCCGCTGCGAAATCGCCCGCGCCCTGTCGATCGACCCGAAGTTCATCCTCCTCGACGAGCCCTTCGCCGGCGTCGACCCGATCGCCGTCGAGGACATCCAGTACATCATCGCCAAGCTCAAGTACAAGAACATCGGCGTCATCATCACGGACCACAACGTCGGCGAAACCCTCGCCATCACGGACCGCGCCTACCTCCTCTACGAAGGCAGCATCCTCCAGCAGGGAACCCCGGAAGCCCTCGCCGCCGACGAGGACGTCCGCACCAAGTACCTCGGCGCCGGTTTCGTCCTGAAGCGCTCCGTCTCTTCCGAGCGCGCCCGCCTCGAATATGAGGCCTCCCTCGCCTCCCCCGCCCCGCAACCCGAACTTGAACCCGAACCCGCTTCATCCGCGACCCAGCCGACCGCCCCGCAACCCGAGCCCGCTTCATCCGAGGCCCCCGCAGACCCCACCGCCTGACCCCCGGCGGTCCATACTCCCCCTGACGCTCCCCCGTACCTTTTTCCAGAACGAGGGGGCGCATCACTTGTCATCCCGAGCGAAGCGAGTGATGGCACCGCAGGTGGCAAAACCTCCTCCCAACCGATATCCGTCATTTTTTGTCTAGTCCTGATATAAGTTTACCGATGTTGAACAATAAGTAGTTGGGACAAAGAAGTCCTGATATCGGTTTACGGTGATATCGCGAAGATAGTCTATTTTCGCGATATTATTTATCCCGGCATCG
>Ga0208297_1001501_pt1 | contig 20863 bp, 20 predicted proteins | sample LMS_cellobiose_e_FD_187367 | JGI IMG/M metagenome (GOLD analysis project Ga0208297, IMG submission 187367) | Rumen-fistulated moose microbial communities from Alaska, USA - LMS_cellobiose_enrichment (SPAdes) (version 2) | ecosystem: Host-associated > Mammals > Digestive system > Stomach > Rumen... | reverse complement strand
TGAAGGACGGGTCGGCTTGGATGAGGAAACGCTCCTCAAAAGAAAGATTGAGCGGACGCAGAGGGCTCTCGATGCCTTAAACGCAAAGCTCTATGCTACAGCAAGTTAAATTTATGTTATATAGAAGAAATGCAGAAGCCAGAATGCTTCCAATTAAGGTTGAGAGTCTGATATTCATAATACAACAAAAGTGTGGAGTTATCCGCTTATCTGAGTCGAGGCCTGGTAACCCTTATCCGAATAAGCACTCCACACTCGCACGCATATCTTGAGCAGATATATGCAAGAGAAGAGTGTCTGTGGACCCCGGATATAAAAATTACCAGTTTTCGACTCAAGGGTTCGCGCAGTCACGCGTATGTTCTGCAAATATAAGAAAAAAAGGATTACCAGGCCTCGCTATTTCTCAATTATTTACAAGGCAAAGATAATGCGGTCCGATAGAATATGGGAAGTTCTTTTTAGGTCTTATTTCCCTGGATAGCGTGAATAGGGCTTTTTCTTTACGAAGAGGCCGATATACCATTCGAATTCCTCGTTCGTGATGCTACCGTTTTTTTAAAGCGTCCTGCAGGCGCGTCCTGGAATTTATATCTTTCATCATCGGGTCCCACATCCTCCGGAAAATGCTGTCAAAAACCGGATGGAATTCGACATCCTTGATCGTCGCCCGATATGCCACCTTATACCAATACGTGATTGAGACAGCGCCGTATTTTGCAAAAAAGTATCAGAAAGGAACACTGGAAGAAAAGATTTCTAAATTTAAAAAGGATGTTATGAGTAAAGTCGTAACGCCGTAATAGAAATCTATATATTGAGGAAATACTGCCGCCACCAAACAGGGTGACGGCAGTTGTTTAGTTGATAAGCTGTCGGGAAAAACGGCAATTCAATAGGCTCAGAGGCGTTTCCCGACACAGGCTGGATCCAGATTGTCGGGAAAACTACTCTATCGCTTCGTACGTGGTTCCTCGGCCAGAGCCATTCTGGGTAACGAGCTTTTTCTCCACAAAGGCCTTTAAATGGCGCTGCGCTGTTCTCTCCTCCACCCCCATCACTTCTTGGTATTCGGCTCTGGTTACCGGTCGCCCAGAAGTGAGTATAAACTCATATCCCTTGATTTCAATAGGTTGAAGGCCTGCGAATCGAGCCGTTTTTGTGGCTGCTTTATCGGTCCTTGGCAAAGTGAATACAATGTATGGGGCATCGTATGTCACTTGAGGAAGAGGGATACCCTTATCTGACAATTCCCTAACGGTTGTGAACCCTAAGCCTCTCTGCTCTGCCATACCAAAAACATCAAAGGCATACATAATCTTGGGATTACGGCTTAAGGATGGTGCAGAGAAAGAGGCAACCTGACTTAGCGTCAAGGGGCTAACAGGACTTCCAGGAGATTTTATCACAATAAAGTCATCATCAATCTCAAAATATACGGGAGCACCATCGATGTCATAATCACGGTGTAGGATGGCATTCTTTACAAGCTCGTTGATAACTTCAAGGGGATAGTCGTAGATAGTTTCCCTTTCCGCTTTACTGCGGTCTATCTGATTCCCAATGCGAAGGGAATACCAATCATATAGCTTTTTAGGTTGGTAGAGAAGTGGGCCCTCAACTTTGAAGATTTCTTCTTTGCGGCCCGCTGTTCGATAGGTAGCACGAACTACTGCATTTGGGAATGCAAACTGCGGGTTGAGGCCAAATAAAAGAAGTCCAATTCCGGTGGGTTTGGCAACCCCACCATCAATTGCAAATATGCCGAGTTGCACCATTTGACGGATAAAGTCCTGAGAACCAATCTCACAACCTAATTCAGCGCGCTCAATGAAGTCAGCTAATAAATCTGCAGATAGATCTTCCAGAACGGCACTTGAAACGGCTTTCTCCTTAACCGACAATACAATGTCAGGAGCATGAGCGGCCTCTTCAGCTCGCCTAATGGCGAGTTTCAAAAAGTCCTTGTTCGCCTCCCGAATCTCGTCCTGCAGGTCTTTGGGGTACATCTCAACCTGAACTCCACACTCTTCCAAGTATCGAATTCCTTTACGGTCTACTGTGGGATCCGGATCTTCTATTCCCACAAACACCTTAGCAATGCGGGCATTGACAATTCTTTCGGAGCAACCCAGTTTAGGCAAATGACGTGACCCAGGTGCGCACGGTTCCAAGGTGGCAAACAAAACCGCACCATCGAGCCGCTCACTGCGACACTTTCGCTCTATCAGCGTGAATTCTGCATGGTCTCCTTCGCGTAGTTCGCCACGATATGCCGTCTCTACAGAGCCATCGGGTTTCACAAGCACAGCCCCAACCAAAGGGCTAATCTTTGCATCGTCTCTCCTCTCCTGCTTTGACCGCATCATTACGTCAAGAGACATTTGCTCGTATTGAAGTATTTGTTCTTTTGTCAATTCCATAAGACATGTTTTACTTTGACAAATTTAACGATTTCATTTTGATTCTTCAAAAGAGTTTTGGTGTATCGGGCTGTGTCGGCTGTATCGGGTGCGGCACAGGCGATACGGGCGATACGGCAGAGGTCTTGAAGGATTCAGCGGTGATGCCGAGTTTGCCTGCCTTTTTGAGGCGACGCTGCACCTTAGAGGATGTAATATCCAGCAAGGAAGCAATCTCACGGACGCTCTTTCCGTTGGCCTGCAGGTCAAGGATCTGCTGGATTTCGTCCAGGTCTTCGGAGAAGGAGGGCGCCTTGATGTGGTCGGCCTCAACGCCGTGGCCCCTATAGGCAAAATGCGTGTAGCCATGTTCCTTCATTATTTCATAGAGGATTACATTGTCGTAGTCGTACTCTTTCTCCCCAGCACGGTATTTCACCTGCTTGACATAGCGGAGGTTCTTATCACGGGAAGACAGGCCGATGACGATGCCCGAGTCGAAGAAGTTCATCAGCTTTGAACTGCCGGCCAGGTCGTTCTGAGTCAAGGGAAGACCGCTGTCTCGCTTAGGTGTGTGGGCAATAACGACCATCGTCAAGTCGTACATTTTCTTGAGCCTTACCAGCCGAATCATTAACTCGGCCGCCGTTACGGCTTTCTCGGCATCACGACAAATGAATGTAAGGTTATCAATGAAGACCTTGCGGATTCCTCTTTGAGCGGCAATCTCGATGCTTTGAAGTACGGCCTCGGACATATCAACTCCTTCCAAGGATGCCGGGTCAATCTCGGCTCTGAGGAAATGGGCCGGGAAGACATGCTTCTCGTTCGTCTCTCCATCAGTGTAACGCATCTCAAACTGCTTGCTGGAGAGTTCGCAGTCTATGAAAAGCACCTTCTCTTCACGGGCTATCTCTTCGGCCAACTGGGTGGCAAAGATGGATTTCCCTGCGTTAGAACGTGCAAAGAGGACAGTGTTCTCCCCTTCTACAATGAGACCATGGCAATACTTTTTCGGCATAGGGGTATTCTGTGATTCTTCTATCCAGGCGTTGGCACTACGAACAGAGAGAAGGCCGAGCTTATCAGGTGCCCGCAGGGCCTTCTCTACTTCCGCCGTGATAGCCTCAATTGGATTGATGGTATCAGTTGTTTCCATTCTGGTAGGAGTTAAACAATTCAATTGCAAGGTCAACATCGACCACTATCTTTCTTCCGTTCTGCATGCAGGCGGGAGCCAGGAAGCCATCTTTGTAGCGCTGGGCCGTCAGATGGCAGACGCCAAAGAGGTCCTGGATTCCTTTGAGTCCATATACGAAGCGCTTTCCGGCTTGAGTAACCGGAGGAATGGCATCGGCCTTCTGTTCGCGGACGAGGTCCGTGATAAGCTGTTTGAGGTTGCCGACGGTGAGGGCGGCGATGGGTGTTGTGTCGTCAATGAACATAACAAGTTGTTGTTTTTTAGTGATTGAAAACACAACCGGTTGTGCGGGTTACCGTGATATATCGAAAGCAAATATGGGAAGGAAAAATCGGCCTTCCAAGCGCTTGAAAAGCCGATTTTACACCTCTTTGTGAATGTTGAACTACTACGAAACTCCAATTGTCCATAATGCACTAAAGTGCACTCCCCAACTTGACAGGTTTTTGCTTTTCTGTCAAATTGGGGGTGCAACAATCCGCAATTCGGTATATTTCAGTTCGTATCAGTTCAGGATTACAAGGAACGTGTAAAATGATGAAACGTCATTTTTTTAAGGCATCGGGTAACATATTGTTGAGTTCCTCATTAGTGAAGTACATCTCTTCATTTTCTATGATGCCTTTTCTGGCTTTATTGTAGGCGTTTATATTTGTTCTCGGCGAACCCTTATATACATTCTTTAATCTTTCTTGAAGCTCATCGCGTCTAACTCTGACAACATCTTCGCTTACACCAGAATTCAAGTCTGTCAAAAGAGATAAATACTTCTCACGTAAATCCCACAATTCATTTGCGGCATCAGAATGACGTTGCGCAATTGATCCTAAGTCATACTCTTTTAGATACAAGTTAACGCCAAGCGAGATAAAGGCCACAATAGATGAAAGGATATCATAAACTACTCCTTCACTAAAAATAACCGCGATAATCCCACACGTTGTCAATGCAGACAATATTATCTGAATGATTTTTATGGTACTGTTTCTACGGTGAACGATATCAGCACATTTTTCTTGAGTTTTGTGGGAATACACTAATCTACCATAGCCCTCTCGTATCTGCGCCTCAAGGGGACTAATGCGGGAATCTTGTTCCATATATTTCTTGCCATTTTAAGTTTGCCGAATAATCATAACCACTCGTTTTATATGCAATGGCCGCAACTGCAGCATCATATGCTTTCTTCGCTTTTGCCGCAAATGGGCCTTTTCTATAAATAAGCTGATTACTTCCGACTGCACACCAATAACTTTGACTATCATCAATTGAACTTAAATAATCGAAGAAATCTCGAGTCATCCAGTCATAATATACTGTTGTTTTATCGCGATATTCCCAGTCTTTCAAAAAGCGATATGCTAACGTATCAATTAGTAGGCCGCCTAAAAGAACATTGTTTTGTTCCTTCCAAGCGCGAACCATACGACACAATCGTTTTAGATTTTTGTTCGTACAGTTATTGAGGCTATTGATGGCACTTATCTCGGGTCGAGGATTTGTTATTTTCCAACTCCCGCCATTGTTACTGTCAGGAAAGGTAAAACTATTGTCGTTGTTTCCGAAACAAGGGACGACCTCAAAAGTAACGCCGTCTGTAAAATATACAACAATAACTTGACCATCTCCACTAATATACGAACTGGGATATGTTTTCTGAATACTATTCTTGACATCTTGAAGAAGGGCGGATTGTCCATTCGTTAGATATCGATTAAATCTCACATATTCTTCGTATGGAAGAACAAAGAGCATGTCAATATCACTTGTGTTAATTGCAGTCCCTCGCCCATAAGAACCTACATACAACCCATGCAAAGAATCGTTATCAATACCATAATACGACTCGTTGAGTTGGTGAATAATTCTATGATACCGATACGAAACAGTGTCCACTGTTTCTTTGCTCATCCTCAAATTATCACACAATAGATCAAACTTTTGACTTATCTCCATAAAATAGTTTTTGAGAATCGTCAACACAAATATCCTGCCGATAGCCGTTATATGTCAGAATGTCAGTTACCTATAGATAATGGCAAATAGACGCTCTTCTACTTCTTCCTATTGAACTTGGCCATGGCCTTGCTCTTTTCGGACTGGGCGATGTCGATGTAGGGTTTCATGGCGGTGTAATCGGAGTGGCCGGTCCATTTCATGACGATATCGGCAGGGATGCCCATGGAGAGGGCGTTGCAGATGAAGGTGCGGCGGCCGGCATGAGTGCCAAGGACGGCGTATTTGGGTTTGGTCTCCTCGATGCGCTCTCCATTCTGATAGTAGATCTGGGTGACGGGCGCGTTGAGGCCAGCCAACTCGGCCAGTTCCTTCAGGTAATCGTTCATCTTCTGGTTGCTGATAACCGGAAGTACTGTGCCGCCGGGGAAGACTTGGTCTTTGTACTTCTCCAGAATGGCTTTAGAGTATTTGTTGAGTTCGATGGCAATCTTGTCGTGGGTTTTGACCGTGGTCACGTTGATGACTCCATCGACAATGTCGGAGCGCTTGAGGTTCCGCATGTCAGAATAGCGGAGGGAGGTGAAGCAGCAGAAGCAGAACATGTCGCGGACACGTTCCAGGCAACCGGACAGGGTGACTTCCTTCTCGTATTCCAGACCATCGTGGGTTTTCAGTTTGACCTTGGTGCCACTCTTGGGAACCTGGAACTTGTAAAGGTACATCAATTCCTTCCAATCCAGAAAGACGATGATCTTGTCGGTCTTCTTGAATTTGGGCCGAAAGCGCTGGTAGTCAGAGGTGGTATTATAACCTTTCCTTGTGGCCCAGTCTAAGAACCACTTGAGGTAACGCCACTGCTTTTCCACGGTTACCTCCCGCTGCCCTAGTTCATCCCTGTGGTACTGGACGTATTTGCTCAAGGTGGATTCTGTCAGGTCCTCAAACCGGATATTCGGATTCCAGTCCTCAACGTGGCCCTTGATTACCTTGAGCGCTTTCACGGTTGAAGCTACCCACTGGTTATTAGCGCTCTCTTCGGCAATGAATTGGTCGAAGCGGTCGAAAAAGCCGGGTTCCGCAGCTTGAGTTTCAGCCGCGAAACCTTCCCCTGCGGCAGCTTTGCCTCTTCCCATATAACTCTTGAATTCCTTGCGAAGGTCCTCATCGGTAACCTTGCCGTGTTCATTCTCGTAGTTATTGAAGTGTTTCTTAAGTTCCCCGAGACCACGGTTGATATCGTAGCTGGTCTCTTTCTTGGAATTCTCCTTCTTGGGCTTTACCTCCTGCTTTTCCGTATTCCAGTCGTTGGGGTTGATGCTGTATCCGGTTGAGGAGACCAGCCGTGCGCCACGGACCGCTATCGATACTCGGATAGGGGCCTCTCCTTTCTTATTGGTGCGTTTCTCAAGATAGTAGTTAACCATACTTGCATTATTAAGTTTTACGCACGCAATTTACGCACACTTTACGATATATCCAAATTTATCTCAATTTATTTTAGTTTGCTAATTGGCTGATTATCAGTGATAAATTATACTTACAATAAATCGTAGTTTCCTAAGGGTTGTTGTCCTTCTATCTCAACAAAAATCAGCGCAAAAAGCTGATTATTTTTTGCCACAATGGCGGGGTAGCTCAGCTGGTTAGAGCGTCGGATTCATAATCCGGAGGTCGTGGGATCGTGACCCACTCCCGCTACATTTTTGTCATTCTGAGCCTTCCCTTCTGTCATTTCGAGTCCCCCCCCTGTCATTTCGAGCGAAGTCGAGAAATCTCTGTCGGCTATTGATACATTCAAACCACCGTTTTCCGTCCTCTAATGTATACAATCGGTGGTTTGGATGTATCAGACGTCGCGTGAATGCTCTGCGAGTATCAGCGGAAGCAGATCAAGGTGGAGGTGAACCAGACCAAGCGCGGCATTATCGGCGGTGATGTGCTGACGGGGACTCGGCCGGAGCGACTACAGATTGAGAATGTCAAAGAAAATGCCTAAATTCGCCTGCTGTTGTAAACGTTCCGCCTGCAAACTATATCGCCGTCCGCGGCGTGGGCGACCCGAACGATGAGGACGGTGAGCGCAAGCATCATGAAATTTATCTCTCGGACCCTCGAAAAACAGCCATTGACAAGCTTAAAACAGTGATTAGGTATCCCGTGAACTATGAGCTATGATGGATTTTGCCGCGATTGACTTTGAGACGGCCAACGAGCTGCCGTGCAGCGTTTGCAGCGTGGGGGTGGTGGTTGTCCGAGGAGGAAAGGTGGTGGATACGTTCTATTCACTGATTCATCCTGAGCCGGAGTATTACCAGTGGTTCTGCCGTCAGGTGCACGGACTTGGTCCCGAAGATACCGAAGATGCACCGGTCTTCCCTAAAGTGTGGGCGAAGATTGCGCCTCTCATCGAGGGCCTGCCACTGGTCGCCCATAACGCCCGCTTCGATGAAGGCTGCCTGAAGGCTGTGCATAGGGTCTATCAGATGGACTATCCAAACTACCGGTTTTATGATACACTGGCAGCTTCACGCAACCATTTCGGTTGCCGCCTGCCTAACCATCAGCTACAGACCGTTGCTGCGGCCTGCGGGTACAATCTTGAGAACCACCACCATGCACTGGCCGATGCTGAGGCTTGCGCACATATCGCAATGAAACTCCTTTAGGTTGCTGGCGCCCTTGTATTGACGGCAACTACATACCTGAACTTCAGGGGGGAAACTCCGCAGGTCCAAGGGGCTGTCTATTCCAGCGCTTTCAACCAGCGGATGATTATCTCCAAGGCCTCGGGGGCGAAGGTCTCTTCGATTTCTTTGTACTCGGTGGCGGCGCCGGTGGTGCAGTGCTGGAAGAGGTGGTTGAGGCCTTCGATGCATTCAATCCGGGCTTTGGTAGTGCCTGGCAGGCCGATGCGGAGCGCCTCCAGATTGCTCTCCGGCTCCACCTGCTGGTCTTTGCTGCCGTTAAGGGCCAGTACCGGGCAGGTTATCCGGCTTAACATCGGCCGGGCGTCCAGGGCCAGGAAATACTTCATGTAAGGGGTCTGGAGCTGCATGGCGGCCACGGCAAGATTCTGCTTCAGGGCCTCCGGAAGGTCATATTTATCGGCCGATTGTACGGGCTTCCCGGCCATGCGGGCCTCAAAGGCTTCACCCAGTGCCCGACAATACGTCTCCACGGTTTCGGCGGAGACCCCCGCGGCCGTTAGGGCGACACGGTTCTGCCAGAGGAGCGTCTCTGCCCCGGAGACCACGTTTCCGGCAAGGCTCACGATGAAATCGGCCTTCCCCTCCGCCGCAAGCATGATGGCGATGGTACCGCCTTCGCTGTGGCCAAGAACGCCCACTCTGTCAAAGCGCTCTCTGAGAAGGCCGATACCGGCAAGGGCGTCGTTCTTCAAATCTTCGGTTGTGCAGCTGATGATGTCCCCGGTGGACTGCCCGAAGCCGCGGTCATCGTAGCGGAGGGTTGCGATTCCCTCGCGGGCAAGGGCATCGGCAATCACGGCAAAGGGCTTGTGCTCAAAGATTTCCTCGTCGCGGTTCTGGAGGCCGCTGCCGGTTACCAGGATAAGGATCGGCGTCCTCCGGGAGCAGCCTTCAGGGAGGGTCAGCGTGCCTTTGAGCACGGCGTTACCATTGGTGAAAGACACCTCTTCCGTAGCATACGGAAACGGCCCCACAGGGGTCTGCGGCCTGTTCAACCGCTCTTCTCCCGGGGTGAGCGTAAGCGGTAAGGACGCACCCCACTGCTTGAAGGTGCCGACAATCTGCTTCAACAGCCACTGGCCTTCATAAGTTGCGCCGATGGACGGTATCTTGATGCTTATCTTTCCCATGGCGTCCCGTTCCACCGTGACGGGAATGTCCCTGGCCCCCTGGTCGGGAGAATCCATGGTGGGGTTATCGTCATTCAGGTGGAACACCAGCGGAAGCTTCACCCCCTGGACCTCTATCTTTCCGGACCATGTGCCTGTCTGGGCCCCGGCGGAGAAAACCACGGCCATCAGCATCAGGATGATTGTAACAGTCTTTTTCATAAATGATTTCTTGCCGTAAAGATAAAGTGTTTACACCAATTTCACAAAGAGGGTTTAGCATTATATACCAGCAGCTTGTCGATAACCAGTTTCTCAGATAAGGAATCCTGTCGATTCCCAACCTCAGTTTGACAGGACGTAGTCCGAACTTGGCTTTGTAGTGGGGGTTGATGAGCCAGAGTGTTCGATCAAGTATCTTATAGCCTTTCATCTGACAAAGCTTCTCAAACTTCTCTACGGTCATTCGAGAGAGACGGATGTCCATCAGTTCCTGAATATGCACATCAGAATCTTTGAACAAGTGAAGGACTCCCCGGTACAGAGGCTTCGGCAACAGGTGTATCCACGGAAGAAGGCGGAGCACCTTCCGGGAACAGGTCTGTTGATGACCTCCAAAAGGCATCTGCCAGGCCGGGAAAGCGAGGAATGCCACCCCACCAGGTGCCAGAAATGTGCGAATCCGCTCCAGAAAACGGCCTTTGTCCTCCGGAGCAATGTGCTCCATCACGTCGTGCACCAGCACCACATCAAAAGGCTTTTCCGGAAGCGGGAAATCGAAGAAATCGGCCCGGAAGAATGCCCCTTCAGCGCCATTGAGCCGGAAATAGTTCCGTGCATTTTCAATTTTTTTCGCAGAAAAGTCCACGCCTGTCACATCGCAGCCGATCAGCGCAAAGGGCAGGAGATTCCCGCCTTCGCCGCATCCCACTTCCAGAATACGTGTGCCCTCGGAAACGGGGATGAACCGGCGGATATAATCGACATAGAAGGCTGTCGAGGTCTCGACCAATTCATCAAAGTATTGATGTCTGTCCTGGTATCTGTTTCCCATCCGTTCCGTTTTTCTATTAGACTGACCTGATGGGAAAATACTGCGTGCCTCAGAATGTCAGCCGCACGCCGAATGGAACGGCAAATTCAACAGGTTGAACCTGTCTAATTGTCTGGACGCCACCTCCAGTATCGAAGTAGTAGCGTACCTGCGGCTCCACATACAAGCCCATCCAAGGCGTCAGGTTGTACTGTAGGCCGATACCGACACCTGTCGACCACTGAACAATAGCCTTGAACTTCAACGCTTTCTGATACGTATAAGCTACACCGTTGTAATGCTCGCTGTTTAGGATTCCGGCAACCGGAATCTCCATCTTGCCGAAGGCCGATGCATTCAGGTGCAGATTCCCTTTGGACCAGACCGTATAGGAAAGGCCGAGCGGAACGCCCACATAATGGATGGTTTGCCGGTTCTTGATATAGAGCATATCGAGGCCGATGGTGTGCGAACTGCGCAGACGTGTATACTCCAGCCCTGTCAGTATGCTCCAGCGGTCATTAAGGCCGATGCTGGCGCTGAGTCCCAGCGAGAAAGGTCTTTCATATTCGGCCTTCTCTTCCACGGGCTTAGGATTCGGGTTCATAGCATCGGGGACAGCCAACCTTTCTGCAATCCCCAGCAGTGAATTATAGTAAGCAAGGGAGTCGCCGGTGCTATAACGACCTTCCATTGATTGCACTGCCGTGAGGAAATCGCTCCAGTCTGTCACCTTTGTATCCGGAGCCATGACAAATGAAGAGGCGTCGGCCAGAATGCCGGAGCCCATGACAATAGGGCTGACGCCCGCAATAGTGCCCGGGAGTGCCGATATGGATGGCAGAAGCCCCAGAATATTCTTCTTTTTGGAGCCCCTGGCATCGGCCAGTAGCGGCTGGCTGAAGGAGGTCTCCTGCCGATCTGGCTTCCTGATGGAGGGTTCTTCTTGCCCGGATACCTGGAGGGTGATGGTCGGGATAGGCATAGGACTAATATCGATTGGCATCAGTCTTTGCCTTATTGTTACAGTATCGGCCGGCTCCGGAGTTGTATAAAGGGTATTGGCTTCCGCTGTCCGGATAGGTTCCACTCGTGTCGGAGTTGCAGGCGTCGGCTCTGTTTCTTTATGTAGCAGCAGCGGCGTGACAATCAATGTAATCAGTGCCAAAAGCGCCAGCCAATACTGCTTCAATTCCTTCTGCAGCACTTGGCGTGCCCGGAAAAGATTGGATGAAGACGATTTCTCTCCTATATGTAGCAGGGCACCAATTTCCTTATGCGATAGCCCCTCCAGCACGGACAGGCGGAACACCCTCCCATATTGCTCCGGAAGGCGGTCAATCAGCGTCATCAAATCCTCATAAGGAGGCACGGGATACATCGGTTCATCCGGTACATCCTCCATATCCAAGTCCTCCTGCGGATGCGTGAAATGATGGCTTTCCTTAAGATAGTCAATAGCCATATTCTTCACGATGACACCCATCCAGGCATCCAACTTTTCCGGATTCTTGAGCTGGCCGATAGAGGACAAAATGACGATGAAAGCATCATGCAGCAGATCTTCCGCCACCTCCTGGGAGTCAACATAATGCCGACATATCCCCATGAGTTTCCCGGAATAGCTGAGATATAGAGCCTCCACAGAAGCGGAGTCCCCACGTTTACAGCCATCCACGAGTTGTCTCTTGTCCATGCAGCCTATAGCCTATTTTTATAATAGACTGCAAAATTACGAAATACTGCGTGGGAGGGTGGAAAAGAGTAAGTCAAGTGGATGCCGGTGGCTTGAGTTGGAGAATCAATGCTACTATTTTTTCAAGTTATTATTAGCAGGATTCCGAAAAAGTCACTATATTTGCCCTAGAAGTTGTTTTAAATCTAACAGTAGTCAGTCATGTCGTTTTTGGCCGCATTGGTAATAAGTATATCGTTGGTCCCTCAACTGGATACAGTTCGTTTGGAGCATGGAACTTATATTGGTGAGGTTCCTTCAGGTGAAGGGAAGTTTTATCATAATGAGCGCGGGCTGTTTGTTGGCAACCATGACAGGACGGTTATTTCTGGTCGCGGAATGCGTTTCAAGCCAGATGGTGGCAAGTATGTCGGCAATTTCGTGAGGGGAGTGGAACAAGGTTATGGCCAGCTTTTCATGCACACCGGGGCCATCATATGTGGCGAATTCCATTCTGGACGTGCGAACGGGATTGATACCTTGTTCTATCCGGATGGGAAAGTGTTTATCGGCATTATGAGGAACAATGGTGCGACGTCCCAAGGGAAAACCTATAAAAGTGCCAAAGCCGCAGGCGTCACAAAGCCCATATTCCCGGAATATCGTCTGAGCGATGAAGACCTTGCCTTCCTGAATAGTATTCGTCCCAATGACTATGATTCGCCTGCGGTGTTCAAGGATGGCGTATCTTTTTTTGAGGCATACATCTCGCCCAACTTTCGCTTTAAGGAATCTATGGAGGGCAAAAGTGCTGTCGTCCACTATGAATTCACCGTCGGGGAGGATGGGAAAATCGGCGATGTAACCATAACCTCCACTACTGATGAGACAATTGCCAAGGAGTTGATAAGGGTTATCAAGCGCTCTCCCAAATGGACACCGGCAATGAAGGACGGCAAGCCGGTACCTTTTACTATCAAGAACCAGAAGGTTCAGTTCAGCGGTTCAGAGTAGAGCACATTGTTTTGGCCCCTGGTACACTCAAAACACCGTTTTGGGGCTGTAATGGCGGCGAAGTGTTAGTTTGGCGGGGTTTAAACAATGCCAAACCACCGTTTTGGGCCTCTGGCGCACAAAAACGGTGGTTTGGATGTATCAAGTGTTCCGGTAAAGTTGTCAGAACTTCATCTGGAAGGCGAGGCCGGCGGCGGGCTGGACGGAGCCGGTCTGTGAGGGCGTGAAGTTGAGCGCGGGTGCTACACCCATTTCCAGCTGGGCCCTTTTGCCGATGAGGTCCTGGTAGTACATGTTCTTAACTCTTGTAACCTTCTTTGCATCAATGCAGGACCAGATGGACAGGCCGAGGCCTGCAACAATGGAGCCGGCAAAAATGGCAATATTTGTCTTTGCGACGGAGTCATTGTTGAAGCCGGTTACCTTTCCGTTTTCATCGATGGTGAATTTATTGTAAATCCTTAAGGCCGATTCCCGTGCAATGCTCTCCAGGACAACTTCTCCCGCGACGAAAGCAATACCGCGCCATACTTCTCCTGCCATAATCTGGCCGGCGCCGGGAACGAAGAAGGAAACACATTCGTACCAGCCTACGCTATACGGATCCGAGGCCTGCTTCACATAATCATTCTGGTCGTACATGTACTTGAGTTCACTGTACTTTGCCTTGCGGGCAAACTGGGCATTTGCCGCCATGCAGGCGGTCAATGCGATAAGGATGGTAACAAAAAGACGTTTCATTATTCTGAATATTTTATGAATTTCAAGATGCAGAGGACGGCTTCGTCTTCAGACATGCCGGCGACGTTGAGGGCGAGGTCGTAGTTGCGGATGTCGTAGCGGCTTACGCCTGCGTAGCGCTTGACATAGTTTTCGCGGGTTTCGTCCACCGACTTGATGACGGCGGCAGCTTCCTCATGGGTGAGGTTCTGTTTTTTCACGACACGCTCTATGCGCTGCTCGAGCGGAGCGTGGATGAAGATGTGCAGATGGTTGGGGTGGTCCTTGAGCACGGAGAAGCCAAGGCGGCCGGCTATGACACAAGAGCCCTCTGCTGCTATTCCGCCGATGATTTCCTTTTCGGCCTCGAAGATGTCTTCCTGCTTTATGCTCAGGTTGAGGTCGCTGCCCTTGACGGGATCAAAGCCGATATAGGCGCCGGAGTTGGGGACCGGAGCCACCACGTCCAGGAAATCGGTGAGCCAGTTGCGTTTTCTGCCCTTGATTCTCTCTATCTCATAAGTGGTGAGGCTGAACTTTTTCATCAGGCCTTCTATGAGGTCTTTGTCGCTGTAGCGGGCGCCAAGCTGGGCTGCGAGTTTCTTGCCGATGGTGCGTCCTCCGGAACCGAGTTCGCGGCTGATGGTGATAACAAAGGGTTCTTTTGTGTTCATATTCTGCGAAACTAGTAACCGCAAATATACTATTTTTTGCCGACAGATTATGAAAAATAAGTATCTTTGTTCCCGCTATGAAACGATTTTTGCCGATATTTTTTTCCGTCCTTGTCTTCGCCTGTGCCCCGGCGAAGGAGGAAATCAAGACGGGAGACCTCTTTTTCGTGGGCATTCCCGGAGATTACAGTATAGAAGAGGACAGTATGGACGCTGCCATCATTGAGTCCACCGTCTCCGATGAACTGAATCTTATCCACGCCGGTATCCTTGAAGTTGCCGACGACGGCGTCTGGGTGATAGACGCCACCCTTAAGTACGGAGTGGACCGCCATCCCCTTGATACTATGTTAAGGCAGTTCACCCTCAAAAACGGCGACATGCCCACCTTCATCGTAAAGCGGCTCAGGAGGGGATACGGCCCGGAATTCTTGGACAACGCAAAAGCCCTGTGCGGCCTTCCCTATGATGACGCCTTCCTTCCCGACAACGGCAAGTTCTACTGCACTGAACTCATCAGGGAAAGCTACAGGGATTCGGACGGGGAGTATATCTTCCCCCAGAAGCCCATGAACTGGAAGAACTCAGAGGGGGAGATACCGGTCTACTGGACAGAACTCTTCGGCCTTCTGGGCATGGACGTGCCGCAGGACGTTCCCGGAACGAACCCGCATGACATGGCACTCCTGCCGATATTGGAAGATGTGGATATAGACCTGCTTAGTCTCCGTAAGGATTAGCGTCGTCCCATTCGCGGACGATGTCTCCGTGGGCGGCTTCGCAGTGGGCCTTGATGGAGTTTTTGCGCTCTGTATCAAGAGATTCCCACCAGGTGGTGCAGGCAGGATAATAGGAAAGGGATTCGTCGGTGACGCCGGCCTTCTTGAGGCCTTTGCGGGCAATGCGCTCCTTCTCCTTTACCGGAAGGGATGCCCACCATATTTCGAGTTCGGACTGAGACATAATCAATACTATTTCTGTGCAAATTTAGTAATTATGAGCGAGAAAACAATATACTTCGCCGGTGGATGCTTCTGGGGCGTGGAGCATTTCTTCAAGGGCGTGGACGGAGTGAAGGAAGCCACTCCCGGTTATGCCAATGGCAATACAGAAAACCCCTCATACAAAGAAGTTTACACAGATACTACCGGCCATGCCGAGACCGTCCGCGTGCGCTATAATCCGGAAAGGGTGAGCCTGTACACTCTCCTGAAGCTGTTCTTCACCGTGACCAATCCGCTCACTCTGAACCGCCAGGGCCATGACGAGGGCACCCGCTACCGCAGCGGAGTGTTCTACTCCGATGCCGAAGACCGCCCCGTAATCGAGCAGGTCTTCAGGGAGACAGAGGCTAAGCTGTGTACGGAAATAGTAACCGAGCTGGAGCCTCTCAAGTGCTTCTTTCCGGCAGAGGAATATCATCAGGAATATCTGGACAAGAACCCGGAGGGTTACTGCCATCTGCCGCTCAAGACGTTCAGGTATCTGAGGCTGTGGCAGGACGTCAAACTCTTCCTCGGAGACGAGGAGGACGTAGTGGCCCGCATGGCCAACATATCGGCCCTCATAGCAGGAAGGATGCGTTTTTTCTGGACCGGGTTCTACCGCGTTGAGGGTGAGCAGCTGGTGCTGGGGCCGTTCCAGGGGCCGGAGGCGTGCCTGCGAATCGGCTTCGGAAAGGGCGTCTGCGGCACTGCATGGAAGGAGGAGCGCACCATCGTTGTGCCTGATGTTGAGGAGTTTCCGGGGCATATCGCCTGCTCGTCCCAGTCCAAGTCGGAGATTGTCGTTCCGGTGTATGACCGGGACAAGAAAATCGTCGCCGTCCTTGACATAGACAGCGACGAGTATAGAGCCTTCGACAGCACTGATGCCGTGTGGCTGGAGATGATATCGGCCCTTACTCTGCGAACAGCGTAATTATATTGAGGATAACCTCAGAGGCCTTTTCCATGCTCCTGAGGGGGACGAATTCCATTTTGCCGTGGAAGTTCAGGCCGCCTGCGAAGATGTTGGGGCAGGGAAGGCCCTTGAAGGAGAGGTTGGCGCCGTCGGTGCCGCCGCGGATGGGCTGGATCTTGGCCTTGATGCCCGCCATTTCCATGGCCTTTACAGCTTTTTCGATGATGTGGTAGTGGGGTTCCACCTGCTCCCGCATGTTGTAGTACTGGTCCTTGACGGTAAGCTCTGCGGTGCCGGCGCCGTATTTGGCGTTGATAAAATCGGCAACCTGTTGGATGAGAACCTTCTTGGCCTCGAATTTCCGGCGGTCATGGTCACGGATGATGTAGGCGAAATCGGCCTCCTCAACTGCGCCTTTGAAGGAGATCAGGTGGAAGAAGCCTTCGTAGCCTTCGGTGTATTCCGGGCGCTGCTCTATGGGCAGGAGGGAATTGAATTCCTGGCCGATGAGGATGGCGTTTTTCATCTTGCCCTTGGCGCTGCCGGGGTGTACGTTCCTGCCCTGGACATGGATTTTTGCGCTTGCGGCGTTGAAGTTCTCGAACTCCAGCTCGCCTATTTCGCCGCCGTCCATGGTGTAGGCATAATCGGCCCCGAAACGCTCTACGTCGAATTTAACTACGCCGCGGCCGATTTCTTCGTCGGGGGTGAAGCCGATTTTGATGGGGCCGTGCTTGAATTCGGGGTGCTCCACGATGTACTGGACAGCGGTCATGATTTCTGCGACGCCGGCTTTGTCGTCGGCCCCGAGAAGGGTGGTGCCGTCTGTCGTGATGAGGGTTTCTCCCACGTAGTGAAGCATTTCCGGGAATTCTTCGGGTTTGAGCTGCAGGCCGGGAACGCCCTTGAGGTCTATTGCGCCGCCGTCGTACTTGTCGATGATCTGGGGCTTCACGTCCTTGCCGCTGGCGTCGGGGGCGGTGTCAACGTGGGCGATGAAGCCGATTGCGGGTGCGTCTGTGTTGCCCGGGATGGACGCCATCACATAGCCGTATTCATCCAGTGTGGCATCGACGCCCATTTTGTTGAGTTCCGAGCAAAGCATTTTGAGAAGGTCCAGCTGCTTTGCTGTTGAAGGCTGGCTTTCACTTTCCTCGTTGGACTGCGTGTCTACGGAGATGTAGCGAAGAAATCTGTCTAATATCTTTTCCATGGTATTTCGTGGTTGCGGACGGATTTTTGGACTTATTTCCGTCCATGCGGTTGTTTTTCGGGGTTATGGACGGATTCAGGGCCTTTTTTCCGTCCGCATTGATGCGTAAATAGTATAGGCGATAAGCGCAATGAACGGGACGATGGCTACGGCCTCGCCGAAGTGGGCGTTCCACTCGGTGAGGAAGAGGTCTACGTTGGCGAAACGGAGGATTGCACTCACAACGCCCATGAGGGCGCCGCCGGCGATGAAACCGGAAGCGATGAGCGTGCCCTTTTCCTGCCTCTTGGCGTTAACGTCCGCGTCCTTGCTGCGGGAACCCACATACCATGAAATGGCGCCGCCGATAACGAGCGGGAGGTTGAGGTCGATGGGGATGAACATGCCAAGTGCGAACGGCAGGGCCGGAACGCCGCAAAAGTTGAGGACGATGGCAATCGCCGCGCCGATGCCGTAGAGCAGCCAGGGTGCTCCGCCGCCGCTGAACATGGGCTGGATCACTGCCGCCATTGCATTGGCCTGGGGCGCCACAAGGGCGTTTTCTCCGGTGAAGCCGTAGGTCTTGTTAAGCACCAGCATGACACCGCACACAGTAACCGCACTCACTGCAACGCCAAGGAATTTCCATCCTTCCTGCTTCTTCGGGGTGGAGCCTATCCAGTAGCCGATCTTGAGGTCCGTTATGAAGGAGCCGGCAACGCTGAGCGCGGTGCAGACAACTCCGCCGATTATGAGCGCCGCCGCCATTCCGGCATTGCCCTTGAGGCCCACGGCAACCAGGATGAGGGATGCGATGATGAGGGTCATCAGCGTCATGCCGCTCACGGGGTTGGAGCCCACGATTGCGATGGCGTTTGCCGCCACCGTGGTGAACAGGAAGGCGATTACGGCCACGATGAGAAGCCCCACCAGGGCCTGCCAGACATTGTTGACGACTCCGCCGAAGGCGAAGAATGCGAAGATGCCAAGAAGGGCGATGACAACTCCGAAGACGATGGTCTTCATCGGCAGGTCTTCCTCCGTTCGGATGGCCTTCTCGTCAAGGGTGCCCGGTTTGCGCCTGAACTCCTTCACGGCCAGAGAGGCAGCGCTCTTGATGACGCCGAAGGACTTGATTATGCCGATGATACCCGCCGTAGCGATACCGCCTATGCCTATATGCCTTGCATAGTCCTTGAAAATCTGTTCGGGGGCCATCTCGCCGATAGTCTGCGTAACCCCGGTGCCCATGAGGTCAATGACGCTGCCGCCCCAGATGAGGTTCATGAGCGGAATGATGACAAGCCACACCAGCAGCGAGCCGCAGGTGATGATGAAGGCATATTTGAGGCCGATGATGTATCCAAGGCCCAGCACCGCCGCGCCCGTATTCATCTTGAGGACAATCTTGGCCTTGTCTGCCACCACCTGTCCCCAGTGCATCACCGTTGTGGAAACGGTCTCAGCCCAGGTGCCGAAGGTTGCCACGGCAAAGTCATACAGACCGCCGATAAGGCCCGCCGCGATGAGCGTCTTGGCGCTTTCGCCGCCGCTTTCGCCGCTCACCAGCACCTGCGTCGTTGCAGTTGCCTCGGGGAACGGATACTTGCCGTGCATTTCCTTTACAAAGTACTTGCGGAACGGTATCAGGAACAGGATTCCCAGCACGCCGCCAAGCAGGGAACTCAGGACCATCTGCCAGTAGTTCACCTCCACGCCAAGGATATAGATAGCCGGCAGCGTGAAGATGGCGCCGGCAACAACCGCGCCGGAGCATCCGCCGATGCTTTGGATAATGACGTTCTGCGCAAGCGAGTCGTTCTTCTTGAGCGCTCCCGTGAGGCCCACGGCAATGATTGCGATGGGGATTGCGGCCTCGAACACCTGACCCACCTTAAGTCCAAGGTATGCCGCCGCGGCGCTGAACAGGATTACCATCAAAACGCCAACCGCAACAGAGTACGGTGTAACTTCCGAGTACTTCTTGTTCGGATCCAGAAGCGGCTTGTACGCCTCTCCCGGCTTCAGCTCCCGGTGCGCATTTTCCGGCAGCTGCATGTTTTTCTTTTCTTCCATAGTAACGTCATTCCCGGCCTGACCGGGAATCTTCACAAATATAGCGAAAAATATTATCTTTGCGTATATGAAAAGACTGGTTCAATGCGCGGTGGCGCTGATTCTTACGGCATGCAGCGGCGCGCCGTTCACGTTTGTTCACATGAGCGATACGCAAATCGGGTTCATAGACCCGTCTCCGGTGTACTGGAAATCAGATTCGCTCATGGCTGCGGCCGTGAAGGATGTCAATGAAACAGGCCCGGCGCTGGTTTTCATCACGGGAGACCTGATAAATGAGCCGTACAACGCCGTGCAGGATTCAATCTACCGCACGCGCAAGGCGGAGATCAACGCTCCCGTGTATGAGGTCCCCGGGAACCACGACATCATGAAGTTCACGCCCGAAAAGCGGCAGCACTACCTTGACTGGCGCGGGTATGACCGTTTCAGCTTCAAGGCGCACGGATGCGCGTTTATCGGCATTGATTCCAACTGCATCAAGGACGGTGATGCCGCCGCCGAAGCGGCCCAGAAGGAATGGCTCACAGGGGAACTGGCCAAGACCGCACGCTGCCGGTACACCTTCATTTTCCTGCACTGCCCAATAATCAAGGAGCGCCTTGACGAGGAAGAGGACTACTTCAATTTCCCGTTCCAGAAGCGCCGGGAGTACATTTCACTGTTCAAGGATTACGGCGTGGATGCCGTCTTCGCCGGGCATACCCATATGGAGTATAGCACTGTTCAGGACGGCATCAGTTTCTATACGGCAGGCCCTGTGGGAAGCCCTCTCGGAAGGGGCTTCTCCGGCTATAACGTTGTCACGGTAAACAAAACCGGTTTCAGCGTGGAATACGTCAAAACCGGTTCGAGATAATTATTCCGGCCTTGTTATATATACGCGATGCGCGGGCGCGTATGCGGGTGGGGTGGCAGCAGGGAGGTGGAGGCTGACGTCACTCCGTATGCTTTGTTCATGGAGAAAGGGCTTTGCCGTCAAAGACCTCGTCCCTCCTTCGTTTCACCACCCTCCAGTCTGGACTGTCTTGTCCTGAAAAAGTTAACTCTTTGTTGAGAGTCAACCAAAACGGTTCTTCCGCAATTTAGTTGAAGATGGCTTTATCTGTCGTGTGAAAAATGTCCACTGACTTGGGTCATTAGCATTCCGCATAGACGCGAAAAATCAATTAGCCAAACTGTAAGAAATCATGCGATT
>Ga0208297_1001500_pt1 | contig 20915 bp, 17 predicted proteins | sample LMS_cellobiose_e_FD_187367 | JGI IMG/M metagenome (GOLD analysis project Ga0208297, IMG submission 187367) | Rumen-fistulated moose microbial communities from Alaska, USA - LMS_cellobiose_enrichment (SPAdes) (version 2) | ecosystem: Host-associated > Mammals > Digestive system > Stomach > Rumen... | reverse complement strand
TGAGCCCCTGGCGGACGGAGCAGGCCGTGTTGAAAAAGCGGCGGATGATCTCCTGACGGGAGGCGGCGCGGCAGGCCTCGTCGTCAAAGATGCAGTATCCGGCCATGTTCACGCCCATGTCGGTTGGACTGCGATAGACGTTTTTACCCCAGATGCGCTCCAGAATGGCGTTGAGCACCGGATAGATCTCCACGTCACGGTTATAGTTCACCGTTGTCTCGCCGTATGCTTCCAGATGGAACGGGTCGATCATGTTGACGTCATCCAGATCGGCGGTGGCGGCCTCATAGGCAAGGTTGACCGGGTGCTTCAGGGGCAGATTCCAGATCGGGAAGGTCTCAAACTTCGCATAGCCCGCGCTGATGCCGCGCTCATGCTCATGATAGAGCTGACTGAGACAGGTGGCCATTTTGCCGCTGCCGGGACCGGGGGCGGTAACGACGACGAGCGAGCGGCTTGTCTCTATGTAATCGTTCCTGCCAAACCCCTCCGGGGAAACGATCAGAGGGATGTTGGCGGGATAGTCGGGGATAATGTAATGGCGATAGACGCGGATCCCGAGAAGCTCCAGCCGCTTCTGGAACTGATCTGCGGTGGGCTGGCTGCGATAGTGTGTGATGACGACGCTGCCCACATACAGACCGATGCCGCGGAACGCGTCGATCAGGCGCAGACAGTCCTCGTCATAGGTGATGCCGAGGTCGCCGCGGTGCTTGTTGCGCTCGATGTCGTCCGCTGAGATGGCCAGGATGATCTCGGCCTCTTCTTTCATCTCCAGCAGCATCCGCACCTTGCTGTCGGGCTGAAAGCCGGGCAGAACGCGGGAGGCGTGAAAGTCGTCAAAGAGCTTTCCGCCGAACTCCAGATAAAGCTTTCCCCCGAACCGGGTGATCCGCTTGCGGATATTCTCCGACTGCAGCTTCAGATACTTTTCATTGTCAAAACCGATCTTGTTCATAACGTTCTTATCCCCCGGTGGATCGACCAGATTTTATTTCGTTTTCTGCGCTTTTTTCCCTTTGCCTGCCCGCAGGATAAAGAACAGCAGCAGCGCCAGATAGACGATACAGATCCCGATGACCGCGTAAAGCAGCGCGTCGCCCTTGGGCGCCATGCCGACAAGGATCAGCACGGGGAAGCCGAACCCGATGCCGAAGGAACTTCCCAGCACGAGGTTGTTGGCGGCGGGAGTGCTGTACTCCGGATCGATCTCGCGCAGCAGAAGAACGCCGGAGGAGATCGTTCCGGTGAGCATGCCGTACATGCTCATGAGGCCCTCATAGTAATAGTCCGGATAGACCTTTTTGCACAGAAAAGCGAGATAAAACCATGTGGCGGCGGCTCCGGCGACGCTGAGCAGCACAAAGGGAAGCCAGAGCCCGCTCAGGTCCTCCAAGCGGATGGAGGCGATGCCCGCGACGATCATGAGATCGAAAGCGAAGCCGCTGATGCGGTTGAGGAGATAGTTGTTTTGATACTGACGCTCCATGAAGCGCAGACGCTTCATTTTGGACAGGAAGACCTTCACAAGCACCGCCACCAGCGAGCCGATGATGAAATTGAAGCCCCAGAGAAGGGAATTCACCGTATTGCCCGCGCCGGGACTGATCGCGGTGATGCCCGCGGTGATGCCCCAGGTCAGCAGGAAGGTCAGCAGATAGGTGAAAATGACCATGGCTGCCTGCATGGAAAAGCGGTCCAGCGACTCGCTGAGCGGCATCTCCCCCTGATCCTGGAAGGTGTCCACCGTGACGGAGCCGGAGATCTCTTCATGCTGGATACGCCGGAGCTTTCCTCTTTTTGCCAGAATGTTCAGCACGATCACGCCGACGATGCAGGCCACGAGATAGCCAGACGCGGCGATGGAAAGCCCGAAGCTGCGGCCGCCGGCAAAGCCGAGGCCCTCATAGGTGCCGCCGATATTGTTCGCCTGTCCGGGACCCTGGCCGTAGCCCATCGGGAGCAGGATGCCCGCTGCCTTGAACAGCGTGGGCATGACCGTCCACGCCAGCAGCAGCACCACGATGGTGCCGACGATGGCCTGTACGAGATAGACGCTGACGATCAGCGCACCGCTCTTTGCGCCGATCAGCGCGCTGGAGCGGTCGCCGGCGTTCTTTTTCTGTACGCGGAGCGACATGGCGATGAAGCCGATGGCGATGCCGTGATAAGTGATCATCTCCAGCATCTCGCCGTCGAGCTTCAACACGCCGACGCTGCGAAGGATCAGGAGAAGAAAGCCCGCCAGAACGGCTGTGGGCATCAGACTCTTGCGGAAGAACGGGATTTTGCGGCGCAACACATTTGCGACGATGATCGCCGCCGCGAGAATGCCGAACTGGATCAGAATGTTCCAGAGGGCGCCATTGGCTGCTGAGTAATCCATAATTCGCTCCTTTTTTCACTTACATATATTTTAAAGATTCCGTTTCAGATGATCGATCACGGTCATATATTTGCGGGTGCAGCGAACCTGCGGCGAGGTGATCTCAAAAAAACGTCCGCTGCAGCTGAGGTCCACGGTCTGCGCCCGAACCAGAGAGAAGCCGCCGAGCTCGGCAAGCGGGAAAACCTGTCCGCAGCATTCCAGCCGGTCGGCATAGAGCGTCATGCTTCCGCTGCCGATCGGCGCGTCGGTATGGGTGTCGGGAAAGACCTCTTTCAGGTCCATCCCGTCGTCAGAGAAAATCGTGCCGTCGCCGGCGGCGTCCGCCAGCGCGATGAGCTGCTCGGTCTGCGCTTTGTCCCAGTCGGTGATATTGTCAAAGGGGGCGTCGGCGCCCTCCAAAAAACCGTATTCGGTATAGCGGACGGAAAAGCCGCAGGCACAGCGCAGCATGTCCCCCTCGCTTTTCAGCGTGCCGATCGCTCCGCAGCGCGGGCAGCGGCACAGCACGGTCTCCAGATGCTCTGCAAGGTTTTTCCCCCGAAAGGGAACCATGACCTCGCGCTGCACGGCATAGGCGTCCACGAACAAATCACGACGGATGGCCGCGTTGATCTCTTCGGCGCTCATGGCCTTCAGCGCCTCCGGCGGATAGACGCGCACGACGCGTCCGGTCATTTTGCCGCGGCGCAGCCCGCCGCTCCAGCGCGGCGAGGTGAAATATGCGCCGTCCAGCCGGTAAGTGACGAGCTTGGCGCCGCTGCTGCGGGCCAGCTTGCCGGTGGCGGGCAGAATCTCATTTGTGAGGCCGTTGAAGGAGCGGTTCCCCTCGGCGAACATCGCAACGCTGACGCCCCTGCGCAGCCGCCGCAGCATGGTCATCGCCGTGTCGCCGGCCGTCTTGCCCTTGAGCCGGGCGATGGGGGCCATCAGCGCAATGATCAGCTTTCCCGCAAAGCCCCAGCGGAAGATGTGCTCGCTGGCGACAAAGGACATGTAATCGGGAAAGGCACAGGCGAGGAGCAGCGGGTCCCAGTCCGTGTTGTGGTTGCACAGGACGAGAAAAGGGCCCTCCTCGGTGCAGACCTCGGCGTCATAATTGAACTTCCGCTGCAGCCAGGGCCGCGCGATCGGGCGCAGAAAACGCCAGAGAAAGCGATAGCGACGCAAATGCTCCATCTTGTCCTCCCGAAGGATAGCGGTAAAACAATAAAATTATCATACAATATTCTGCTGTTCGGCGCAAGATAAAAAACGCACTTTCATGCCGGGAATCGACACGCATCTTCTTGTGTCCGCGTTGACAGTCGGTGCGAAAAATGATATGCTCTAGCGGAATGATTCCTGCGAGGTTGAACGATATGCTGATTGCTCTGCTGCTCTTTGCCGTGACCTATGTGCTGATGCTGCTGCTGCCGAAGCGGCGGCCGATCATTGCGCTCTGTTCCGCCGCGATCTTCATCATTTCCGGCATGTTGTCGCCGCTGCGGGCCTTCGCCGCGGTGGATTTCAATGTGCTTCTGATGATCGCGGGCACGATGGGCACGGTGGCGCTGGTGATCGAGAGCAAAATGCCCTTCCTGCTCAGCGACCTGATCGTGGAGAGGGTTCCCAATGTCAAATGGGCCATCGTCATTCTCTCGCTGTTCGCGGGCGTCGTCAGCGCTTTCATCGACAACGTGGCCACGGTGCTGATGATTGCGCCCATCGCCATGGCCATGGCAAAGCGCCTGAACCTGAAGCCGGTCAATATGATCATCGCGATCGCCGTCAGCTCCAATTTGCAGGGCGCGGCTACGCTGGTGGGCGACACCACAAGCATCCTGCTGGGCGGCTACGCCGGCATGGACTTCAACGACTTCTTCTGGTACCACGGAAAGCCGGGTATTTTCTTCGCCGTCGAGCTCGGCGCGCTCATCAGCGCGCTGATCCTCCTCATCCTGTTCCGGAAGGAGACCGCCCCGGTGGAGGCCGGAAAGCGCACGGCGGTGACGGATTATGTCCCCTCGATCCTTCTGTGCGCCACGGTGCTTCTGCTGATCGCCGCGTCTCTCTTTCCGAAGCGCCCCGCCATGACCAACGGCATCATTTGCGCCGCCGTCATGGTGATCGGCATGGTTTACCATGCGGTCAAAAACAGGAGCTTCAAGGCCGTCCTCTGCCCGCTGCATGAGATCGATTTCGAGACGATCCTGCTGCTGTTCGGTCTCTTTATCGTCGTTGGAGGCATCACGGAGATGGGCGTCGTGGACGCCATCGCCCAGCTCTTTACCCGCCTCGGCGGAGGCAACGTTTTCCTCGTCTATACCATCATCACCTGGGCCAGCGTCGCCATCAGCGCCTTCATCGACAACATCCCCTATGTGGCGACGATGCTGCCGGTGGTGCAGAGCATCGCAGCGGCCATGGGCGTCGACCCGACGGTGCTCTATTTCGGCCTGCTCTCCGGCGCGACGCTCGGCGGAAACCTGACGCCCATCGGCGCCTCGGCCAACATCACGGGCATCGGTATCCTCCGCAAGGAGGGCTGGGAGGTCACAAACGGCGACTTCATGCGCATCGGCATCCCCTTTACCCTCGCCGCCGTGATCCCTGCTTATATCTATCTCTGGATCTTTTACGGCGTGCGCTGATCGGCAAAACAGAAAGGAGGTGGGATCGTGTCCATCGGAAAAGCGGTCGTGTTTACCGTGCTGGCATGGATTGTCGGCCTGTTTCTGGACGCAAATGTAATGGAACTCCTTTGCCTCCGGGCCGCGCTTCCCGTAATCGTGATGGGAGCCTGTATTCTCTATGGGATTTCGGAAAACGAGAAAAAACTGTATGAGATCAAAAAACGCCTGGAAAAGCATAACGATGAGAAGAACGATTCATAATGCTGATCTGCAGACAGGAACGGGGCGCGGGATAACTGCCCGCGCCCCGTTCCGTTGTATACCGATTATTTAATGACTCTATAGTAACCCTCTTTCCGGGGGCCTGGCTTCGGCTCCTCGCAGTCGGCATAGCCGAGGGCAATGGAGCACCAGCCGGAGAGGTTCTCGTCCAGTCCCCACTTGCGGAGACAGGCTTTGCCCTCCTCCGTGGCAAACATCGGATTTGCCCGGTGGATCCAGCAGGAGCCAAGACCGCAGGCATAGGCGGCGTTGAGCATGTTGGTCTCCACGGCGGAGGAATCCAGCGGCCCGAACTCGTCGTCCGGCGCCAGCACGAAGATCAGGGTCGGCGCGCCGTAATAGGGGTCGAAATCCTTGTTCCAGATCTTTGCGTTCAGGGCGGCCAGCGCGTCGCGCGTTTCCTTGTCCTGAACGGCGACAATCCACGGGCGCTGCTTGTTTCTGCCGGTAGGCGCGTAGGTGCCCGCTTCGAGGACGATCTTCAGTTCCTCGTCCGTAATCTGTTCGGGCTTGAATTTCCGCACGGAGCGGCGGTGCATTAATACTTCAATGGCTTCCTGTTTCATGAGATCAATCCTCCTGTAGTGATGATAACCATGCCGCAGTGTCCCGATAGACGAGGTCGAAGAAGCGCTGCGGGTTGTGCTCCCCGATGAAGCTGCTGTGGGGAGTGAGAATGAGATTCGGCGCGTCCCAGAGCGGAGAATCTGCCGGGAGCGGCTCGACGTCGAAAACATCCGCTGCCGCACCGGAAAGCCGGCCGCTCTGCAGCGCGGAAAGCATTGCGGCCTCGTCGACGATGGGGCCACGGGCGATGTTCACCAGCACGGCGCCCTCCTTCAGGAGCGCAAAGCGCCGCGCGTCCATGAGACCGCGCGTCTCCTCCGTCAGCGGGAGCGTGATCAGGAGAATATCCGTTTCCGGCAGCACCGCGTCCAGCTCGCCGATGCTGCGCTGCTGCGCGAAACCGGCCGCCATGCCGCCCGGGTGGCGGCACAGACCGACACAGCGGCAGCCCATGGCGGTAAAGCGCCCGGCGCACTCGGTCCCGACGGAGCCGGTACCCAGAATCGTGACCTGACGACCGCCGAGCTCCCGGACCTCGGCAGGATGCTTCCACCGGTGCGCTCGCTGCTGCGCGCTGAGGAGCGGCGCGGATTTGTAAAGCTGCAGCACAGCGCTCAGCGCGTATTCCGCCATGGGCACGCCGTATACGCCCCGGGCGTCGCAAAGGGTGATGCCGTGGGAGCGGATATAGTCCATCGGCATGTGGTCGATGCCGTGGGAGGTGGTGTGGATGTATTTGAGCCGAGGGAGACGGGAGATGTCATTATAATTGAAAAAGCGGTAACAGATCACGGCGTCGATGTCGGAAAAGTCCATGTCATAGGTCTTTTCTTCGTCGCCGGGCTGCCCGTTCTCCCCAGGAAGAAAGACCGGCTCCAGCCCCAGTTTCCGGATCGCTTCCAGCATCTCCGGGGTGAAGCCGGCGCACCGCGCCATCAGAATGCGCATGGAACCTACCACCTTGTCTGATCAGCGCCGCCCGGCCCGCCGCAGGCGGACCGGGCGGCGCCGTGATTATTCTGCGCTGAGGGTGTCGGCGATCTGCATGGCATAGGCCAGCGCGCGTCCGTAGCTGTTGCCGTTGAGGAGCAGGGGATAGTCCACGGCGTACATGCCGCCGGCGGCGTTGCCCACGGCGTAGAAGCCGGGGATGGGCCTGCAGTCCGGGCCGATGACGTTCAGCGTCGCGTCCACCTGCGCGCCGCCGAAGACGTCCAGCAGCATCGGGCCCCATTTCAGCGCGTAGAAGGGGGCTTTCTCCACGCTGGTGAGCAGGCGGGCGCGCTTGCCGAAGTCCACGTCGTCGCCGGAGGCCACGATCTCATTGTAGCGCGCCACGGTCGCAAGCAGATTCTCTGCGGGGACGTCCATTTTCTCCGCGAGCTCCTCCAGTGTATCCGCCTTGAAGGCGTTGCCCTTGTCGATGTAGCCCTGCATGGTCTTTTCCATGTGTTCGCGGCGGAAGTGGCCGCCGACCTCGCTGAGCGGCATCATGCCCTGCCCGCCCAGTTCGTCGAAGCGTTCGGCCATCTCGTCGAGATACTTGCTGTCCAGTACGCTCCAGGCATAGTCGCCGCCCGGCTGCATCATGCAGCGGATGGATTTGGCCTGCATCCAGGTGTCCTCGTTCATGAAGCGCTTGCCGAGGCGGTTCACATGGAGGAAGAAGCCCTGAAAGCCGCAGCCGGCGAGCGCATGGATCGTTGCGGCCCACTCCGGATTGTCCAGCGCGGCGCCGGCCCAGTAGGCCATCTTCTGCCCGTCACCGGTATTGCCCGGGCGCGCCCACTTCTGGGCCACGCGGGTGCCGATGGGGCAAAAGGCCTCCATCATCTCCTCGTCCTCGCTGCAGTCGCCCGTGGCGAGCACGACGCCCTTTGTGCCCTGATAGCGGCGGAGCAGTCCGTCGGCACTGCGGGCGATGCAGCCGGTGACGCGGCCGGCGTCGTTTTTCTCCAGATAGAGCGCGGTGGTGGAGCGCAAAAGCGTGCCGCCCTTTTCCAGCAGCGCGTTCTCCAGGATCTCACAGGCGAGATACCCGCCGCCGATGTGATGATACTTTGTGCTGTCCTTCTTCTTCCAGATGTGGTGTGTACCGGGATACTCGCTGAACATCGGGCCTTTGTAGGCCTCGTAGACCTCGACCTCGATGTTGTCGCCGGCGAGATCCAGCATCCAGTGAAAGCCCTCGGCGCTCCGGTTGATGAACAGCCAGAGCAGCTCCTCCTGGACCCGGCTGCCGCTCATTTTCAGCCAGTCGGCTGCCAGCGTTTTTTTGTCGATATGGATGCCTTTTTCCGCCATGATGCGGCTGTTGACGGCGGCGATCTGCCCCGCGAGCGCGCGCAGCTTCTCATTCTTGTCCAGCGTGACGACCGTCATTCCCTTGTCCGCGCAGCGGGCGGAGGCGGCCAGGCCGCTGATGCCGCCGCCGATCACCAGGACGTCTGAAGTCACGGTTTCGGCGATCTCATTTTCCGGTATGGGCGCGGGGGGTGTTTCCCAGCTGTAGCCCTTGTGCGGGGAACGCTGTGAATAGAATCTCATTTCCAGTTCAGCCATAGTGCAAGCTCCTTTGCAGTATCAAAACTCATATTCATATATATAGATACGGAATGGAGAATCCTCTGCGTTTTTGCCGGGGCAATGCCCCGGCAAAAACAGCTTTCCGGGAGAATCAGATGTGCAGACAGGCCTGGAACGCCTGATTGACGGCCTCGCAGATCGTACCGGCGACGTTGTTGCAGTCGCCGACGATGGCGACGCCGGTTTCCGGGCAGCTGTGGCGAAGCGCCTCGACCGTCTCGAACCGCGGCCGCATGCCGGCCGCCATCAGCACGGTATCCGCGGGGATCTCCACATCCTCACCCGCGGCAAGGTCGCGGCAGAGGACGCTGCCGTCGCGGATCTCCAGCACCTGCGTGCTGAAGCGCAGCTCGGCGCCTTCGTTGCGGAGACACTTCATGATTTCCCCGGAGCCGGAGGAGTCGTGCTTGTGCAGATTGATAAAGGCCGTGTCCGCGTCCGCCATCTCGATGAGGGTGACCTGCTTGCCGGCGCGAACGAAGTCCAGCGCGGCCTCCACGCCGATGCTGCCGGCCCCGACGACGGCGACGCGCTGTCCGACGGGGACCTTGCCCGTCTCGGCGTCCGGCGCCCACGCCACATGGGGCTTGTCGACGCCGGGGATGCTGCGCGGGATGACGGGCGCCGCGCCCGCTGCGATCACGACGGCGTCATATTTTTCCGCATCCAGCAGCTCCTTCGTCGCCTCGGTGTTGAGCAGGATCTTCGCGCCGCGCTCCTCGCACTGCTTCGCGGTGTGGATCATCCATTTCAGATAATCCCGGAGATCCTCCTTGAACGGCGCGGCGACGGCGGGGACGACGTTGCCGCCCAGCTCGCCGCTCTTTTCATACAGCGTGACGTCGTGGCCGCGGTCCAGCAGCGTCTGCAGCGCCTGGATGCCGCCGGGGCCGCCGCCGACAATGGCGACGCGCTTTTTTACTTCTGCTTTAGGCACGACGCCGTCCGTCAGTTCCCGGGCCATGGCGGACATGGGATTCACGGCGCAGAAGATGGGCTTCGGGACCATCAGGTGCTTGCAGCAGGCATTGCAGCGCAGGCAGGGACGGCGGTCCTCCGGACGGTCCTCGGCGTACTTGCGCGGCATGTCCGGATCGGCCATCAGCGGCCGGCACATCGCCACGAAGTCCGCCCAGCCGTTGGCGATGATCTCCTCGGCATAATCCAGGCTCGTGATGGAGCCGACGGTATTGACCAGCAGATCGGGATAGGCCTTCTTGATGTCCCGGGCGTAGTGGACGTTGAAGCAGCGGTCCATCAGATAGTTCTGGCACCAGTTGCGGAAATAGGCAAAGTTGAAGTCGCTGTGCAGACCGGCGGAGACGTGGAGGATGTCGATGTGGTCCTTCAGATAGCCGATGAGCTCCAGCGTCTCGTCAAAGTGCATGCCCTCCTCGGCAATTTCGTCGGCGGAGATGCGGAACTCGATGACGAAATCCTCGCCGCAGTGGCGGCGGATGGAGTCGCAGACCTCGATGGCGAAGCGGGCGCGGGCTTCCGTGCTGCCGCCGTACTCGTCCGTGCGCTGGTTGTACAGCGGGCTCGTGAACTGGCTGATGAGGTTGCCGTGGCCGCCGTGGACGAGGACGATGTCCATTCCCGCGCGCTTCATGCGCTCTGCCGCCTTGCCGTATTTCTCCACGGTCTCGGCGATCTTCTCCTTCGTCATCTCGATGCAGGGATGGGGCTCCCGGCCATGCTGCGCAGCGGCCCGGCGCTCGTTGTCGGAGATGCGGGGCGAGGAAGAGTAGGGCCAGTGGCCGACGGTCTCATAACGGGTGTTCTCGCCGTTGTGGTTGATCTCAAAGGAGGCGTGGCAGCCGTATTGTTTGCACATGTCGGCGTACCAGGTCATGGGCAGGATCCCGCGCTCCTGGCTGAGATCCAGCTGGAAGGCCTCGTCCTTGCATTCCGTGATGTCGATGGAGCAGTTCCCGGTGTACAGCGTGCAGACGCCGCCGCGGGCGAACATGCGGAACCAGTTCACGAAGTCCTTTGTGACAAGCCCGTCCTCACTGGCCAGATTCGGAGAGGGCGGCGCCAGCGTGATGCGGTTTTTGAAGTCGATCCCGCGGATGCGGATCGGTTGGAAGACATGAGAATACCTGGAACCCATTGTATCATTCCCCTTTCTATTGTCTTGTTTCTGGTTTGGGAAGAGGGCGCCGCTTCACGGGGGTTCATCGAACGCGTCAGATATCATACACGCCGCTCAGATCGACCGATCCGGCGTTTCTGGCCAGCGCGCCCATGATCTCGAGATGGACGCTCTCGCCGTCGGTGCTCATGCCGAACGAGAAGCCGCAGTCGTGCATCAGACGCAGGTTCATCGCAACGCAGCCCATGATGCCTTCCCAGCGTTCCTCGACCCAGTTCATCACGTAAACGTCGTCACGGAGCTTGATGTACTCGCAGGGACTGCTCCATACATAGCCGCCGGCGCGGTTCATCGGAGTCCCGGCTCCGGTGTTGTTGATGATCGTCCAGGAATAGGAATGCGGCGCGTTGTAGATATGCTGCGAGGTCATGTTGTCGGAGTACGTCCACGTGAAGGATTTTCCGAGCAGTTCCTTTGTAAAGCCGTGGCGCTTCAGGCGGTAAACCGTGACGCCCTCGGTCTCCATGATCCCGAAATGGAACTGCGGGACGGCGTCTCTCAGATCGTATTTGCCGTTGACGCAGGCCTCGATGCCGGTCGCCAGACCGTAATCAAAGTCGAGGAACAGGATGTGGCAGGCGGGCGGATACGCATCGGAGCAGAAGTGGCCGAGGCAGACGAGGTTTTCGTCCAGCTCGAACGGTTTGTATAGCTCGCGGTGCCACTCGGTCTCCTCCGGCGCCTTGTATTCCAGCGTGTGGATTTCGGGGAAGCGGTATTCCCAGCAGGTCCCGTCGTCGAATTTCAGCGTGATCTCTCTCCCGACGCACAGATCGCTCTCGTCCAGAATCTCGGTAGAGGACATCATCTGCTTCTGCGGATCCGGATTCGTCATGGATTCCAGGATGTGCCGGACCTGGGCGTATTCCTTCAGGAGCTCGGCGTCGAGCTTATGCGAGAGGACGCTGGTCCGGTAGGTCGCGCGCGCGCCCTTCTTGCCCAAGCTCATGCGGTTCCTGACCAGCGGAGAGAGCTCGTTGCCCTTGTCGTTGAAATCATAGAACTTTGCCAGCTGGCCGATCATTCTGCCGCTGCCGCGGTAGGCCGTGAACTGCGCCCGGTCGTTTTCGTCGATCCCATAGATCACGCCGATCTTTTTGTTGTTCATGATGTCGATAATCTCGACAACCTCTCTGCCCGTATACTCAACGCCGCAGTGGGCGTGGATGAACAGGGAGTCGCTGATTTTGAACACATCCGACGGCAGCGTGAGCACGTCCCCGCCGTCCGGCGCATCCGGCTCGACGATCGTGCAGAACAGGAAGGTCGTGTAAGTGACCAGCTCCCTCCGCCCGAGGTCGTCGTCCCAAAGGATCATCCGGTTGTCCAGGCGCAGCGTGACCTCATTGCGCTTTTCGGGGGCCGGCCTGCCCTCCTGCACATAATAGCCGTGGTACACCTGACGCTGCACCTCGCGGTTGATAAACGGGTCAATGTCCGCGCATTTGAAGACCTCCATGCCGGAGTCCGTCAGATCCTTGCCCTCATAGTCGATGTACCACAGCTCATAGACCGTCGCGATGCCGGTCCGGCTGCTGAGCATGACCACATATGCCTTCATGGCGTCTGGGACGGCGTGGGTAAAGAGGATCATATCCTTCAGCGTCAGCACAGCGCACTTGCAGCTGACCGCCTCCTTCCCGTCCTCCGAATACAGGAGCGAGTCTTTCCCGGTGATTTCATAGCAAAGGCGCGGCGCCTTGATGGGTTCGTCATCCAGGACAAGCTCGAAGACGCTTCCGGTCAGGTCTTCGGATTCGCCCTTTGCAACGGCGGGCGTGACGCCGGCAACCAGCTTCTGAACCTGTGCGAGTGAGAGGTTGTTGACCTTGGTTCTGTACATATTATGCTCCTTTCATATGTCCGATCGTATCGTTCAATTCGTTCAAAACGGCCTGCCCCGATGCCCCTGCGGGCACGATGTGCGTGTTTCGTCCATTTGCTGCGTCTGCTGCAACTGACCGGTCGACAGGAGATCCCGCCGGGCCGTCCGCTTTCTCAAAGATGCGCTGCCGATCAGAAAAACCGCGACGATCACGCCGGCCAGCAGCGCCAAATAACCGATCTGCAGGTTCTCTGACCTGACTCCCGCCGCCCGGATCCGCTTTCCCGGTCTCTCGTAGTCCTCCATGCCGGCCCGGATATAGGCCTCCATGGCGTCCGTCAGCGTCTTGTCCGCCGGGATGTAGCCCGTGACCGACGGCATTTCGTAGCCGCCTTCAAGCATATGGGAGGTGGCGGCCAGCGTCAAAACCGCGTCATTATCAGACAGATCCAGCGGTTTGTCCCCGACCGTAACGCGCACCAGTCTTTGCCCCGCCTGCGCGGCCGGGTCATAAATGAGCTGTATGCCGGAGATCTGGGGAAACGCGCCGTGCCGCGCGTCCGGAAGGAGATAGGCGCGGTCCGGCCCCAGCACCGCATGGGAAAGCGCCGCCTCCAGAAGCTCCGCCAGACGCTGCGGGCTGATCCTCACGGTCGCGATCTGCCTGTCCGGCGTGATGCATTCCTCGAGCATCGCCCGGGTCGTCATGCCGGGCTGCAGATTTCCCGTCAGGTCGCCGCCGTTCAGGATGACGACATCGCAGTCGACACAGCGGGCAACAGCATCGGCAAGCGCGTCTCCCAGCGAACACTCCTCATACAGCGCGTCTCTCTGCCCGCTTGCATAGAGCAGAACGGGAACCCTGCCAACCGTTTCACCGTCTCCGGCCGCGGTACACGCCAGGGGAATCGCCGCGCACAACAGGAAAACCAGCGCGAAGGCGGCAATCGCCCGCCCGCGCTTACAGCCCGTTAATCTCTCTGACATTGTGGCATGCGACGAAATGATTCGGAAGGACCTCCTCGAATTGCGGCATGGCGCTGCGGCAGGCGTCCGTGGCATACGGGCACCGCGCCAGGAAACGACATTCGTTCTTTGGGTTGACGGGAGAGGTGAGCTCGCCCTGTAGCCGCACCTTTTGCTTCACATGGTCGATATTCGGCACGGGGATCGCGGAGAGCAGTCCCTTTGTGTAGGGGTGCAGCGGGAGCTTGAACAGCTCCTTCGCCGGGGATTTTTCGACCATGGCGCCGATATACATGACCAGAATATCGGTGGAAATGTGCCGGACGACCGAGAGGTCGTGCGTCACGAAGATATAAGTCAGATTCTTCGCCTGCTGCAGATCCTGCAGCAGATTCAGGATCTGCGCCTGAATGGAAACATCCAGCGCGGATACCGGCTCGTCGCAGACGATGAACTCCGGCTCCAGCGAGAGCGCCCGGGCGATGCCGATGCGCTGCCGGCGGCCGCCGTCCAGCTCATGAGGATAGGAATAGGCAAAACGCTTCGAAAGGCCGACCAGATCCATCAGCTCGAAAACGCGCTCCTGGCGTCCTGCCTTGTCGTACATCCGGAAGGTCTCCAGCGGCGCCGCAATCAGCTGGGAAACGGTCTTTCTGGGGTTCAGGGAAGAATAGGGGTCCTGAAAAATGATCTGCATCTTTTTGCAGAGCTGCTTGGTTTCCTTGCCCTTGACGTCCGTGATGTCTTCCCCGTTATAGTAGATCTTCCCGTCCGTCGGATCCAGCAGCTTCAGCACGGTTCTTCCGAGGGTAGATTTCCCGCATCCGCTCTCTCCCACGACGCCGAGCGTGTCGCCCTTGTTGATGGTGAACGACACGTCGTCGACGGCATGCAGCATTCCGGCGGGGGTGCTGAAATACTTTTTCAGGTGTTCAACGCGCAACAGTTCACTCATGTTCAAATCTCTCCCTTCAGCACCCGGTGGCATCTCACCTTATGCTCCGGCTCCAGGTCGCAAAGCTCCTGCTCGCACGATCGGCATTCGTCGCAGACGAAGTGACAGCGTTCCTGGAACTTGCAGCCAGACGGGAGATCCGCCGGATCCGGCATCAGCCCGTCGATCGGATGCAGACGGTCTTCATCCTTGTCGAGAGACGGGATGGATCCGAACAGACCGATGGTGTAAGGATGCCTCGGATTGTGGAAGATGCGCTCGAGGGATCCGTATTCAATGATCTCTCCGGCATACATGATCGCAACGTCGTCGCAGTTCTCCGCAACGATGCCGAGATCATGTGTGATCAGGAGCATGCTGGTTCCGTACTTGTCCCGCAGATCGGACATCATTTCGAGGACCTGCGCCTGGATGGTGACATCCAGGGCGGTGGTCGGCTCGTCCGCGATCAAAAGGCTCGGGCTGCATGCCAGCGCCATGGCAATGACCACGCGCTGCTTCATGCCGCCGGAAAACTGGTGCGGGTATTCCACGCTGCGTTCGCGGCGGATCCCCACCATCTCCAGCATGTCCTCGCTCTTTGCGGCCGCTTCCGACGCGCTGCAGTTTTCGTGCAGCGCGATGACCTCGGCAATCTGTTCGCCGACCGTCAGGATCGGGTTCAGCGCCGTCATCGGATCCTGGAAGATCATGGAGATCTCTTTTCCGCGGATCTTCCGGATCTCGTCGCCGCTGAGCTTGAGGATGTCTTTTCCCTTGAATAGGATCTCGCCGTTGGGAATGCGCCCCTGCGGCTGCTGGATCAGCCGGAGGATCCCGAGCGCCGCCGTGGTCTTGCCCGCGCCCGTTTCGCCCACCAGGCCGAGGGATCTGGCCTTTCCGATCGTCAGGTCGATATGGTTCACGGCGCGGATCACCTGTCTGCGGGTCCGGAACTCAATGGACAGGTCTTTGATTTCTAGCAAATTTTCCATTGCGCCTCTCCCTCCTAGTCTTTCAGCCGCGGGTCAAGCGCGTCGCGAAGAGCATCGCCCAGCAGATTGAAGCCGAAAATCGTCAGCGTCAGCGCGATCGCGGGGAAGACGACCAGAGGCCAGAATTCCCGCAGATACGTCTTCCCGACGGCGAGAATCGCGCCCCATTCGGGTGTGGAGCCCTGAACGCCCAGCCCGATGAAGCTCAGTCCGGAAATCGCCATGATATTGCCGCCGATGGACAGCGACGCGTTGATGATGAGCGGGGCGATCGTGTTGGGCACGACCTCTTTCATAATGATCCGGAAGTTGCTCGAGCCGGTGGCCCTCGCCGCCTCCACGAATTCGTCCCCCCGGATCGTCATCACCGTCGATCGCATGATACGCCCTGTGCCCGCAATGCCGGCGGTGGAGATCGCCAGCATGGTATTGAACGGACCGGAACCCAGGGCGGAGGAGATGGCAATCGCCAGCAGAAGCGCCGGGATGGACTGGATGATGTCGAGGATGCGCATGATGATGAGGTCGGTCTTCCCGCCGAAAAAGCCGGAGACCGCGCCGAGGATCATTCCGACGGCGGTGGAGATCAGCATGGCGCCGACCGCGATGAACAGGGAGTAGCGCCCGCCGTAGAGCATGCGGGACCAGATGTCCCGGCCGAAGTCGTCGGTCCCGAAAATGTGTTCCGCGCTCGGAAAGTTGAGGCGGATCTTGACTGACTGCTCATACGGATCCCAATGTGTAAAGACCGGCGCGGCGAGACAGAGGATGAACAGCAGCAGAATGATGATGATGCCGATCATGCCGGCCTTGTTCCGAACCAGACGGCTCAGCGTGTCGCCGAGCATACCGGAGCTGCGGTTGGCCTGGGCAAGGTCCCGGGCCAGCTTCTCGGATTTCTTTTTGCTCATCATGCGCCCGCCGCCTCCTCCCGCTTGGCCGCCTGGCCGATGTTTTTCGTCTTTTCCTTTGCGGATGAATACTGCGCGCGGATCCGCGGATCAATGAACGTGTAGGAGATATCGACCAGCAGATTGCAGACGCACACGATGAAGGCGATCAGCAGCACGCAGCCGTTGATGATGGGATAGTCTCTGGAGAGGATGCCTGTGTAGAGATAAGAGCCCAGCCCGCGGATATTGAAGACATTCTCCGTGATCAGCGCGCCGGCCAGCACGAAGGCCACCGTGCCGCCGATGACGGTCACGATGGGGATCAGGCAATTCTTCAGGGCGTGCTTGCGGCGGATCACGCGTTCCGTCAGTCCCTTGGCCCGCGCCGTGCGGATATAGTCCTGCCGTATGACCTCCAGCATGTTCGTCCGGGTCTGGCGCAGGATCAGCGCCACGCCGGGCAGCGCGCTGGTCAGGACGGGCAGGATCCAGCTCGAAAAGCCGCTGATCCCGCCGACCGGGACCCAGCGCAGCTTCACGCCGAAGAACAGCAGGCAGACCAGGGACAGCACGAAGCCGGGGATCGCCGCAAAGATCAGCGCGGAGATGGTGCAGACGAAGTCGATGGGCTTGTACTGGCGGATCGCGGAGAGGATGCCGAGGGGCATCCCGACCAGAACCGAGACCGCCACGGAGCTCAGACCGAGCCGCACCGTGATCAGAAACCGCTTTTCCAGCTCGTCGACGATCCGGAGATTCGAGAGAAACGATTTCCCGAAATCAAAGCGGGAGATGATCCCCCAGATATAGGAGAACAACTGTCCGAAATAGCCCTTGTCCAGCCCGAGTTCCGCCGCTTTTCTGGCATACTGCTCCGGCGTTGCGTACATTCCGACGATGTTCTGCACCGGATCGCCCGGCGTGAAATAGGAGATCGTGAACACGATGACCACAACGCCGAACATGACCGGGATCATCCATAGAATACGTTTGAGAATATATTTCGCCAAATTGCACCCTTCCTTCCTCAGGAATCTATGCATCCGAAGGTGTTTAGAAAAGCATGTGGAGACATTTTGGGCAAATGCCTCCACATGTTTTCGCTCAGCCGCTCATCCCGTATCTCCGTCGGGCGCGGGATCAGCAGCTTGTCCTGATTGTCAGTTCTCCCACTGCGACGCCTGGCAGCAGCCGATGATCTGATAGTAGCCGGACCAGGAGATCGCGTCGATGATCTTGTCGGTAAAGATATTCTTGTTGTAGGCAAAGACCTTGGTCTGCTCGGCAATGGGAATCGCCAGGCAGTGCTCGTAGATATACTGCTGGAACTCATGGTTCAGCTGGACGCGCTCCTCGTCGGAGATCATCGGGTCAAGGCACTTGGTAAAGCGCTCGCTGAATTCCTTGTCATAGACATACTGGAAATCGGCGCCGTCCGGTTTGTTGGCGTTCAGCATGGAGCTGCAGACATCATAGGCGGTGTTGCCGCTGGCGTTGAAGAACAGGTTGAAGCTGTTGGTATCCTTGCTGGTCCAGGACGCCAGGGAGGCGGGGATATCGGCAACCTTGAAGTCGACCTGGAAGCCCATCTCCTTCAGATAGTACTCCATGCCCTGCGCATAGTTCTTGTAGGTCGCGGTGTCCATGATGTCGCTGTGGACCGTCACGGTCTTGGGATCGACGCCCGCCTTCTTCAGATACTCCTGCGCCTTCTCGGGATTGTACTCATAGTGTCCCGCGTCAAAGTAGTAGGGGCTGGTGTCGATGGCAAAGCTGGTCGTCGGCTTGTTCAGATCGCCGTTGATGTAGACGCCCAGCGCCTCAAGGTCGACGCCGTAGGCGATGGCTCGGCGGAGGTCCTCGTTGGCCCAGAACCCGTCAAAGTCGCGGAAGGAGAAGGAAATATACTCGATCGCGCCGGTCGGGCAGGGCAGCAGAGAATACGCATAAGTATCCTTGTTGGGATCCTTCGCGAATCTGCTGTAGTCCGCCGCCTCGGCCGCGCACAGGTCGATGTTGCCCATCTCGAGGTCCATCAGCATGGCGGAGGCGTCGGAGTACTGCTTGATGTAAAACTCATCGACGATCGGCTTTTCGAAGTCCTTGTTCCAGTAATCGTCGCGGGGCTTCAGCACCAGATAGTCGCCATAGTGGAACTCGTCGACATAGTACGGGCCGCTGCCGACGGGATCATAGAAGGCCTCGGAGTCCCAGCCGGTCTGCGCCTCGCACCAGTCCTTGTTGTAAAGGCTGATGTTCTGGCGGAAAATCTTGAGGTTTGGCTCTTCCACATAGAGGGCGAGGGTGTACTCGTCGCGGATGACAGACTTATCAAAGTTAAGCAGCATGTCGTTGGTGTAGCTGGAGCCGCGTTCGGCGTGGTTGGTATAGGAGAAGAGCAGGTCTTCCGCGTTTGCCTTGTCGCCGTTGCTGAAAACGACATCATCCCGGAGCACCTCCACGAAGGTGTGGTCATCCTCCCAGTACCACTCCTTCAGGATATCGGAGACCGGCGCCTTCGCCCAGGGATCCAGGCGGAAGATCTGGTCATAGATGACGGTGCAGGCAGGGTAGTTTTCAAACGGGGTCACGCCCTCGATCAGTCGGCCGAGCTCGGTCTGGCCGATCCGGATCACGACCTTGCCGTCCGCATTTTTCGCGGGCAGCGCGGAGCCTGCCGTCGAAGTGCCTGCCGGCGGATTGCCGGCGGGATTGTTGGACGGATTATTGGCAGCCGGCTCGGTTTTGCCGCCGCAGCCCGCGAACATGCTCATCAGCATGAGCGCGGCAAGAATGACTGCAAAATACTTTTTCATGATTTCTCCTCTCTGTACGGTTTTTTGTTGTTGGACGATAGAATCTCTGATGCTGTTGTATTTCCAGCGCCGCGACTGCATTCCGATCCGGCATGTCCGCGGCGTGGAATACGCTGACAACAAGAATGGCCCGGCTCCGGTCACCGCCTTTCCCTGATCTCTGCCCGCCTGAAAAGGCAGGCAATTGTCTTGTGTGCTCGTGCACATAATTTAACACTCATATTATAATACTCCGGTTTTGGATGTCAAGATGCGGGAAGCATTTTTGTTACTACTGTGCGAATCCCCCGCCCAATTTGCGCACATTATCCAAAAACCGGGCCGCACCGGCATCGGGCAGCGTCTCCCGCCCTCATATGCAAAAGATCCGACGGATGCCGGAAGCGTGCTCAAGCCCTGTATCATTTCACCATGTTCACTATTGACATGCCTTAATATTTTGGTTATATTACATATATGGAGACACAACGATTCGACATCGACTCTAAGGATCGGTGAAAAAGCGAAATGGTCACGATCAAGCAGATTGCACAGATCGCGGGTGTGTCCAGGGGGACGGTGGACCGCGTTCTAAACAACCGGGGATCCGTCCGGCCCGAAACCGCCCGCCGCATCCGTGAGATTGCGGAAACGCTCGATTATTCCCCCAGCAAAGCGGGATTGGGGCTGAGCGTGCTCAAGCACGGAATCAAGCTCGGCTATATTCTTTTTTCTCCCGAGAACAACCCGTATTTCGTACAGGTGGAGCAGGGACTGCGCAAAAAGGCGGCCGAGCTGAAGGACTATGGCTGCAGCGTGGATATCCGCTATGTCGATTTCACGGACGACACCCATCAGGATCGGGTCATCGACAGCATGGTGGAAGACGGCGTGGAGGGCATCGCGCTTTGCGGGTTCAACAATCCTTCCACCGCCCGGAAGATCCGGAAGCTGGCCGAAGCGGGGATTCCCGTCGTCACAACCAATACGGACATCCCCGATTCCGGGCGGCTGGCTTATGTGGGGAGCCACTATGAAAGCGCCGGCCGCACCGCCGCCAGGTTGATGGATCTGATCACGGGCGGCCGGGCCGAGCTCGGGATCATCCTGGGCTCCTGGCACATTCTGTGTCACAGCAGCCGGATCGACGGATTCCGGAACTATATTCTGGAGAAGGCGCCCGGACTCAACATCCGGGAATGCGTTGAAACACGGGACGACGATTTCCTCACCTTCTCGGCGGTGCAGACAATGCTGAAGGAAACGCCGGAAATCAACGGCCTCTTTCTCGCCTCCGCCGGCGTCTACGGCGCCTGCCGTGCGGTCTCGATGCTGCCGCCGGAGCGCCGCCCCAAAATCATCTGCTATGACTGCCCGCCCACGACGCAGGAAATGCTGAACCGCGGCATCATCGCCGCCACCATCTGTCAGGAACCGGATTACCAGGGCTCGAAGCCCCTGGACATTCTGTTCCAGAGGCTTTGCATGAATGAGATGCCCAGCCGCGAGTACTATTACACAAAAAACGAGATCATCGTCAGCGAGAACGTATGACCGAGGCGGATCCGCGCGCAGGGCGGGCCGCCCCCGCAGTATGAAAAGGGACTGCAGCGCAATGCAAAGCGCTGCAGTCCCTTTTCGTTTTATTTCAGCCCGAGGGCCGCGAGGCAGGCGCTCAGCCACTCCAGCAGGCGCAGACGCAGCGCCACGCCGTCCGCGCCTGCGGCCGCAAGCGTCTGCGCGCTGCCGTCGGCGGGCGTGAGCTCCGGGTAAATCGTCCCCCACCAGGCGGCGCACGGCGTGCGTCCGAGGACCAGCGACCACCCGAGCGCGACGATCACCGCGCACAGCAGCGCGATCTCCCATTTTTGCAGACGGTTTCTCAATTGAAACGAACCTCCGATCCATGTGAT
>Ga0208297_1001498_pt1 | contig 20951 bp, 20 predicted proteins | sample LMS_cellobiose_e_FD_187367 | JGI IMG/M metagenome (GOLD analysis project Ga0208297, IMG submission 187367) | Rumen-fistulated moose microbial communities from Alaska, USA - LMS_cellobiose_enrichment (SPAdes) (version 2) | ecosystem: Host-associated > Mammals > Digestive system > Stomach > Rumen... | reverse complement strand
CATGTAGCCGGAACACAGTGGGGCAACAAGAAGTACATGAACATGAAGCACTTGGAGGCGATGGACACCGCCTCCCTTGCCGGCTGACTTCGTTCGCCGGAGCTGCAAACTGAATTTGCGCAATTATTTTGACACTACCCCCGCCTGCGCTCAGCGGGGGACAAAAAACCGCCGCTCGAAGCGGCGGTTTTTTCGGTGCGCGCGTCAGACGACGGCAAAGAACTTGATGAGGAACAGCGCGGAAATGACGTAAGTCAGGGCGCTGACCTCCTTCGCCTTGCCCGAGAAGACCTTGATGACCGTGTAGGCGATCATCGCAAGGCCGATGCCGTGCCCGATGGAGCCGGAGATCGGCATCGCGAGGAGCATGATGCTCACGGGCACGATCTGGTCGATGTCGTTGAAGTCGATGTTCTGCAGGCCCTGGAGCATCAGGATACCGACGTAAATGAGCGCCGCGGAGGTCGCGGGCGCGGGGATGATCGCCGCGATGGGAGCGATGAAGATGCAGGCGAGGAACATCGCTGCGGCGGTGAGCGCCGTGAGACCCGTGCGGCCGCCGGCCTCGACGCCGGAGGCGGACTCGACGAAGGTGGTGACGGTGCTCGTGCCCGTGCAGGCGCCGGCGACCGTGCCGACCGCGTCGGAGAGCAGGGCTTCCTTCATGTTGGGCATGTTGCCCTCCTTGTCGGTCATGCCCGCGCGGGACGCGGTGCCGACGAGGGTGCCGATGGTGTCGAACATGTCGATCATGCAGAAGGTGATGATCAGCGTGACGGCGGTGAACCAGCCGATGCTGAAGAAGTGCCTGAAGTCAAACTTGAAGAGCGTCGTGGCGATCATATCGTGGAACGGGGGCAGGAACGACGCGGTCGCGAGCGAGGCGAAGGGGTTCGAGCCCAGCACCGCCGCCTCGCCGACCCAGTACACGACGGAGGCGACCAGCATACCCAGCAGCACCGCCGCCTTGATGCCCTTCTTGGCGAGCAGGATGATGACGAAGAGGCCCACGAACATCGTGATGACGGTGAGCACCATCTCGGAATAATTGCCGCCTGCCGCTTCGATCGTATCCTTGAAGACGCGCGGCGTCATCGCGCCGAAGAAGTCGCGCATGGCGAAGAAGGTGGAGAAGTGGACGCCGGCGTTGGAGCCGAAGCCGATGTTCATCAGCATCAGACCGATCGCCGGGCCGATGCCCAGACGCACGCCGATGGGGATCGCGTGGACGATCTTTTCGCGGACGTTTAAAACGCTCAGGCACAGGAACACGATGCCCTCGACCAGAATGATGCACAGGGCCGCCTGGAAGGCGTTTTCGTATGCGGTGTTGGTCATGGCGGCAATGTTGCCGACGATGACGGCGAAGAAGCTGTTGAGGCCCATGCCGGGCGCCATGACAAAGGGCTTGTTGGCAAGAAACGCCATGCAGATCGTGCCGAGCGCGGAGGCAAGGCAGGTCGCGAGGAACACGCCGTTCCAAAGCGGCGTGCCGACCGCAAAGTTTGTCAGCAGATTGGGGTTCAGAGCGATGATGTACGCCATTGTCATGAACGTGGTGAGTCCGGCGAGGATCTCAATGCGCACCGAGGTGCCGTTCTGTTTGAGTTTGAAAAGCTGTTCCATAATAATCTCCCTCCTGTTGTTTTTCAATGTTTCCAAAACTGTTCAGGCGGCTGATACTCCCCCATCCATATTCTATAACAAGCTCCCGCGTAATTGCAAGAGAGGAGTCGTTTTTCTGTGTTTTCCACAAAAATGCGTTTTGCATCCTCCCCGCGCTAGCGCATGCACAGTTCCTGATCGTCCGGCAGCTCTTTCAATTTCGCGGAGGGCAGGGACTGGTACCAGTAGGCGACGCTTGTGTAATCATCGTAGCGAGGACCCGTCCAGCCCATGTTGTCGAGTGTCATGCGGAAAGCCTTGTCAAAGTGGATCGGATCGGGAACATGGAACCGATAGAGCAGGAACCGCTGCTGACCGTTGTAGCATTCCCGGCTGTCTCCCAGGATCGCAAAGAGGCCGCTGTAATGCCCGCTGAAGGTCTGATACCGCTTGATCCGGATGTCATTCCCGAAACCGTAGGACCCGGTAAAATAATCCTCCGTCCCCGTGTAGTGGATGGAAGGGAATCGGTCGTCGTCGATATACATCCGCGCTTCGCCCTCCACCCAGCAGGTGTTGTTCCCGTTTATGCCGGCCGCGAGGGTGACGCCGAGAAATTGCCCCTTGCCCTCGATCCCGTCGATGACGGTATAGCTGCGTCCCTTCCGGACCGGATGCTCCTGTCGGTAGGAGGCGTGGAAATAGGCGATGTTTTCCGGCATTTCCCGATAGCAGCCGGTGATGATGTAATACAGGCTTTCCGCTTTACTGCTGCGATTCTCCATGGTGATCCGGCATCCTTTTCGGAAGGGCATCTCAAAGAAGCAGTTGTATCCGCGCCCGGGCGCCACCAGCATGACGGCGGAATTGAGGACGGGATAACGACCGTCCCGATCGATGAAATTTTCGTCGTATGCGCAGCCGAAGAACGCGGACAGAGGCGCCTCGACCGACGGGTGCTCCTGCCCGTCCCAGTAGATCCGAAGAATAAAGCTATGCCCGACGTATCCGGTGAACCACATGTTCTGGATCATGCCGGAGTCCTCGATATTGACGAGCGTGACCGTTTCGCCCGCCGGGATGGTCACGGTGGGGGACAGTTTCGTGCAGTCCCCGCCCCGCGAACCGCCTCCGCGCGCTCCGGTGGGGTTCTCCGCCGAAAAGGCGAAGGAGCGGTCGTCTGTAAGAAAGGCATACGGTTTCATGCAAAGCCTCCTTCGATCTCAAACTGTTTTTTCCGAATCGCGGGCGTTTGCCCGTGACGGCGGGACGTTCGCGCGAACCGTTCGACGACGTTATTATACAGAAGAAGCTTGCTGCGGTAAAGTGCATTTTCGATAAAAGCGGGGCTTGCGGTGCGGGCGGCCGGGCGGCTGCCGCGCATTTCGCCGCCCAGCCGCATCGACCGGACCCGAACGGAAGATATTTGCCTGGTCAACTGCTCGAAACCCCTTGATTTGACAGGGGGTTTGTGGTACAACAAAAAACAGGATTCCAACAAGTTGAAGTGATGAAAAGAGGAGAAAACAATTATGAAGAAGGCTCTTGCGTTCCTGTTGGCGCTGATCTTCGGCTGCCTCGTATTGGCTTCCTGCGGCGCCGGCAAAGATGAGCCCGACGATCCGGCGAAAGCCATAATCGGCACCTGGGACTCCGAGGATTTTCCGGGACAGGGATTCACCTACGTCTTCAATGAGGACGGCACCGGCAGTTATGTGGGCGAGAAGATTTTCTACACCATCGACGGCAACAGGATATCCATCTCTTATGAAGGCACCGAGTCATTTGACACGGAGTTCGAGATCATAGGAAATGAGCTGAACATCAAGGACAGCTTGGGCGAAGATACCTTCTACATCAGGAAATAAGCAACTGTTTTCATACAGGAGTGGGGTCCGCACCCGGCAGGGTGCGGACCCTTTTTGCGGCAGCAGTTCTGCGGGGATGTCAGAAAACCGATGGGTTTTAGAGATACAGATAGAAGGAAAGACCTTGAAAAATTTTCAAAAATCTGTCATATCAGGCTTTATTTTGCTACTATACAGGTGAAAGGCCTTTTGCGCGCATCGGAGGAAGAGCATGGAAGATCGAGCGATCATTGAACTGTATTTTGCCCGCAGCGAGACTGCCATTGACGAAACGGACCGCAAATACGGCGCATTTTGCCGGCGTGTGGCGCTGAATATCCTGAGCCTGCGTGAGGATGCGGAGGAGTGTGTCAACGACACGTATCACGCGGCGTGGAACGCCATGCCGCCGGAGCATCCGGGCAGCCTGCGGGCATTTCTCGGCGGCATCACGCGCAACCTGTCCGTTGCGCGCTGGCGCGCGGCACACGCACAGAAGCGATTCGGCGGTCTGGAGACATTGCTCAGCGAGCTGGGCGAGTGCCTGAGCGCGCCGGACGGCACGGAGTCGGTGTTTGAGCGAAGGCTGCTCGCAGAGAGCATCGCTGCGTGGCTGCGGGGATTGGAGCCGGACGACCGCGCCCTCTTTGTCCGGCGCTACTGGTACGGCGATGCGGTCAAGGCGCTGGCGAAGGAGTGCGGCGTCGGAGAAAACCAAATGGCGCAGCGGATGCGCAGGCTCCGCGCGGGGCTGAGGCAGGCGTTGGAGGAAGGAGGTTTTTCCGTATGAAGGCAATGGATCTGTTTGACGGTATCACGGCAATTCCGGGAGATATGATTGAAGAGGCGGAAACGCACCGCTTTCGAAAAAGGAGACCGTGGGTCCGGTACGCGGCGGTCGCGGCAGCGTTCGCTGCGGCGATCGGCATCGGCGGGATATTGACGGGACGAATCCAGACGCCCATGATGGGCGGCAAGGCGGGCGGAGGCGGCAATGGCGGAGGGGAAAACGGGTACAGCTATATGCACTACGTTGGTCCCGTGTTGCCGCTGACGGTGATTGGCGACGCAGAGGGCGTCACTGCCGGTCGGCACGTGGATTATGACTTTTTGCCCTATCGGACGCGAACGGAGCGTATCGAGCATGACGGGAAAAGCGACACCTATGACGCCTGGGACACCGATGCCATCGTCACCGATTCTTACACGTTGGTCAATGCGGCCGGGGAGGACAAAACGCTTTCTCTGCTCTATCCCGCGGCGCTGACCGTAAACGAGACTGTGGACTATCTCCCAACCATCACGGTGGACGGCGAACAGAGAGAGACAACGCTGCATGCCGGACCGTATTCCGGCGGTTTTATGGACGCAAGCGGCGGAAAGGACCCGAAGGAACGGGTCAACCTCGATCAGATATCAAGCTGGGAGGACTACGCCGCGCTTCTGGCCGACGGCAGCTATCAGGCGGCTGCTTTTGCGCCCGCTCCCGACCTGAACGTGCCGGTCACGGTCTACAGGGTGGACGATTATGCGGTCGCTCCCACCGACGCGGTGAACCCCTCGCTGCAGATCTCGTTCCGCGTGGATTATGACAAAACCATTGTCATGACCTACGGCTCCAACGGCGGATCAAACGACGCGGAGAACGGCGTCTGCACACGAATCGTCGGCGGGCTTGCCAACGAGTACCGCCCGCCGGAGCCGATGTATGTCGTGCTCTGCGGCGACGACATCGACGGCTATACCCTGCAGGGCTACGCAAACATGGGCGGCGACGCGGGGACGGAGATCGATGTGACGGCGACGGTGACGCGTTATGAAACGACGCTGGACGTTTTCCTGCGGCAGATCATTGACCGGGCGCTTGATGAACGGTATCAGTGGCAATACGGCGCCGACCTGACAGGAAGCGGGATCCCGCGGGAATTGCTGCATCGTCTTGCCGCCGAGCTGCTTGTCCAATACGGCGTTTTGAGCGACGATCCGCATGAGCGCTACTTCGGCATGCTGGAAGAGGTTTTTGAGGCCTATATCATGCGGCGGGTGCTGTATCTCTCGTTCGACGTGACGGTCCCGGCTGGGGAAAGCGTGGAGATCACGGCGACCATGCGCAGGGACGGCAGTATGGATTATATCGGAAAGAAAAAGAACGTCGAAGGCTACGATCTTGCAACGCGCCTCGGCTCCCTGCTCACCTTTACAGAACAGCATGCGTCGCTCAGCCATGCGGAAGAGATCGTCATGGGGGAGAACAACTTCGGCTTCGATCCGGAGAGAGGCGTCACGGAGGTCACGCTGGACCTCGCGGCGGAGCACTACTGGATGCAGGTCGCGAAACGCAGATGAGGTGAAGCCGCGTTCGGGAGTTCTGGATTCCATTATGTTTATAACAAATATGTTTATAACAAAATTGCCGGAAATCAAACGATTTCCGGCAATTTTTGCGAATTTTGAGGCGGCGAGCGGTTTTGCGGGATGCCGCGCGCAGCGGTTTGAGCGTCGGACTGCCCGTCCGATATGCTTTGCCGGATAAAATAGTCTTTGCAACGGGGCGAGAGTGTGCTATACTGTATCTGTGGGAATGCGGCGCTCAATAAAACGGCGCCGCGCTGAGGTCCGGCATGGAGAGAAAACGCCGGGCCGCGAACCGGGTATGGGCCGGGAGGAACCGCAATGGAAACAAAAGAGAAGAATCACACAGCGCATCGGGCCAGGCAGACGGCGACGGTCTCCGCGCTGGCGCTGCTGACGGCGGCGAGCGTTGTGACCGGCAGCCTGTTCAAAACGCCGGAGGCGCTGCTGCCGGACGACGGCGCGCCCTCCGTCGTGTACAACATGACCAACGCGCTCGACGGCGCGGAGGATGACGACGCGGGCGTGGAAGAGGACGAGAGCGAGGAGAGCCGCAGACGCGGCGGCGTTCGCGCGGTGCTGCGCGCGCGCATCCTGCAGCTGCCGCTGATCGTGCGGCTGCTCGTGGTGCTGCCGCTGTGGGCGCTGGGGAGCGTGATCCTCGCGGCGGCCGGCGCGGCGTGGACGCTGCTGTCTCCGGTGCTGGGGAAGATCGCGGGCTTCGCATTGCTGCTCGCGCTGCTGATCGGCGCGTTTCTGCTGGCGGCGAAGGCGCTGTTCCCGGACCTGCCGATCAAAAAAGTGCTCAACCGCCGCAGTCTTGTCGCGCTGGTGCTTGGCGCGGCGGCGCTGGCCGCGGCGGACGCGGTGCTCGGCGCGGCGTGGGACGGCTATGCTTCAGGCAAGAACATCGTGCTGTCCGTCGGCTTCTTTCTCGCGCTTGCCTGCGCGGCGGTGCCCTTTGCGCTGCGCGAGCAGAAGCGCCGCCTGACCGCCGCGAAGAAAGAGGCAGAGCCGGCCAAAAAACCGGACAAGCTCCTCTTCACCGACGGCGTGGACGTCTTTACGGTGAGAGTGCCGGAGAGCGGCGGGTAAAGTTGAACAAACCGGCCTGCCGCCCCGTATCCTTATCCATGCAGGGCAGACAAAAGATGAATGAATATGCAAAGTATTCCTTGACAAAATGAATCCGCATCCATTAAAATAGTCCTACATTCCGATGTGGGACTATTTTTATGCGTTTTGGAGGCACGATCATGGATAAAGAAATGATTAAGAAGATCGTTCTTGCCTATTCGGGCGGTCTGGATACGTCGATCATCATTCCGTGGCTTAAGGAGCATTACAACAACGCCGAGATCATCGCCGTGGCGGCGGATGTCGGGCAGGGCGCGGAGGAGCTGGACGGCCTTGAGGAGAAGGCGATCAAGACCGGCGCGAGCAAGCTCATCATCGCGGACCTGACGGACGAGATGGTGGACGAGGTCATCATCCCCTCGCTCAAGATGGGCGCGAACTACGAGACCTATCTGCTGGGCACCGCATTTGCGCGCCCCGTCATCGGCAAGAAGATCGCGGAGATCGCGCTCGCCGAGGGAGCGGACGCCATCGCGCACGGCTGCACCGGAAAGGGCAACGATCAGGTGCGCTTCGAGCTCGCCATCGCGCGCTACGCGCCGAATATGCACGTCATCGCGCCGTGGCGCGAGTGGGATATCCGGAGCCGCGACGAGGAGATCGACTATGCCGAGGCGCACAACGTGCCGCTCAAGATCTCCCGTGAGACGAACTACTCCAAAGACAAGAACCTCTGGCACCTGAGCCATGAGGGACTTGACCTTGAGGACCCCGCCAACGAGGCGCAGCTGGAAAAGCCCGGCTTCCTCGAAATGGGCGTCTCCCCCCTGCAGGCGCCGGACGAACCGGAATATGTGACCATCGACTTCGAGGCGGGCGCGCCGGTCGGCGTCAACGGTAAAAAGATGAAGGCGAGCGACGTGATCCGCGCGCTCAACGTCCTCGGAGGCAAGCACGGCATCGGCATCAACGACATGGTGGAAAACCGCCTCATCGGCATGAAGGACCGCGGCGTTTACGAGACCCCGGGCGGCACCATCCTCTATTACGCGCATGAGCATCTGGAGATGATCACCGTCGACAAGGAGACGATGCACCTCAAGAAGAAGCTCGCCGTGGACTATGCCGATCTGATCTACAACGGCAAGTGGTACACGCCGCTGCAGGAGTGCCTGACGGCCTTTGCCAACGAGAGCAACAAGTACGTCACCGGCTCGGTCAAGCTCAAGCTCTACAAGGGCAACATCATCCCCGCGGGCATGACCTCGCCCTATTCGCTCTATTCCGAGAATCTTGTCACCTTCGGCGACAGCGATTACAATCAGGCGCAGGCCGCCGGCTTCATCGATTGCTGGGGGCTGCCGACCAGGGTGCAGGCGCTCCGGGAGCAGGGCAAGCTTTAAGCGCGCGGCCGGGCGGGATTCCGCCACGTCCGGCAGACGGACGATTCCACTTTTTCGCGCCTGCGGGCGCACAGCTCAGCGAGGTTTGTTATGAGTAAGCTTTGGGCCGGACGGACGTCCGGCGTGACGAACAGTCTGGCGGACGATTTCAACTCATCCATCCGCTTTGACTGCCGCCTTTACCGCGAGGACATCACGGGCAGCATGGCGCACGCGGCAATGCTCGCCGCGAAGGGCGTGCTGACGCAGACGGAGGCAGATGCGATCATCGGCGGTCTGCAGGGCATTCTGGACGATCTGGAGAGCGGCGAGCTTGCCATCGACCCGAAGGCGGAGGATATCCACATGTTCGTGGAGCAGGTGCTCACCGAGCGCCTCGGCGAGGTGGGGAAGAAGCTCCATACCGCCCGGAGCCGCAACGATCAGGTGGCGCTGGACATGCGCCTCCATCTGCGGCACGAGTCGGACGCCGTCGCGGAGCAGGTCAGGGAGCTGATCGCCGCGATCGTGGCGGTCGCGGAGGAAAACCGGGAGGCGATCATGCCGGGCTACACGCATCTCCAGCGCGCGCAGCCGATCCTGTTCAGCCATCACATCCTTGCCTACGCCATGATGCTCCTGCGCGATCTGGGCCGCCTTGCGGATTGCCGGAAGCGCATCGACGTTTCGCCCATCGGCGCCTGCGCGCTGGCAGGCACGACCTACGACACCGACCGGCAGCTTGAGGCGCGGATGCTCGGCTTCGCCGCCGTGGCGCCCAACAGCATCGACGCGGTGTCCGACCGCGATTTCTGCGTGGAGCTGCTCGGCGCGCTGTCGCTGCTGATGATGCATCTCAGCCGCTTTTCCGAGGAACTGATCCTCTGGACGAGCTGGGAATTCCGCTTTGTCACGCTCAGCGACGCGTTTACCACGGGCTCGTCCATCATGCCGCAGAAGAAGAATTCCGACATGGCGGAGCTGGTGCGCGGCAAGACCGGGCGCGTCTACGGCGACCTGATGGCGCTGCTGACCATGCTCAAGGGCCTGCCGCTTGCCTACGACAAGGACATGCAGGAGGACAAGGAGGCGGTGTTCGACGCGCTCGACACCGTGAAGCTGTGCCTCTCGGTGTTCACGCCGATGCTCCGGTCCATGACCATCCACGAGGACAGGATGTACGCCGCGGCGCAGGGCGGCTTCATCAACGCCACCGACCTCGCGGATTATCTTGTGCGCAAGGGGCTGCCGTTCCGTTCCGCCTATCAGGTGGCGGGCAAGCTGGTTTCCGAGTGCATCCAGTCCGGCTGCGTGCTGGAAACACTGCCGCTCGAAACCTATCGCCAGTACAGCACGCTGATCGAGGGCGACGTCTACGCCGCCATCGACCTGCGGACCTGCGTGGAGACGCGCATTTCTGAGGGCGGCACCTCGCCGGCCTCGGTGGACAAGCAGATCGCGTTTGTAAAAGAACAGATAAAGGAAGGATAGCGTTATGATCTCTTTGAAGGGCAGAAATTTCCTGAAGCTCCTCGACTTCACACCGGAGGAGATCCAGTACCTGCTGGACCTGGCGGCGGACCTCAAAGCGAAGAAAAAGGCCGGCATCCCGCATGCAAGCTGCGTCGGCAAAAGCGTGGCGCTGATCTTTGAGAAGACCAGCACCCGTACCCGCTGCTCGTTCGAGATCGGCGCGTTCGACCTCGGCATGCACGCGGTCTATCTCGACCCGTCCGCCAGCCAGATCGGACACAAGGAGTCCATCGCGGACACCGCGCGGGTGCTGGGCAGGATGTTCGACGGCATCGAGTACCGCGGCTACGGTCAGGAGCGCGTCGAGGCGCTGGCGAAGTACGCGGGCGTTCCGGTCTGGAACGGGCTGACCAACGAGTTCCACCCGACGCAGATCCTCTCCGACTTCCTGACCATGCAGGAGCACTTCGGCCCGCTCAAGGGGCAGAAGCTTGTCTATATGGGCGACGCGCGCTACAACATGGGCAACTCGCTGATGGTGGGCTGCGCAAAGATGGGCATGCACTTCGTCGCCTGCGCGCCGGAGAAGTATTTCCCCGACAAGGAGCTGGTCGCCCAGTGTCAGGCGGTGGCGAAGGAAACGGGCGCGACGCTGGAATTCATCACCGACCCGATGAAGGCGGTCCCGGGCGCAAACGTCATCTACACCGATATCTGGGTCTCCATGGGCGAGCCGAAGGAGGCGTGGACGGAGCGCATCGGCGACCTCAAGCCGTACCGCGTGACCATGGAGCTGATGGAGGCGGCAGGCCCGCAGTGCAAGTTTGAGCATTGCCTGCCCTCCTTCCACGATCTGGAAACGACGATCGGCCTTGACATCTACAAGAAGTTCGGCGAGGAGTGCCTCGAGGTCACGAACGAGGTCTTCGAGAGCGAGCGCTCGATTGTCTTCGACGAGGCGGAGAATCGCCTGCACACGATCAAGGCGGTCATGGCCGCGACCTTGTAAAAGCGTCAGCCGCAGAGCGGCTGACAAACGGATCGCCGCATTTTCCCGCCGTTTATGCGGCAACTGAAAATGTTTGGATGAAGAAACCACAAAACCTTGTGTTTTGTGGTTTTTTTGTGGTAAGATACATCGACAGAAGATCATAAGATGAGGTGCAGCGATGGAGGTTCGTATCGAGCATGACAGCATGGGCGAGGTGAAGGTTGACGCCGCGCGGTACTGGGGCGCGCAGACCGAGCGCTCGCGCCGCAATTTCCCGATCGGCGTGGGTCTGGAGACGATGCCTGCCGAGATCATCCGCGCGTTCGGCGTTCTGAAAAAGGCGGCGGCGCAGGTCAACCATGCGCTGCTGCCGGAGAAGCTGACCGCCGATAAATGCGCCGCCATCTGCGCGGCGGCGGACGAGATCGCCGGCGGCGCGCTGGCGGCGGAGTTCCCGCTGGTCGTGTGGCAGACCGGCTCCGGCACCCAGACCAACATGAACGTCAACGAGGTCATCGCCCGCCGCGGCAGCGAGATCGCGGGCAGACCGGGGCTGCTGCATCCGAACGACGACGTCAACATGTCCCAGTCCTCGAACGACACCTTTCCCACCGCGCTGCACATCGCCGCGGCGCTGGCGGTCGAGGACCGGCTCCTGCCCGCCGTGGAGGCGCTGATTGGCACGCTCCGGCGCCTGGAGGGCGAGTATGCCGACGCGGTCAAGTCCGGGCGCACGCACCTGCAGGACGCGGTGCCCGTCACCTTTGGGCAGGAGGTTTCCGGCTGGCGCGCAAGCCTTGAGCGCGGCTGCGCGCAGCTCCGCGCGGCGCTGCCGGGGCTTTATGAGCTGGCGCTGGGCGGAACGGCGGTCGGCACGGGGCTCAACGCGCCCGAGGGCTTCGCCGCCGCCGTCGCGGCGGAGATCGCGCGGCTGACCGGCAAGCCCTTTGTCACCGCGCCGAACAAGTTCCACGCGCTCACCAGCCTTGACGAGCTGGTCTTCGCACACGGCGCGATGAAGGCGCTGGCGGCGGATCTGATGAAGCTTGCCAACGACGTGCGCTGGCTCGCCAGCGGCCCGCGCTGCGGCCTCGGGGAGCTGACGCTGCCCGCCAATGAGCCGGGCTCGTCCATCATGCCGGGGAAGGTGAACCCGACCCAGTGCGAGCAGGTGACGATGGTCGCCGTGCAGGTCATGGGCAACGACGCCGCCGTCGGCTTCGCCGCCTCGCAGGGCAATTTCGAGCTGAACGTGTTTCTGCCCGTGACGGCGTACAACTTCCTGCAGTCCGCGCGGCTGCTGGCGGAATCCGCCGCGTCGTTCGACGAGCGCTGCATGCGCGGCGTCACGGCGAACCGCGACCGGATGCGCGAGAACCTGCACCGCTCGCTGATGCTGGTCACGGCGCTCAGCCCGCACATCGGCTATGAAAACGCGGCGAAGGTCGCGAAAAAGGCGTATGAGGACGGCGTTTCGCTCCGCGATGCCTGCGCCGCGCTCGGCTTTCTGAGCGGAGAGGAATTTGACCGGGTGTTTCATCCGGAAGAGATGGTTTGACATCTATAAATTTACAAAAAAGGACGAAAGACGATGGAACGTTCCAGTGGCATTCTGATGCCTGTTTTTTCCCTGCCGTCGCCCTACGGCGTCGGCACCTTCGGGAAGTCCGCCTACGACTTTGCCGATTTCCTCAAGACTGCCGGTCAGAAGTACTGGCAGCTTCTGCCCCTTGGCCCGACCAGCTACGGCGACTCGCCGTATCAGAGCTTCTCGACCTTTGCGGGCAATCCGTATTTCATCGACCTCAAGCTGCTGATTCAGGACAAGCTGCTCACGAAAAAGGAGGCGGACGCCTGCGAATGGGGCACGAATCCGCGCTATGTCGATTATGGCAGGCTCTACGAGAGCCGCTTTGCCGTGCTTGCCGCGGCGAAACAGCGCGGCTGGACGCGCGACGCCGAGGCCGTGCGCGCCTTTGAGCGGGAGAACGCGGACTGGCTGCCCGACTACGCCCTGTTCATGGCGCTCAAGCGTCACTTCGATATGCGGCCGTGGTACGAGTGGCCGGAGGAGCTCCGCCTCCGCCGCGGCGAGGCGGTGGAGCGCTGGCGTGCCGAACTGCGCGAGGACGTGGAGCTGTTCACCTATATCCAGTTCCTGTTCTTCCGGCAGTGGAGCGCGCTCAAGGCCTATGTCAACGGCCTCGGCATCCGCATCATCGGCGACCTGCCGATCTATGTCGCCATGGACTCCGCCGACGTCTGGGCGGAGCCGGAGCTGTTCCGGCTCGACGCGGAAGGTACGCCCACCGAGGTCGCCGGCGTGCCGCCGGATTACTTCAGCGCGGACGGTCAGCTCTGGGGCAACCCACTCTACGACTACGATGCGATGGAGCGGAACGGCTTCGGTTGGTGGATCCGCCGCATCGGCGGCGCGTCCAGACTCTACGACGTGATCCGCATCGACCACTTCCGCGGGTTTGAGAGCTTCTGGGCGGTGCCTTACGGCGAGACGACCGCGCGCGGCGGCCGGTGGGTCAAGGGACCGGGCATGAAGCTCGTCGGCGTGCTGACCGGCTGGTTCGGCGATTTGGAGTTCATCGCGGAGGATCTCGGCTGCGCCGCGCCGGAGGTCGTGCAGCTGCTCAGGGACTCGAAGCTGCCGGGGATGAAGGTGCTGGAGTTCGCCTTCGACCCGAACGAGCAGAGCGACTATCTGCCGCATCTGTACACGGAAAACTGCGTCTGCTACACCGGCACGCACGACAACGCGCCGCTCGGCGAGTGGTTCGCGGCGGGCGACCCCAGGGAGATCGCCCACGCGAAGAAGTATCTTGGCCTCAACGAGCAGGAGGGCGCGATTTACGGCATGATCCGCGGCGGCATGGGTTCCGTGGCGAAGCTGTTCGTCGCCCAGATGCAGGACTATCTGGAGCTGGGCAAATACAACCGCACGAACACACCGGGCACCGCCGCGGGCAACTGGCAATGGCGTATGCTCCCCGGCGAGGCAGACGGAAAGCTGGCGAAGCGGATCGCGGCGCTGGTCAGGCTCTACGGCCGATAAGACGGCCGTCGGCAGCGGTGCGCCGCTTGCCGACGGTGCGAAGCAATCGACGCGGAAAGGAATTCTTATGGAGTATATCCGGGTCACAAAAGAAAATCTGGAACAGGAGCACATCTGCTGCGCGATCTCAAACAACCGCGACGTGCAGGTGGCGTCCAAAAAGGCATGGCTGGCGGACCGCTTTGACGACGGGCTGGTGTTCCTGAAAAGCACGGAGCGCGGGAAGTGCTTCATCGAGTACATCCCGGCGGAAAACGCATGGAACCCGATCGAGGCCGACGGGTATATGTACATCGACTGCCTGTGGGTCTCCGGCTCGTTCAAGGGGCACGGGTATTCGAACGACCTGCTTGAAGCGTGCATCGACGATAGCAGGAGCAAGGACAAAAAGGGCCTGTGCATCCTGTCCGCCGCGAAGAAAAAGCCCTTTCTGTCCGATCCGAAATACCTGACCCACAAGGGCTTTCGGGTCTGCGACGAGGCGGACAACGGCATCCAGCTCTGGTACCTGCCGTTTGCCGCCGACGCGCCGCCGCCCCGCTTCAGGGACTGCGCCAGGCATCCCCATGCGGACGAGACGGGATACGTCCTGTACTATACCGATCAATGCCCGTTCAACGCGAAGTACGTTCCGATCGTGGAGCAGACGGCGAAGGAGCACGGCGTCCCGTTCAGGGCGATCCGCCTCGAGCGGAAGGAAGACGCGCAGAACGCGCCGACGCCGATCACGACCTACGCGCTGTTTTGCGGCGGCAGCTATCTGACGAATGAGCAGATGAACGAGGCCAGATTCCTGAAGCTGCTGTCGCGCGAGGCATAGCCGGTGCCGGCGAAGAAAGGGAAGGAGCGGTTTCCGATGGCGTCGAGCAGGGAATATCTGGAGTTTATCATGGAGCAGCTTTCCGGGCTGGAGGGGGTGTCCTGGCGGGCGATGATGGGGGAGTATATCCTCTACTATCGCGGCAGGGTGTTCGGCGGCGTTTACGACGACCGCTTTCTCGTGAAGCCTGTGCGGTCCGCCCTTGCCCTGATGCCGGACGCGGACAGGGAGCTTCCGTATGACGGCGCGAAGGAAATGCTGCTTGTGACCGACGTGGAAAACAGGGAGTTCCTGTGCAGATTGGTGGAAGCCATGTATGAGGAGCTGCCTGAGCCGAAGAAAAAGGGATCATTCGGCCGAAAGGCCTGATGAGAAGAGGCAGAGCCTCCGCCCGCGAACGGCTGACGTCCGCGGGTATACAAAAATATCTTATAGGAGAGTGCTGTTTGAAGAAGTACAATGCACCGGAGATTGCGGGCTGACCGGGAGGTTTGCCGGCAATCAGACAAGCCTCCCGCCGAAAGGCAGTTGAAGTCTACAATGTTCAGGAGGAAAAACAATGAATAAAAAAGGCATTCGCATTCGTTTGGAGAAAAAAGAAGAGAACCGGGAGGTCGAAAACCTCGTCAGAGAGTCATTCTGGAACGTCTACCGTCCGGGATGTCTGGAGCATTATGTGATCCATGTGCTCCGGGACGATCCCGCGTTCGTGAAGGAGCTCGATTTCGTCATGGAGAAGGACGGCAGACTGATCGGACAGAACATGTTCATGCGGACAGTCATCGAGTCCGACGACGGCAGAGAGATCCCCGTGCTCACCATGGGGCCGATCTGCATCACGCCGGAGCTGAAGCGGAAGGGATACGGCAAGCTGCTGCTGGATCACTCTCTGGAGAAAGCGGCGGAGCTGGGCTTCGGGGCGGTTTTGTTCGAGGGAAACATCGGCTTCTACGGCAAGAGCGGCTTTGAGTATGCCGGCAGGTTCGGCATCCGGTACCATGACCTGCCGGAGGGCGCGGACGCTTCGTTTTTTCTCTGCAAAGAGCTGCGTCCGGGGTATCTTGACGGCATAACCGGCGTTTATCAGACGCCGCGGGGGTATTATGTGGATAACGCCGCCGCGGAGGAATTCGACAGGGGCTTCCCGAGCAGGGAAAAACAGGTCCTGCCGGGGCAGATATTCCGGGAGAACGAGTGAGACAGAATCCGGGCAGGAGAGGAAACTCTCCTGCCCGGATTTTGTTTTTTTTTGCTCAGATGGATCAGATGAGGTTTTCCTCCGTCTCCTTGTTGAAGAGGTGGATGAGCTTCGCGGGGAAGCGGAACGTGACGCTGCTGCCTCTGGTGATGGATCTGCCCTCGAGCTCGGTGGTGGGGACGACGGCGACGACGTCCTGACCGCCCGCGTTCATGTGCAGGTGCAGCTCGGGACCCATCATTTCGCTGACGTCGACCTTGCCGGAGATGCCCTCGTCGCTCAGCACGACGTGGACGGGACGGACGCCGGCGACGACGTCCATGCTCTTGATGCCCTTGGCGGCGAGCGCCGCGTTCTGGGCGTCGGTCAGGTCGATCTTGCTGCCGAGGATGTCAACGGTGTACTTGCCGTTCGCCTCGATGAGCTTGGAGCTGTTGAAGAAGTTCATCTGCGGCGTTCCGATGAAGCCGGCGACGAACAGGTTGGTCGGATGGTTGAAGACCTCCTGCGGGGTGCCGATCTGCTGGATGAAGCCGTCCTTCATGATGACGATGCGATCGCCGAGGGTCATGGCCTCGACCTGGTCGTGCGTAACATAGATGAAGGTGGTGTTGATCTGCTGACGCAGCTTGATGATCTCCGCGCGCATCTGGTTGCGGAGCTTCGCGTCGAGGTTGGAGAGCGGCTCGTCCATCAGCAGGACCTTCGGCTCACGGACGATGGCGCGGCCGATGGCGACACGCTGACGCTGACCGCCGGACAGGGCCCTGGGCTTGCGCGGCAGGTACTGGGTGATACCCAGCGTCTCTGCGGCATGATCGACGCGCTGCTTGATTTCGGCGGCGGGGAGCTTGCGCAGCTTGAGCGGGAACTCCATGTTTTCACGGACCGTCATGTGGGGATAGAGGGCGTAGCTCTGAAAGACCATCGCAATGTCACGATCCTTCGGGGCGACATCGTTCATCAGGTTGCCGTCGATGTAAAGCTCGCCCTTGGTGATCTCCTCCAGACCGGCGACCATGCGCAGCGTGGTGGACTTGCCGCAGCCGGACGGGCCGACAAGGACGATGAACTCGTTGTCGGCGATTTCAAGATTGAACTTCTGCACCGCGACGACGCCTTCATCCGTGACCTGAAGGTTGATCTTCTTCTCCTCTTCGAGGGCTTTCTTCGCTTTCTTCTTGCTCTCTCCGGGCGCGTGGGGATAGATTTTCACGATGTCCTTGAGAATTACCTCTGCCATAGCTCTTTGACCGTAACTCCGCTGCCTCCGCAAAACGGAGCCTCGCGGCCATCCGCGCGGGATGCGCCGCTTTACGACAGGTCTCCACACTGCCGCACCGCCGGTCGGGGCGGATATTCCCTCCTTTTTTGTTTTCCCGCTGACGTTACGAAGGTGGAGTACCGCGCGGGTTGGAATGGAAATGTGCCCAATCGCACAAATTTAGTATAGAGGAAAGAAGGCGTTGATACAACCAAAAAGTTTGCCTTGCGTCGAAAATAGGCAGTTTTGCTAAGATACAAACGGCTTTCTTGTCCCTTTTAACGAACGGAAACCGCCGCAGCGCCGGATCATCCGGCCCGAGGCGGCTGTTTTTTGCGGTCGCAGCGGGGCGCCGGACGCGACGGAGCGTGCGCGCCGCACAGAGGAGCCGCGGAACGGGGCCGCCTATTCCTCCGGCGGCAGGAAGGGGCCGCGCTCCGGGTCATAGGGCATCGTGAAGGTCACGATGCCCGCATTCGCGCCCGCAACGGCGCAGAGGGGATAAAAAAAGCACAGCCCGCCCTCCGTCAGGTAAAAATTGCGTACGTCCAGCGCGCGGCGGAGCAGGACGCGCCAGTTTTCGCGCCAGGCCGCGCCGCTCTCGGCGCGGCGCAGCGCCTCCTCCCGCGCAAAACGGAGCAGCGCCCGTTTACAGCGCGTGTGCGGCGGGAAGAATTCGCTCAAGGACATCGGCAGTCCGGCGCTCAGATCCCAGACCGCGGCGCGGCGGATGAGGAACGGCGGCGTGCCCCAGACCGTTTCCCGCGCGTCGCAGACGATGCTCAACACCTCTCCCACGCGGCGGCTGACGCGCCAGCTCAGCTCCGCCCGCGCCGCCTCCCACGGCGCGGAGACGGACAGCGCCGCGCGGAACGCGCCGACGGCGTCCGGCAGCAGGATCTGCCGGCAACAGGCGAGGTAGGCGCGGCAGAAGCGCCGGTAGTACCGGTTGAACCGCCCGGCGCAGGCGCTCTTTCCGGCCATCTGCGGCAGTGTGACCGACGCGCGCAGCACCGTGACGCCGTCCGTCTCCCATGCCTGCTCCTCCGTGAGCGCCTCCGCGAGGCGCAGCTCCTCGTGCTCCATGGCATGATCCCCCCATCGGTCTTTTAAGTCAGTTTACGGTGCGGACAGGGGAGCGGTGCGAAAGAAAGCTCTTTACTTTCGCCCTTTATTCTGTTAAACTATAAAGTACAACATAATATAAGGAGGAGGAGCGCTATGGCGGCACCGGGAAACAGAATCAGTAAAAGAGCAAAGAACGACGATTTCTACAGAGCGATCCTGCTGCTGCGCAGCGAGGAGGAGTGCTACAGCTTCTTTCGCGATGTCTGCACGCAGACGGAACTGCGTGCGATGGAGCAGCGGTTTGAGGTCGCGCGGCTGCTGACGAAGGGCATGGTCTACAACGAGATCCTCGAGTGCACCGGCGTGTCCAGCGCGACCATTTCCCGCGTGGCCCGCTCGCTGAACGACTCTACCGGCGGCTACGAGGTCGTGTTCGAACGCATGAGCGAAGGTAAGAAATGACGGCAAGCTATGAGCGCCTCGCCGGCGCTTACGACGAATTGATGCGCGATGCGGATTACGCGCGCCGCGCCGATTTTGTCGAGCGCCTGTTCCTGCGCGCGGCACGGCGGGATGTGCGGACCGTGCTCGATCTCGCCTGCGGTACGGGCACGATGACCTGCCTCCTCACCGAGCGCGGCTACGAGCTGATCGCCGTCGATGGCTCGGAGGACATGCTCATGGAGGCGCGGGACAAGGCGCAGGGGCTGCGCGGCGTCGAGCCGCTGTTCCTGCACCAGTCCATGCCGCGGCTCGACCTCAACGACACGGTGGACGCCGCGGTCTGCTGCATGGACAGCCTCAATTACCTGACGCGCCCGCAGGACGTGAAGCGCACCTTTGAGCGGCTGCGGCTGTTCATCTCGCCCGGCGGGGCGCTGGTGTTCGACGTTCACACGCTGGGCAAGCTTGAGACGATGGATGCGCAGACGTACATGGACGAGACAGAAAACGTGTGCTGTGTCTGGCGCACCGAATTCCGGCGGGGATTCCTCGACTACTGCGTCGATCTGTTCACGCGCCGGAGCGACGGCGCGTGGGAGCGCGGGACCGAGTACCATCGCCAGCGCTATTACAGCGTTGAGGAGCTGACCGAATGGCTTGCGGAGGCGGGCTTTGCCGATGTGCGCACCTATGGCGACTGCCGCCTGCGCCGCCCGAACGCGACGGACGGAAGGATCTATTTTTCCGCCGTCAGAGAGTGATTGACTGCCGATGAACGATTGTATTGTCCGTGCGATTTCGAAGGACGGCGCCGTCAAGGCGGCGGCCGTCAGCACCCGCGCGCTCACCGAGCGCGCGCGGAGCATCCACCATACCGCGCCCGTTGCCACGGCGGCGCTGGGACGCGCCCTCGCGGGCGTGTCCATGATGGGCAACGCCCTCAAGGGCGAGGGGGAGAGTGTCACGCTCCGGATCAGCGGCAGCGGCCCGCTGGGCGTCGTGCTCGCCGTCTCCGACGCCGAGGGCAACGTCCGCGGCTATGTGGGCGACGCGTCGGTCGATCTCCCGCTGCGCGCGGACGGCAAGCTCGACGTCGGCGGCGCGGTGGGGCATGAGGGGACCCTGACCGTCGTCAAGGACCTCGGCATGAAGCAGCCTTATGTCGGCACGATCGACCTGCTCGGCGGCGAGATCGCGGAGGATATCGCCGCGTACTTCGCCGAGTCGGAGCAGATCCCGTCCGCCTGCGGCCTCGGCGTGCTGGTGGACCGCGACCGGAGCGTGCTCGCCGCGGGCGGGTACCTGATCCAGCTCCTGCCCGGCGCGGCGGAGAATACCATCGCGAAGGTCGAGGGCGGGATATACGCAGCGCCCAGCGTGACGAGCTTCCTGCGCGGCGATCCCGACCCCGCGCATCTGCTGCAGACCGTGCTCTCGGATTTCGACCTGGAGATCCTGGAGACCGCGCCCATCGAGTACCGCTGCTACTGCTCCCGCGAGCGCATGCAGCGGGCGCTGCTGAGCCTCGGCAGCGCGGAGCTGGAGAATATCCTGCGCGAACAGGACGGAGCGGAGCTGACCTGCCAGTTCTGCGACCGGGTGCACGTTTTCACCGGCGACGAGCTGCGCGGCATGATCGCGGAGCTCAAGACACGGGGAAAATGAGGCGGTGAAAAAAATCCAAAAGCAGGGAAATTTTTGTTGACAGAGCGAAGAAGCTTTGGTATAGTAGTACTCGCCGTTCGCGAGAGCGAAAACGTGAGGGAGCATAGCTCAGCTGGTTAGAGCACCTGCCTTACAAGCAGGGGGTCACTGGTTCGAGTCCAGTTGTTCCCACCAGAATACGGCCAAGTAGCTCAGCTGGTTAGAGCGCCGGCCTGTCACGCCGGAGGTCGAGGGTTCGAGCCCCTTCTTGGTCGCCATATCAAGCTGCGAAAGCGGCTTGTATGCCTCTGTAGCTCAGTTGGTAGAGCAGCGGACTGAAAATCCGCGTGTCGTTGGTTCGACTCCGACCGGAGGCACCATTTGCGGGCATAGCTCATCTGGTAGAGCGCCACCTTGCCAAGGTGGAGGTAGCGAGTTCGAGCCTCGTTGCCCGCTCCAGAAAAGAAAGGCCGGCCATCGGCCGACCTTTCTTTTTTGGCTTTCCCGGCGCAATACGAATGCGGTGACATAGCCAAGTGGTAAGGCAAGGGTCTGCAAAACCCTCATTCCCCGGTTCAAATCCGGGTGTCACCTCCAGAAAGACAGGTTAAAAATCCTACACTGTGAAAAAAGTGAGTGATTTCAAGACCTGAGAGGGCGTTTCAGTTCAGACTGAAACGCCCTCTAAATTTTCCTACATTTTTCCCAAAATCGCAGAC
>Ga0208297_1001494_pt1 | contig 20977 bp, 17 predicted proteins | sample LMS_cellobiose_e_FD_187367 | JGI IMG/M metagenome (GOLD analysis project Ga0208297, IMG submission 187367) | Rumen-fistulated moose microbial communities from Alaska, USA - LMS_cellobiose_enrichment (SPAdes) (version 2) | ecosystem: Host-associated > Mammals > Digestive system > Stomach > Rumen... | reverse complement strand
TTTCGGAGTCCAGCGCTATGTAAACTTCTATAACGCCCAACGGCTTCATACGGCGCTCGGATACAAAACTCCGGATGAAGTCTATTTCGGCACTTGCAATTCAGGAAAAAAGGGGTATATTAAGATAGGGCGGTTTACACCAATCGTTTAATAAAAAACAGTCCAGCTTAAGGGACAAGCGCAAAAATCCGGGAGCCGTGCCGGAACGGGAGGAGAAGTAAACCATGCGACGATCAGGAACAGATCATCAAACTGATCCGGCAGCAGACACAAAAACTGCAGGTGGAAAATGGATGATATTACTTTTGAAAAACTGCTGTCTCCGACTTCAGACCGTGTGATTTTTCGCGGAGTCTGGGGCAGTCATGCCTACGGGACCAATACCCCGGAAAGCGACCGCGATACCATCGGCGTATTCATGATGGAGCAGCGCCACTATCTTGCCATAGGCGACCCTGTCAGACAGATCGCGGATGCGGGGAACGACAATCGCCTCTATACGCTGAAAAACTATCTGGAGCTGGCGGCCAATGCGAATCCGAACATTCTGGATTCTCTTTTCCTCCCGCCGGACTGTATTCTGAAAACGACCGTATACTGGCGGATGCTGCAGGAGCAGCGGCGGATTTTCATTTCCCGTCAGGCAAGCAAAACCTACTGCGAATACGCCATGTCGCAGATCAAAAAAGCCAGAGGCTGCAACAAACGGGTCCACAATCCTCAGCCGGAAGAACCGCCCACGGAAGAAGGGTTCTGCCGGGTGCTGCTCCCGAATGCATCCGGTATGCCGGGGCGACCGCTGACGCTGGCGGATGCGGGAATCGATTTGAAGCACTGTCATGTTTCCGCAGTGGAAAACGCCTCGGAGCTATACCGGTTATACGATTACGGGGCTCAGGCGAAAGGCGTGTTCCGCAACGGGATGCTGGTTTGCGAGAGTATTCCGGAGGAGGATGAAAGGACCAGGTTCATTGGCCTGATGCTGTTCAACAAGAATGCGTTCGAAAAAGCAAAATCGGAGCATCGGCAGTATTGGGACTGGCGCAGACACCGCAACGATGCGCGCTGGCGCAGTCAGGAATCCGGCGAAATGGACTACGATGCCAAGAACCTGATGCACACGTTCCGGCTGCTGTATTCGGGCCTGAACATCATGAGATCCGGGGAACCGCTGATTCGTTTTTCCGGCGAAAAGCTCCAGGAACTGATGGCAATCCGTGCAGGGAAATTCACCTACGATGAACTGCTGGCAAAAGTCGCCATCCTTTCCGACGAACTGCGATCCGTGCAAAAGGAATCGGTGTTGCCGGAAGTCGCGGATATGGAACTTGTGAACCGTCTTCTTCTGTCCATCACGGAAAAATGGGAGGCCGATCATGCGTGATAAAATTGTCGGAGTCCTGCATGAGCTGGAAATTCAGCAGGATTTCAAGGTCCTTTTTGCAGCCGAGTCCGGCAGCCGCGCCTGGGGCTTTGCGTCTCTGGACAGCGACTACGATGTACGGGTGATCTATGTCAAACCGGAAGCATGGTACTGGTCGCTGGATGCCAAGCAGCCGGATACCTTCAATGCCATGCTGCCCGGGGATTTGGATGTTTCAGCTTGGGAACTCCGGAAAACACTGCGTCTTTTTGCCGGGTGCAATCCATCGTTGAACGAATGGCTCGGCAGTCCAGTCATCTATTATGCCGATTCGAAATTTACGGAAGAACTGCGGAACCTGATCCCGGATTATTTCAATCCGGTCCGGACAGTGCATCACTATCTGGCTCTGTCCGCCAAAGCTCTCGAGGATCGGCAGCAGGATGGAATGATCGCCGTCAAGAAACTTTTTTATGCGTTGCGCGGCCTTCTCGCAGCCATGTGGACGGTCAAAACGCAAACCATGCCGCCGACACCGTTTGTCGAAATGTTGAAGCCGGAATATGTGCCTGCCGAGATCCTGAGCGAAATTGCACGACTGCAGGAAATTAAGGCACTGGCGGATGAAAAAAGCCGCATCCCGTTCCCGGAGATTTTATCGGACTTCTTCGCGCTGGAGAGGGAAAAAATACTGCATGATACTTCCGGACTTTCGACCGGACATGCATCGTGGCAGCCTTTGAACTCCCTGTTTTACGAAACGGTCAAGCGATTCACTACGCTTCAATGGTAAAAGTCTTCAAATCATCGTAATCGCTGCCGACGTACTTCCCTTCCTGCATTATCAGGCCCATTTTATTTTTTCTCCTATTGATTTTTTGTTTTTTTGTGGTATATTACGTAGCATGAGAGAGAGGAGGCGTTCATGAGTCCGACAAAAACCAAGCAAGTCACTTTGCCCAATGGGGAAATCGTTCCTGTTGTTTCCGCTGAGTTTGCAAGGGAAACCACAGAAACGAAGCGCTTGCGTGCTTCTGCCGAAAAAGCCGGAGCCAATGCCGTGGCAAAGACACTTGCCCAAGGTATTCCGGTCACTGTTATGCGTAACGGGGTTTTGATTCAAATCAACCCTGATCGCTCAGAAACCGTTATCGAGGCTCGGCCATGACTCCTCGCTTGAGGATGCTTGCCGGACCGAACGGTTCAGGCAAATCAACTCTTGCCCAACAGCTGGTGGATGACTACGCTGTCAATCTCTACAAGTTCCTGAATGCCGATATGCTCTTTGCCGAAATCAGCGAGAGTCATAAGACGGCCTGTCCCTTCAGTATCGACAATCGGGAGTCGCTGACTTTCGTCGACGCCTCCACCTATCCGGAGCAATGCAAGCAACCGTTCAGAGAAGGTTTGATTTCCATAGATGAGGAGGATTATTTAATTTTCCGTCCCGAGGCAATCAACTCTTACACTGTTGCGATGACCGCCGATTTCTTCAAAGAACAATACCTGAAGCGTCACTTGAGTTTTTCGTTTGAAACCGTGTTCTCGCATCCGGCCAAAGTTGATATATTGAAGAAAGCTCATGCCGAGGGATTCCGTACCTACATGTACTTTGTAGCTACGGAAAATCCCGATATCAACGTAAGGCGTATGAATTTGACGATGTGAGGCAGATTCGCCTTGTCGGGCATGATAGACTTCCACTGGGGAAAGATCCCCGGCAGAGCCTTCGCCGCCCACTCCCAACAGCCCAGCGTGACGGTGAAATAACGCTGGTCGCCCTTCGCCCATGTCGTAAGCATCCCGCCCTCGGTGCACTTGGCGGCGAGCAGAGCATGAGGAAACGGCACCGTCAGCGGATCCACTTCAAGGGGCATCTCGATATGGAGAAGTTCCTTGCCGTTGGTGGCGACGACGCCCTCCGGACACAGATGGATCCCCTGCAGAGCCCGGCGAGGCTCGCTGCGGTTGACGATGGGAGCAACGGTCGCCAGCGCTCCGACGAAGTTTTCCGGAAGCTCCGCCGTAGCGGCACTATCGGCCGAACCGCCTATTTCGGGCCATTCCACCCGGGCGGCCATGAGCAGAGTGTTGTCCACGCCCAAGGACTCCGCATCGGGATCGAGGACGACGGTCTTGTTCTTGCCCGCCTTGACCGCGGTCCTGAAGGCATCGAAGTTCACGGCGATGCTGAACTCCCCGGCGTTGTCGCAGTCCATCGTGAATGTGACGGCCTCCTCGCTCCCCGCCGTCCGGAACGAGATCTTGTTTTCCTTACCTTCGATCAGCACGGAACGGTACGCCTCCACCGGCGAGGTCCGAGTGACAAGCTTCCCCAGAGCACTCAATGCTCCGGCCAACAGATTTCGTGAGATTTCCACTTTCTTTACCTCCTTGTGAGTTAAGGGTTAAAAACTCTAAGCCCCGCCGATCCCGCAAAGGACCGGCAGGGCTTTTTGATCGTGAGCTTATCTCACCGAGGTAATATATAGGTCAAATCCGTTGAAAAGCGTTTCAAAAACCTTAAAAACAATAATATCGTTCTTGTGAGTTAACTTTTGCCCTATCAACGCGACTTAATCATCTGGGCGACGGAGTAAGCAACCTAATTCAATTATTTCAGAAAGGGAATGTAATGTCTTTTGACTTATTGTGCGCCAAAGGGAATCCAGCAACCATCCTTGATACCGAATCATAAAGCCAGAGTCGATATCGCCTCGTTTATCGGCAATCTTTAAACACTTAGCACATCGCCTGGATTCCGTAATCCCGTTGTGGGCTTTGATTTCATCTAGAAGTTCAACGATTTTCCGCTGGTCTTCATTATCATCATGTTGGCTTTGAGGAAGAAATGTAAAATAAATCATGCATGCCATTACTGCGGCATACTCACCACTCATTCTTGAGTTTTCAGGTATCAAATAGTCAATTACTTCTTCTGGGGCTATTGTGTTGTTGATGTATTTCAAATACATATCTTTATTAACAACTTTCAGCACTACCAGAACAGACAAGAGAACAGCATTCCCGAATGTAATCCCGTTGCTGTTGAGCACCCAACGCAAAATAACGCAACAATGTTCTATCTCACGCAATGAAAAATTATTATTACATAACAGATCTTTAAGGTTTTCCCGTAACTCTTTCCAAAGTTCTACCCCGCCACAGTTACGCACGTTCTGTTCGGCAAGTTGTAGCACAAATGGATCAATCCCGCTCTTCATTTGCCAGTCAAAAAAAGCCTCTGTCTCTACTGATGGAAGGACAAATTCCAAATCAATAAAACGACACTAATAATTCCCAACGTCAATATTACCATAAACCGATTTTATGGAATGTCCTAATTGTTCTCGATCAATCCCCAGAACAAAGACGATATGATCAATGTTAAAAAGGTGCTTTATTCGTTCCAAAGTTTCTATCGCAAAAGTCGGTCGGCAGCGATCCAATTCGTCGACAATGAAAATCAAAGGTTTTTTTGTGGAAGAAAAATTGCTTTCCGCTAATTCATTCAATTTTTGGCAAAGGATCATCCGCAATTTTGTTTTTAGAATAAATTGATCCAACACCTCCCCTTCAGAAGACTTCTGGTACAAAATCTGTTTGAGATCCTTACCTAATTTATTGACAATTAAATCGAGAGGTGTATCACTTCCAACTTTGAGCTTGATCAGTAGCTCTACAACAACCTTTAATGCCTTTGTCACGTCAAGAGTTACACGCCCCCGTGTACAACTTAATTCCTGCCATAATTGGCAAATTAAAGAAGCGAGAGGATCGTCTATGAAATCATCTTCCCAAGCATTATAATAAATTGCGGTGTAACCTTCTTTTGTTAATTGCTTCTGCCATCTCTTCAACAGAAAAGTTTTTCCACTACCCCACTTACCGTCCAAAGATACAGTTAGAGCTGTTACCTGGTCTGCGAGGATGGTAGTTAGTTTGTCGGCACAGGCTTTCCTTTGCAATACGTCATCTTGCCAAGGATTATCTGGATTTACTTCCTTTTCGGCGGGTTTTAGAGGCAATGCGGCCATTTGCGTTACTCCATCGGTTTGATAGTAGATTCGATGAAGGCGATCTCTTCAGCGGTCAGTCCAATTAAAGCACATAATTGGGCGCTTATATCTTTTGAAAAATCCAACCAGCCGTTTTCTGGCGAATAGTCCAAGATATCAGGGACCCTTTTCCCGAGAGAGGTCAATGACTCATCAGTCATCAAGAACATGAATTTTATTAAACTGGCTTGAGCATAATGATAGAAATTCACCGCCTCTGCTTCGGTCTTGAATGAACCGAGAGCCACTCTTGCTCTGCCAAATGCAGAATGGTTGTCTATTATCCCAATTTGATTATCTCGTTTTTGACCTCCAGCGTTGGCACTTGACACAACAACTTGCCATTCTTGTATATACTTTTGACTGCGTTGGGGGATGAATTTTTTACTGGTGATGTACCACTTTGCACGGCCGCTTTTTCCTGCCTTATCATTCGTAAAGAGCCTAACCTCCTCATCAACATCAAAAACGGTGCCAGGCACATATTCCCTGACGACGTCCGGATTCTTTTCAACAAACTCGCTTTCGATACCAAATAGCGTTCTCGGCAGAATTCGCTCATGCAGCCAACTCAATTTTCTGGCGTTGACAAATGCAGATACCTTGTCGATAATTAATTGATTTTGTGGATTCAAAGGGATCAGATTTTCTCCGGGATTATTCAGATAAACTGATATTTTACCCCCCCCCTTACAGTATATGTAATCAAACCCGTTACTCGTTTTTTTATTATCTTTGAAGACGATCGATATTCCATCTGCAATTGCAACTTCAGCAAAAATGTCTCTGGGATCAGGGTAAAAATAAATCTGCTTCAGATGTACATCGTTAATTTGACTTAACCCAAATTGCCCCAATCCTTTGCCTGAACGATGGATCCAACGAGCAGCTGGGTAAATGAGGGACACGAATCTATCCGATATGCTGTCTGAAGCCATTTGGAAATAGTGAAAAATATTTGCTCTTGGAGCCTGCCCATTTGTTGCAGATTCCTGTTTTGCGGTCTCTTCCTGATACGGAGGATTCCCCACGACAGCCCTGAATTTCATATCTTTATCTCCACCTTGAATATTCCAATAACTTGTTCTGCCGACCTTGTGAATGAACTGTTCCGATTTATAACGCAGCATACTTACAAGGTCCTCGAAATAGTGGGCGTTGATCCGGCATTTTCGGAATCCGCCCAATGTCCGTTTGGTAATGCTCTTCGCCATCGGCGTTTTGCAAATGACAAAGACATTTTCCGCCAGCACCTTGTCCCACAAGGCATGTTGTTCCGCCACAGAAGGAGCGGGCTTGTCTTGGAGACGGGCACGATAGATGCTGTACGCCACATACAGCGGGTAGAGTCCGCTTTTGGAGTTGATCTCCAAAACCCGGCTCGTCGGCGAAAACACTTCTCGGGTCACATCTGCGTGATCGACAAAACGAGGAGAAGCTAAAGGGGTTTCGAATTTCTCGTCGAAGAATGTGTAGCCTCCGAGGCAGTCGTTCAGGTGCATATTCACCACTCGCCACGGGGTCAGGACTGTTTCCTTGTCAGGGTTGCGGAAATAGCTGAAGATGGCGGTGATGCGCTCGATGCGCTCCTCCAATGGCAGAGCGTCGGTTGCTCTCGCCATCTCGCGAATGCGTTTGCCCGATTCCCGGAATACGTCCGGCTCGTAGTATTTCTTGAATGTAGCAAAGAGCGCCTTCGTCACGCCGCGCGGCATGAATTCTTCCCAAGAACTTTCGTCGATGAGACTGGCGAAGTTGTCGATGGTGATCTCCTGCGATTCGTTTTTGAGTTCCGCGCCGTAGATCATCAGCGGCATGCGGATCGAAATTCCCCGCAGAATGGAAATTGCCGTGTCACGCTGCTTTTTCTTGCGCTCCCGTTCTTTCCGTTCCGCCTTTTGGGCCGGAGTTTCTTCCTTTTTGGGCTTCTTTTTCGTGCCAGTGTCATCATCGCCATCGGTTCCGTACTGCTCGTCTTTGAAGCCTTGACCGTTGATGTCGAAGCTGCTGGTTTTATGCAATGCCGGGGTTTGTCCAATAATCGCTTTAAGACCGTCGAACTCTGAAATATCCGCACCGGTCAGCTGATACATCAAGTCGTTATTATAGAGATAGTTATTGTCGAAACCATGTTGGACCACCCGCTCCACATAGACCTTTTTCAGCTGGCCCAGCAATCGGTCGGCATTATATTCGGACATCACCGTGCCTTTGCACGAAATGACCGGGCAGAAGTTCAGGAATTCGCCCATCTGCTGGCGGTCCGTCCCCGTAGTCTTGCCGACCTTTGCGGAAATTTTGGCCGTCTCTGCCAGGACCTTCAACGTGCGGTCGGGAGCAAAGTCGAAAACGAAGCACTCCTCTTTCACCTTGCCGGCGATGGTCGCCGGGGACTGACAGCGGAAGATCGTCTGCATGTAACTCGACGCAGATGTGTTGAAGGAACCCGCCAGCATGAATACCGCCGTCCACTCCGGCACCGTTACGCCGGTGGTCAGCCGCCCGCAGGAAAGCGTTATCGTGTAATCATTCTTTTCGATGGCGGCGCGGACCATTTTCAGCGCTTCTTCGTTCTCTTCGTCATCGTCACCCTCTCCCGCGACATTGACGATCTCGAACTGACCGAAAACCGGATGAGCTTTGAGCATAGCGCTCAACGCCCTGCCTTCCTTCACCCCGGGGATGCGCCAAAACGAGTGGCGGAAGTTGTCGCGGTACTCCGGCTTCGAAAACGGATAATTGCTTTCAGCGCTTGAACTGCAAATCAGGTCGAGAAATGCGGCGACGCTCTTCTTGTGGACAAACTCCCCGGCCTCGTTGACCCGGAAAAACTCGTGGAAGTTGAAGGCAAGTTCGGAATCCTTGAAATCCTCGAACCGCTCCCCCAGGTCGAAGGTATAGATGTTGAGCCGCGGCAAAGCGGCGTAGGGGTTGGGATCGCCGAAATGAAGCTTGTCCCATTCCGCCTTGGCGCGCTGCTCCATCACATAGTCCCAGGTGTAAATCTCGCTTTCTTGATATTGATCCAGCAGATTGAAGGGCGTCCCGGAAAGCTGCAGGATCCGGGTTTCTTTTTTGTCCAACTCTTTCAGGACATTCTGCCCCAATTCAGTTTGTGTTCCCTCGTGGGCCTCGTCGATGATGATCAGATCCCACTGCGCCGAAAAGAGCTCGTCGTTCTTATCGAACTTACCCCCTGCGATCTCGGAACCGCGCAAGTCCTGCATGGAGGCAAAATAAACATAATGGATGCCCTTCTTCGCAACCGCCTTTTCCAAGGACTCGAATGTCTCGCCGCTGACCCGTGACCCGTAGGAAAAATCGGCACGGTCGTAAAAGATCTTCTGGAAGTCATCGTACCAGCCGCTGTTGACGACCGGGCGATGGGTCAATATCAAAGTGCGGGTGTACTCCATCTCCCGGACCACCTGAAGCGCAGAGAGCGTCTTGCCGAAACGCATCTTTGCGTTCCAAAGCATGTGCTTATTTTTCTTGAACTGCTTGACGGTCTTCTTTATGGCCTCGCTCTGTTCCGGGCGGAAGACGACGGGGGATCGGTCGGTGGTGATCTCGGTCTGGTTCAGGGCGCTTCTCCCTTCACGGGTCGCTTTGATGGCTCTCTTGACGGTTTCCAGATCGGTGATGAACCACTCGTCCGCTTTCGCCTCGGTGTTGAAAACCTTTTTCTTGATGCCCGAGCGTTCCAGCACGTCATGAACCGCCTTATCGTTGAAAGAGAGCACCCCCTTGCCGGAAATGTAAATCGTCAACTCGGTGTAGAGCAAATCGTAGGCGATGCCCGCAGTCTGCGTGTACTGGTTGACCCGCTTTTTTGCGGATTTGTTCAGGACGGAACAGTTTGGCTTGAGGTCGGTTATCGGGACGTCGCCATCTACCGAGGCTTCCCCGACTTTCAGACACCCCTTGTGGGCACTGTCATTGATGCGGATAACGTAAATCAACTTGGGAACGAAGGAGGCTTGGTATTTCACGGTTTGACTCCTTTCAGAAGAGTTCGAAATTCGACTTCTTTATGCCCTTTGGCCGACCAGTCCCGGATTCGGCAATAAATACCGTTGTGTTTGGTGTGATCCCCGGTTGTACACCCGGGGCACGGCGTAACCCGCTCTTCGAAGAAATCGCTTTCGCTATCTTCGTGGCAGCTGTCGGGGACCACGAACTTCAGCCCGTCCATCTGCCACACATTCCAGGAAACGATGTAGGCGATGTAACGGATCGATTTCTCCTGCGGCAATTTACCGAACTTCAGCTGGTAGTTCTCGATGAAAGTGCAGAGCATCGCTTCACGGGCGAGGAGCAGACTGTCCCCCTGCCACTCGTAGGCGTAGGTGCTTTGATAGGCCGTCTGCGCCGCCTTCAGCCAATCGCCGGACTCGTGGACGTTTTCACCCACGACACGGAGTTTTCTGTCGAGCAGCCCGATCCGCGACTCCACGGGGATAAACTCCCCGGTGGTCGTGTCATAACGGCTCGTGATATACGGAGCTTCACCGCAGGTGATCTCCAAGCGGTTTTCGGAAACGTAGTCCCGCCATGTTTTCCCGGCTGGAAATTCGATTTCCCCGGTGGTTGTTTCCCATGAATGGTGAGTTCCTTCAGAGATCTCCGTATTGAAAACGTTCTCCCTGCTGAACCAAGCCGAATCGATGAGGTTGTTTTGAGCGTTGCAAACCCAGCTCGGCGTAAAAACCTCCGCCATATCCCGAACCCTAGACGTCTGCAGCGTCTTGTCCTTCTTTACCCGCGGCATGATGACTTTGCCGTGCTCCCCGGTGATAAGTTCCGGAAGTATCGGATCATGAAAGGCATAACCGGGGCCAAAAGTCTCGTAATTGTCGGTCGCCCAGAAAATATTATTGCCGGTAGTGTGGTCGCGGAGCAGCTGTTCCAAAACTTGAGGAAAACGCGCTATGATCTCGTTTTCCGAAACATCCGCATCCTGAATCGACCAGCTCGTCAGATCGTTTGCCATACCCCTCCTGTCCTTCTACCGTAATATACCACCCGGCAGCGGAAAAATCAATCTTGGAGGTCACTTTTTTAAGGGAATTTTCACGATCCAGCCCTCTCCCATTTGATTTTCTTCCGTCTGGCAGCATCGCCCGCCTCCAGCTCCCCGGCATCACAGGGGGAGCGGGAGGGCGGCATAGCGATACGGCTCTGTACGGAAAACTCCCGCTTTTCTTCGGAAGGCGATTGAAAAAAATCGTCGGGGCGTGTATATTATCGGCTGGGAGGTGAGACGATGAAAGACTTGACCAGCAGTGTTTACAGCTTCGAAGACTTGATTCAGGGCAAATTCTTGTACGTAGACAAGACCGAATACATCTGGCAGCTGATAAAACCGGCCATGGAGTCTTATTTCCTCTCCCGCCCCCGGCGTTTCGGCAAGTCGCTGACCATTTCCACGCTCAAGGCTGTATTCGAGGGCAAGAAGGAGCTTTTCAAGGGCCTCGCGATTTACGACAAGCCTTACGACTGGAAGCCTTATCCCGTGATTCATCTGAGCTTCGGGGACTACAATGTGGTTTCCGATGCGGAGAGCGAACTTCCCCGTTACCTGATGGAAAAGCTCCGGAAACTGGCGCAGGAACACGCGGTGACTTTGCCGGAAAGCACTCCAGGGACCTGCTTCGGAGCGTTGATCGACAAGCTCGCCGAGCGGGGCGGTCAAGTGGTGATTCTGGTCGACGAGTACGACAAGCCGATCCTCGACAACATCACGAACCCGCGCATCCAGGAGATCCAGCGGTGCTTGAAGGGGTTCTACAGCGTACTCAAGGACCGCAACAGTCAGGAGCGTTTCCTCTTCGTTACGGGCGTCAGTAAATTCTGCCACGTCTCTTTGTTCTCCGATCTGAACAACCTGACCGACATCACCATGAACGCGAAGTACGCCACTATGCTTGGCTATACGCAGTCGGAGTTCGAAGTTTATTTCGCAGACCGCATCGAGCAGACGGCAAAGCTGCTGAATATGCCCAAAGAGCAGCTGCTTCCGGAAATCAAGGCCTGGTACGACGGATACCGCTTCGAGGAAAATGCGGAAAGTGTCTACAATCCCGTCTCTCTGGCGAGCTTTTTCGGGAATGGCGGCAAGTTCAACAATTACTGGTTTTCCACCGGGACGCCCTCTTTTCTGCTGGAGCTGGTCAAGAAGACTCGATTCGATTTCGACAACGCGCTTACCAAGCCCGTCTCGGCGATGGCGTTCAACGCGTTCGAAATCGACAAGATCGACCCCCTGACCCTTTTGTTGCAGACCGGCTACCTGACGATCAAGTCCATGGTGAAGAAGTACAATATGCCGTGGTACTGGCTCGACTTCCCGAACCGGGAGGTGAGTTTTTCCTTCAACACCAGTCTGGTGAACGCCTACACCAGGAAGTCCGACAACTCCGTCGTCAACTTCTGCGAACAGCTGGCGGATGCGATGGACAGCGGCGACGTGAAACAGCTCCGCAAGACCATGGAAGTCTTCTTTGCCGGGATCCCGTATGACGTCCACCACAAGAACGAGAGCAACTTCCAGAACATCTTTTTCGCGTTGTTCCGGCTCCTGGGGTACTACATCAAGGCGGAATCGCAGACCAACGACGGGCGCATCGACGCCGTGGCCGAAACGGAAAAGTTCGTATTCCTCTTCGAGTTCAAGCTGGATAAGGACGACACGGCGCTCAGTCAGATCAAGGACAAGAAGTACTTCAAGCAGTACGAGCTTTCGCAGAAGAAGATCTTTTTGAACGGGGTCGCCTTCGACACGGAGTCCGGGCAGATTGCCGACTGGCAGACCGAAGAGGTCAGGTAAACTTCCCAAGACTCCCCAAAACGATTTTCCCCTCAGGCAAATATAATTTGCACGGGAGAAAGTTTTTTTGCTCCTCCGCAGGGCTCCCGCCCCGCAATGATTCTTGGAGGAACGGTTGCCCTCGCTTCGCTTCAGGCACACCTTCGGCGTCGAATCCTTGCAGGACTACCATTTTTTTGCCCTGATGGGCAAAAAAAACGAAGCCGCAAGGCTTCACTTCACTGAGCCGTCAGGCTCAACTTCACATCTTCACGCGGCGTTCAGCCGCTCTTCTCTGAAATACCGAAGCCGCCTTGCTTGTGAAGCCGCTCCCTTCGGTCGCTTGTGAAGACGTTCCGCCTGAGCTTCACTTGTGAAGTTTTCTCGCTTCGCGAGTATGGTTGGTGTAAAGTTTCCGGCGCGGCGAGTCCACGGATACTTCAGGCACACCTTCGGCGTCGAATCCTTGCAGGACTACCATTTTTTTGCCTCTGGGCAAAAAACACGAAGCCGCACTTGTCCTCCGAAGTCTTGGCGAAGGAGGAAGGCCTCACTTCACTGAGCCGTCAGGCTCAACTTCACATCTTCACGCGGCGTTCAGCCGCTCTTCACTGAAATACCGGTCTATCCGTGCGATTACGGGGGAGAAGCCATCAGCCTGTAGAGTTCCTCTCAAAAAGTCAAGAAAAAGCCGATGCGACGCGGCGAAAACTCTTGAAACGAAACAGGAGCAGTGCTATATTCGGTTTGGACCGTCCCCCCGCAAAAAAAACATAAGGAGTTTGAAATGGAATACGGCAAAATGACCAGGCTCGATATCCACGTCCACTGCAACAGCACCGCTCCGGCGGATCTGGATCTTCTGGCGGACCAGTGCCGCCGCATGGGGACCATGATCTGCCTTTCCGGCGGGTTGCGCTACGGCTCCCACGACTACACGCCCAACGAAGAGGTCATCGCCGTCTGCAAAAGGTATCCGGACTGCTTCATCCCTTTCGCGAAACTGGATCTGTGGCAGACCGCCGACCCCGGCGAACCGGCCCGCTGGGCGGAAATGGGGGCGAAGGGATTCAAGTGCATCTACCCCTGGTACGAATATGACCACGACGTCTACATGCCGGTCTACGAAGCCGCCGAAAAGTGCGGGTTGCCCATCCTCTTCCACACGGGGAACTACCGGCCCTGCGAGGCGGATATCCTCTACCGCCGCCCCATGCTCCGGAATATGCATCCCATCACGCTGGACCGGATCGCCCGTTCGTTCCAAAAGCTGGAGATCGTCATGGCCCACATGGGGACGATGACCTTCCAGCCCGAATCCGTCGGGATCCTGCAGCTGCACAAGAACCTTTACGCCGACCTGGCAGGCAGCGGCTCCTGGGGCAGGTTCCAGCCCGCGGAACTCTATCAGATGTTCAAGCCCGCCGGACGCGAAGTGAATCCGGCCATGGAACAGTTCCGGAACATCGTGCTGGGCTCCGACGCCTACGTGAAAAGCCCGCAGATCATGGTCTTGGGCTCGGAACATTACGAAAGACTCTTCCGCCGCATCGGGGTGCCGGAAGAGCTCCTCAAGGACATCATGGGACGGACGGCCGCCTCATGGATGAACATCCGCCTGGAAGACGAATAGCCGGAGGTCCTCACCCGAGGCTCCCGAAAGTTCGTCGGACCGGGGCAAGTCCATTCCTCCGAGTATCGCGGCGGGAAATCCTTCGGCGTTTCAGTACCAGTCGGATTTGATGGAGCTGGGAACCGATTCAGGATCCTCCGGGTCGTAGACGAAACCGTGGTGGTCGTCATGGCCGACGAGAGGTTTTTCGGGGAGCCGCCAGGGCTTCTCGTTGGTGAAGTCGTGCCGGAAGATGTTTTTTATACGGCGGCGCTTTTCCAAGTGGTTCATGCAGCTGATGATGCACCCCCGTGCGCCGCAGATGGCGATGGGATAGGCCGAAAACGCCTTCCATGTGGGCACGGCGTTGAAGAGCGCGTGGCCGAAGTTCCACCCCTCCACCCAGGTGTTGCCCTGCTCCTCCATGGGCAGATAGATGCCGGGAAAGGTCTTGACGAAGTGGGGCGACGTGGCCCGGTTGAGTCCGAAATGGGTCAGCTTGCATTTGCCGACCTTGAGGTCGTTGCACTCCCAGCTCACCCCCGCCCCCGGCGCCGTGATGGTGTTGCCCTTCTTGGGATCGATGGCGTTTCCGGGACAGTCCCGGACGCAGATCTTGCAGCGGTCGCAGATGCGGCCGATGCGGACGGGATCCGGCTCCAGCTCGGCGTCGGTCAGGATCAGCCCCAGCCGCTGCCGGGGACCGAACTGAGGCGTGAGGAGGACCTTGCTCCAGCCCATCTCGCCCAATCCCGCCAGAACGGCGGCGATGCGCAGACTGACGTTGACGTCCCGCGGATACTTTCCTCCCGGCGGGACGGGACCGCGGGGGCCGGCCTCCTTCAGGGTCGCGGCGGGAGGGCACGGCACGGAAAGAAACCCGTGATCCTCGATGAAGCGTCCGATTCGGTAGTTGGCCTGATGGACCAGCTTGGTCAGCCCGGAGTAGGCGAAGACCTGATAGCTGGGCCAGTGGGTCCCCCGCTCGATGCCCCGGTAGCAGCCGCGGATGATCCTCCGGGCGAAGACGATGACCGACTTCACGCCGGGGAAGACCGTGCGCGGGCTCATGTATTCGGGAGCCCCTTCGAAACGCGAAATGGGAGCGATGCCGATGGCGTCCACCCCGACCACGTTTTTGGCGAAATCCTTCAGTTCCTGGGAAGTCATTTTTTCCCCTCGAGGTGGCGGCAGCAGGCCCGGCCGCAGGCGGCGCCGGTCCGGTTGGGTTCGAGGCCGAGGGAGTAGGGCCGGGGCCAGGTCCCCGTGGGACACACCCGGCAGCTTTCCACCCGCAGACGCCAGTGTTTCATGGTCCCCGCGGGATAGGCGGCTTCGACGAGGTTGTTCCGGTCGAGGGCGCAGGCGGGACAGGCCTCGGCGCAGGCTCCGCAGTGGTCGCAGAGGCCGCCGGGAAAGACCGGGTCGGGCTCCAGTTCGAGGTCGGTCAGCACGGCGGAAAAGACCTGCCGGGGGCCGAACCGGGGCGTGAGGAAGAGCTTGCCGTCGCCCAGCTCGCCCAGTCCGGCGGCGAAGGCGGCGTATTCCATGTCGATGATGACGTCGGGCGCGGGGCGGTCGGGGGAAACGGGGACGCCCTTGTCCCGCAGGTCGTAGGAGCAGCGGACGAGGGGGACGGTCTCGAAGCCCTCGTTTTCCAGCTTCCGGCAGAAGTTGTAGGTCACCTCCTGCATGTAGTTGGAAAATCCGGTGGGATCCGCGCCGGAGTAGGTCCCCCAGTTGGTCCCGTTTTCGATCCCCTGCAGCGCGCCCCGCAGGATCCGGAATCCCATCACGACGATGGACTTGGTGTCCGGTTTGATCTCCATGGGATTTTCGTTGCCGGGGACCTCGGCGAAGCGTTCGACGGGGGCGATCCCGACCAGATCGGCCCCGCAGTCGAGAGCGATTTTCTTCACAGATTGTGCATCGAGCATTTTTTCATCCGCCTTCCAATTTGACCGTATCCGATTCTTGCAGGGATAATATACACGCCCCGGGGCGCTTTTTCAATCGCCGCGGGGCAAAAAGGGGAAGTTTTTCCGCCGGGTCCAGCCGTTTTGCCGGAACATCATCGGGGACAGGCTTGAAAAGTTGGCGAAAAGATGCTATAGTAAAGTGTCGTGCGATCATTCACGGGGATCTTGAACCGGGAGGCTTCGAATGGGTGAGACAGAGGAAAAAACTTCGCCGCCGCGGCGGTGCGGACGGCGCCTTGCGCTGAAACTGCTCCTCGCCGTCCCTCTGCTTCTCTGCATCGTGTACGGCTGCCGCTGTCTCTTCCTCGGGGCTCCGAAGCCCCTGCCCGTCCGCGAGCAGGAAAAGGCCCCGCCGAAGCCGCTGACGGCGGAGGAGCAGGCCGCGCTGCGCTGGCTGGACCACGTATCGAAGCCCCTGCCCGAAGCCGAGGAGCGGAAATGGTGGCCGGGAGGGAAACTCCAGTTCGGGCTTTCCGCGACGCGCTATCATATCGCCTTCGCGGGCTACGCAGCCGCGGCCCTGGGGATCCGGGGCAATGCGGAAGAGCGGGCGGTCGTGGGGCGGATCCTCGAAAACTGCATCAACCGGTATCTCAAACGGGAGGTCTGGGCCTATTCGCAGGCGAAAAACTACTGGGGCCAGAAGCCCTGGTCCCCCGATCCGTGCTACCGGGAAAACGTGATGTATACGGGCCATCTGCTGCAGCTCCTCGCCTTGTACGAGTGTTTCACAACCGACACGAAATACTGGACGAAAGGGTTCGATTTCGTGTGGAACGAGAAAAAAGCCGTCCACTACGACGTGAAGAAGCTCATCGACGTCACCGTCGAACAGATGCGGGCCGGGAACGGCGGCGTCACCTGCGAACCGGGGCTTCTCTTCTTCCCCTGCAACAACCACCCGCACTTCGCGCTGAAGCTTTTCGCGAAGCTGGGCCACGGCGACTGGAGAGCTGAGGCGCGGCGCTGGGAAAAGTGGGCGCTCGCCAACTATCCCCACCCGCTCATGGGCGGCGGTGCGCTGAATCTCGTCAGTCACACCAAAACCGGGATCTTCTATCCCCGGGGCTACTGCGGTCTCGACGCCTGGTCGCTCCTGTGGTACGAGCCGTGGGCGGAAGACCGAGGGACCGCCCTCGCCCTCTGGGAGGAGGCAAAAAAATCCCTGGACTGGAAAAAATTCGCGGCCCCTGCGGACACCGTCACGAAAGCCGTGGACTGCATGAACCCGCAGCAGGCGCCCGACACGGTCCTCGCGGCCTTCCTCGCCGCCGCCGCGCGGGCCTGCGGCGATCCCGTCACCGCCGAGCGGCTGGAAAAGCCCCTCGACGCGAAGTACCTGCGGCGGAGCGACGGCTTCTACTGGCTCGAAGTCACGCGCGAATGGCGCATCGGGGCCACGGCCATGCGGATCCTCGCCCTCGCCGAGTCCAACGGCTCCCGCTTCCGCGCCTGGAGCGAGCACCCGGCAAGCGCCCCCTCCAAGCCCCGCTGAACGGATTTGAACGGATTTGAACGGATTTGAACGGAAGCAGCGGCGGCCGGCTGAAGTCTGTTTTGCACTTGCATTTCATGGAAAAGAGGAGTATATTAGTTCCGGGCCTCTCGGGCGATGTAATTAAACGGGAATGAATATGAGCGGCGAACTTGGACAGTTTAACTCCACCTTGTACGGTGCCATCCGTCAGGTTTTGGAATCGGCACGGCAGAATGCTTACAAGGCAGTCAACTTCGCGATGGTGCAGGCTTATTGGCAGATCGGCCGTCTTATCGTGGAAGATGAGCAAAACGGAGAAATCCGCGCAGAATACGGCAAGAAAGTTTTGGAAGAGCTGGCGGAACGGCTGACCGCGGAGTTCGGCAAAGGATTTACCGTCACCAATCTTAAATATATGAGGTCTTTTTACAGAGCATTCCCGATTGGTCACGCGCTGCGTGACGAATTGAGCTGGACGCACTACCGTCTGCTGCTCAAGGTTGACAATCCCGCTGCCCGCAACTGGTATATGAACGAAGCCGCCGCCGAAAGCTGGTCCAGCCGACAGTTGGAGCGGCAGATTTCCGTGCTGTACTACGACCGCATGCTGCTTTCCGCGGATAAACAGTCCACCCGGGCCGATGCAGAAGAAAACATGGCCCTTGCCAAACTGGAGCCGGAAAGCTTCATCCGCAATCCCTATGTTCTGGAATTCCTCGAATTGAAAGATTATCCCAATCTCCACGAGAAGGATATCGAAGAAGGACTGATAAACAATTTGCAATCCTTTTTGCTCGAACTCGGCAAAGGTTTCTGCTTTGTTGCCCGCCAGAAACGCATCCGGCTTGAAGAACAGGATTTTTACATCGACCTCGTTTTTTACAACTGTATCCTGAAATGCTATGTGCTGATCGACCTGAAACTGGGTGAACTCACCTATCAGGACATCGGGCAGATGGACGGCTATATCCGTTTGTATGAAGAGCAGTATCGTAAAGAGGACGACAACCCCACTCTGGGCATCGTGTTGTGTTCCAAACGCAACGAAGCGGTCGTCAAATACTCGATTCTCCATGACAGCAAACAGCTTTTTGCCTCCAAATATCTGCTCTATCTGCCCAGCGAAGAAGAGCTGAAACAGGAAATCGAAAGGGAACGGAAACTTTTGGACGCAAAGAAACTTGACAACGACTGATCCGTAAAAAGCTAACTGCCTGCCGGCGGACAACGTCTCGGAAGCCGTCGACGGCATGGATCCCCGGCAAGCGCCCAGCCCCGCTGAACGAACGCCGCAGGGAAAGCCGGGTCCCCATAAGTGGAGTTGAACTATTTAGGGAAAAACATTGATCTTTTCTTCTCGCGTCGTTCACGCAGATAGTGACTGATTCCATAAAAATCGGGATACAGCGTTTTCGCATTGATATTGGCTTCCTCCAGAAAACTCAAACACTTTTCCCGGTCATCCTTACTAAATCTGATTACATATTTCGTCAGCAACGGAAAAGGCTGAGCCAATTCGAAATCAGCAAAAGCCAATTCCAATCTCCTGCACCATTCTTCGATGCTTATCCCCCCGGGAGCAAAGGTAAACCATCCTGCTTGTGCAGTACATCTATCGTTTATAAGACGCCGATTGTCTGGCGCAATAAGCTTCAACTTTCTCATGTCATCAAAAAGCGCCATGGCTTCCTGCAAATCTTTCCATTCAGTTTCTTTAGTTCCGCTCCAAAATGCCCAAATCGGAATGCCTTGGAAAAAATGCTTATAAAATGAAATAAAAGAATCTTTCGTAAAAGAAGGCATGAAGACAGGCGTATTGTTCCGGTCCAAGTCTTCCAACGCGTTTATATTTAGTGAGTAAACAGCAATTTTTTCGGCGTTTTTATAATTATCACAAGCAAAAAATAATGCGAACAGCGCATACTCAGTCCAGTCCACGAGCGGAGTTTCTACGCCATAGTGCTGCCCCCAAGACCAAAGAGCTAAATCAATATCCACCCCGAAAGTCACATCATAAGGAGAACCAAATCTTTGGTAAAGTCCCCTGTCCTCTTCTGTCTTGGCTCTGTCCCAAAAAGATTGGAGTCTCTCCTGATACAGCGATAAGAGCAGACTTTCTTGTCTTCCGGTAGAAAAATGACGATGACGACCGACGTCAAAGCGCACATTCTCCTCGGGGATGTTATCAAGAAGCCAGTCGTAATCAGAGGATATTAGAAAACCTTCGGTACGTCGTAATTTAAACTCCCTTGACCAACAGGTATTGCCACCATCGACATTGCTTTGGGAAGGGACGCAGTTACCACTTGCAAGTACCTTCCTGCATTCTTCCTCGGTTTCTCTGGTGTACGAGGAGATAATCTCCCATTCGGAATTACTTTGCCCACGCCATAAAAAGTTCTCTCGACTGAAAATTGTTGAGGGAGATACAACAAAATCTCGCCATGAGTTATATTCTACGATTGCTATCAGTTTGCTTCCCTTTATTGTCATTTTCTGAAAACACTCCTCGCGTGAACCACCCCCTGATGAAGACCGAGCGGCAGCCTATTTATTGCCCTTTGCCCGGTTGTGGGACTTGCAGAGCATCTGGCAGTTTTTGATGTCGGTGGCACCGCCCTTGCTCCAGGCGGTGACGTGGTCGGCGTCCATGTCCTTCAGGTCCCAGATCTTCTTGCTGTTGCCGTCGTGGCCGAGACAGCACAGGGGGCAGTTCGACTTGCCCGCCTCGCGGGCTGCGGCGGTCTGCTGCTTGTAGACGGACTTTTTCGTGGCCTCGTCGAAGACCCGGACATCCAGAAGTTTCGTGTCGGTGGAGCCGCCCAGGACGTATTCGAAGATACCCCTCCTGTTTTTGACGTAGGGGTCGGCGTAAAGTTCCTGAACTTTCCGGTGAATTTCCTGCGGATCGTAGGCCGTGGTGTGATAGGTTTCGTAAAGGCGGTTCCACTCGAGGCCGCACATTTCGCTCTCCACATCGGTAAAAACGCTGTTGATCCAGTCTATGACGCTGCAAAAGTACACGCGGAGTTCGTTGATGTCCTTGTCGTGCCGGTGGGCGCTCATGTAGCTTTCCACATCCGTCCCTTTTGCGCTGCTTACCCACTGCAAAGCGGCCGCCAGAAAGGCCTGCCGGTAGACGTCGCCCTTGACGTAGGCCCGCCATTTCTGCACGTTGGCGTTCTGGGAATTGCTGAACTCCTCCTTTGCTTTTGTCACGAATTCTCCGCAATAGACCGCGTTGTAGATTTCCTGCTGATTCAGGGGAATCCCCGCGATGTTGATGGTCTTGAACCACTCCTTGATCTCGGCTTCCTCACCCTCGCACTCGTAGATCAGGAGGACCGTATTCAAAATCTTTTCCCGCAAATGCTCGGCCAGACCGGAAAAATACTGCTGCATCCCGTTGGCATCCTGAATGGCGAACTTCCCGGTCAGAAAACGCCCGATGCTGGTGATCCGCTGCTGACCGTCCAGAACCTCGAAACGCTTTTCTCCGTTCACGGTGACGGTGTTGAAGTAGATCAACCCCAGCGGATACCCTTTCAAGATTGACTCGATCACCGCGACTTCCCGGTTTTCCTTGGCGTAGATGTAATTCCGCTGGTATTCCGGCTGAATGGTGAGTTTCCCGGCAAGGCCGAAGAGCCCCTTCCCCTCCAGTTCGTTGTAAACGAAGC
>Ga0208297_1001491_pt1 | contig 20995 bp, 18 predicted proteins | sample LMS_cellobiose_e_FD_187367 | JGI IMG/M metagenome (GOLD analysis project Ga0208297, IMG submission 187367) | Rumen-fistulated moose microbial communities from Alaska, USA - LMS_cellobiose_enrichment (SPAdes) (version 2) | ecosystem: Host-associated > Mammals > Digestive system > Stomach > Rumen... | reverse complement strand
TCCTCATCATGCTCCACCACGATCAGAGTGTTGCCCAGGTCGCGCAGGTTTTTGAGGGTGGCCAGCAGGCGGGCGTTATCCCGCTGGTGCAGGCCGATGCTGGGCTCATCCAGAATGTAGAGCACGCCCACCAGCCCGCTGCCGATCTGGGTGGCCAGGCGGATGCGCTGGGCCTCGCCGCCGCTGAGGGTGGCTGCCGCCCGGGAAAGGGTCAGGTAATCCAGCCCCACGTCGCAGAGGAAGCCCAGCCGGGCGTTGACCTCCTTGAGGATGGGCGCGGCGATCATGCTTTGGGTGGGCCCCAGGGTCAGGCCGGTGAAGAAATCCCGGGCCTTGCGCACGTTCATATCGCTGACCTGGGCGATGTTCTGCCCGTTCACGGTGACGGCCAGCGCTTCCTTCTTGAGCCGCTTTCCCCGGCAGGCGGGGCAGGGCTCGTGGCTCATGTATTCCTCGTAGGCGGCCTTCATGCCCTCGCTGCTGGTTTCCCGGTAGCGGCGCTCCAGGGCGTTGATCACGCCCTCAAAGGCCGTTTTATAGGTGCCGTGGCCGTTCACGCTCTCGTAGGCCACGTCGATCTTCTGCCCGCCGGTGCCGTACAGTATCACATCCAGCGCCTCGGGGGGCAGCTGGCGCACCGGCGCATCCATGGAAAAGCCGTAATGCTTCGCCAGCCCCTCAAACACCGAATGGGCAAAGCTGCCGCCCTCGCCGCTGTTCCAGCCCATGCAGCTGACCGCGCCCTCGTTCAGGCTCTTGTCCCGGTCGGGAATGCACAGATCGGGGCTGATCTTCATGATCTCCCCCAGGCCCGCGCACTCCGGGCACGCGCCGTAGGGGTTGTTAAAGCTGAACATGCGGGGAGCCAGCTCCTCGATGTTCACGCCGCAGTCCGGGCAGGCGTAATTCTGGCTGAACTGGGTTTCGGTGCTCCTGTCCACATCCTGCACCGTCACCAGGCCGCCGCTCTGCTTCATGGCGGTCTCCAGGCTGTCGGTCAGGCGCTGGCGGATGTCGGGCCGCACCACCAGGCGATCCACCACGATCTCGATGGTGTGCTTCTTCTGCTTGTCCAGCTTGGGCGTTTCATCCAGGGGGTACATCTCCCCGTCGATGCGCACGCGCATGAAGCCGTCCTTCAGCGCCTGCTCCAGCAGCTTGGCATGCTCGCCCTTGCGGGCCCGCACGATGGGGGCCAGCAGCTGAATGCGGCTGCCCTCCGGCATGGAGAGCACCGCGGCCACGATCTCGTCCAGGCTCTGCTGGCGGATCTCCCGCCCGCAGTTGGGGCAGTGGGGCACGCCGATGCGGGCGTACATCAGGCGCAGGTAATCGTGGATCTCCGTCACCGTGCCCACGGTGGATCGCGGGTTGCGGGCGGTGGTTTTCTGATCGATGGAAATGGCGGGGCTCAGCCCCTCGATCAGGTCGGCGTCGGGCTTGTCCATCTGGCCCAAAAACTGCCGGGCGTAGGAGGACATGCTCTCCACATAGCGCCGCTGGCCCTCGGCATAAATGGTGTCAAAGGCCAGGCTGCTCTTGCCGCTGCCCGAAAGGCCGGTGAATACGATCAATTTATCCCGCGGCAGGGTCACGTCGACATTTTTCAGGTTGTGCTCCCGCGCGCCCTTGATGATGATGGATTCGTGCATTTTCTCCTCCATGGGGCAGCTGCCCGGGGGCAATTATAGCACATATGTTCCCATTTGTGAAGGGGCAGACGACGGGAAAATGGGGCAGGCGGCAGCGGGAAAGCGGATCGGCGCTTTTCCTGGAATGAACCGCACTTTTTCTGGACAAACGGCAAAATATGATATATGATTGTACAGACATCCAACTGATCGTTTCATACCCAATCAAAAAGGAGGAACAGCATGAAAAAGGCATTGATCGCCCTGACGCTGCTGATCGGTCTGGCGTGCATGTGCGCTTTTGCAGGGGCGGAAGGCGTGGTTATCGACGAAACAAATTTCCCGGATGAAATCTTCTGCGCCTATGTAAAAGAAAACTTTGATGCCGATGGCGACGGCGCGCTGGATGACGAAGAGCGCAAATCGGTATTCAGCATCACCGTGAACGGCATGGGCATATCCACCCTGCTGGGCATTGAGCATTTCAGCGAATTGTGCACCCTTTCCTGCATGTCCAACAAGCTGATCAGCCTGGACGTGAGCAACAACCCGAAACTGCGCACGCTGAACTGCGGCGATAACGACCTGAGATACCTGGTGCTGAACGATAATCACGCCCTGGCATCGCTGATCTGCGGCAGAAACAAAATAAGCACCTTGGAGCTGAGCAAGAGCGCGCCGCTGGAGCTGCTTGCCTGCAACAGCAACGAGCTGGCCGAACTGGATGTCAGCGGCTTGACCCAGCTGAAGACGCTGGATTGCGGGTATAACCCCCTGACCACGCTGGATCTTCGCACCAACGCCGCGCTGCAAAGGCTGTCCTTCACGCATACTGATGTGACCAGCCTGGATCTGAGCGGCAACCCCGCGCTGGCCACCCTGGAATGTCAGCATACCGGCCTGACCAGCCTGGATCTGACCCAAAACCCCGAGGTGGCAACGGTGAGCTGCGATTACGCGCTGATGGCCAACGTCGCCCGGGGCAGCGAGAAAACCGCCGTCATTCCCGGCCAGGTCGTCACCAAGGACGGTACCGTGGATCTGAGCGCCTTCCCCGGGCTGGATGTAAGTCAATGCTCCGAATGGGAGGGCGGCGCCGTGAACGGCACCATCCTGACCGTGGAAAAAGGGGAGGAAAACAGCACGTGGGTCACCTTCCTGTATCAGGGAAGTAAGCATATTTTCATCGAAGTAGTCACCGAAGAAGACCCGGACGCGGACGCCCTGCCCATCGACGAAACCAATTTCCCGGATGAAGCCTTCCGCGCCTATGTGCGGGAAACCTTTGATACCGACAACGACGGCAAGCTGAACGCCGAGGAGATCACCGCCGCGCAGCGCATCGACATTAATAACAAAGGCATCGCCACCCTGCAGGGCATCGAGCATTTCCCCGAGCTTACTTACCTGAGCTGCCAGCGGAACGTCCTCACCGCTGTGGACGTGAGCGCCAATGCCAAGCTGGACTTTCTCTCCGTCTTCGGAAACCAGCTGGCCGTCCTGGACGTGAGCAAAAACCCGGCGCTGACCCATTTGGATTGCGCCGGCAACAAGCTGAGCGCTCTGGATGTGCGCAATAACCCGGCGCTGACCCACCTGTGGTGCGGCGATAACGGCGCCATCTCCAAGCTGGATGTGACCGCCAACGCCCAGCTGCGCGTGCTGTCCTGTGAGCGGAACAATCTGACCGAGCTGGATCTCAGCCAAAACAAAGACCTGCGGCAGCTGCATTGCTTTGATAACAAGCTGACCGCCTTGGATCTGAGCGCCAACACCGAGCTGGCATGGATGCGCTGCTACAATCTGCCGCTGACCGGCCTAGATGTGACCGGCAACCCCGTCCTGGATGTGGTGGTGTGCGATTCCGCCCTGATGGGCCAGGTGAAACGGAACGATTCAACGGCCCTGATCCCCTATATGATCACCACCACGGATGGCAAGGTGGATCTCTCCGCCTTCCCCGGCTTTGACGCGCAAAAGGCCGCCAACTGGCGCGGCGGCACCCTGGAGGGGAACGTATTCACCGTGGATGACGGTCTGGCGGTCAGCTTTGAGTATATGGATGGCATGTACCTGCTCAGCTTCCGCGTTCGCATCGAGGAGCCCGCCGCCACCGGCGACGTGACGGGCGACGGCAAGACCGACATCATGGATGTGATCCGCCTGCTGAAATACGTGAGCGGGTGGAAGGTGGATGTTGCCGAGGGCATCGGCGACGTGAACGGCGACGGCAAGACCAATATCATGGACGTGATCCGCCTGCTGAAATTCGTCAGCGGATGGGACGTAACGCTGGCGTAAACAGCGCAAAGCGATAAGAAACAGCGCGGAGCTTTGGGCAGCCGACAAATTGAAGGCCGGACAAGGCTCCGCGCTTTATTGCATACATCCCGAGCCGCGGCGTGTTGCTTTTTACCGTTTTCTTTCAGCAGTACAACATAACAAACATATATTCTGATACTGATACCTGATTAGAATGCCGCACAAGAAACAGAAAATTGACGGGGAAGGGATACGACGGGGGCGTTCCTTTTCGATGCCCGAAAAGGAACCGAAAAGGGCTGCGTTTGTGACCGTAAAAGCTGCAACCGCAACGAGAAACAAGGCCGCCGTCCACCGCTTCCGGGCAGCCAGCTTCGCTGGCGCGCTGTGTGCAAAGCGCACAGCGAAAAACCGCTGGACAGACCAGAAAATGAATGAATTCATTTTCTGGCTGGCCATCGGTTTTTCTTATGCCCGGAAGCTCTCTTGGCGTCATCCGAGTTTCAGGCACAAATTGTTTGTTATTGCTTTTAATTCGGTTCGCCCGGATGGGTCCAGGGTATGAAATACCCTGGCGCAGTGGTTTGGAGGCCGCGGAGGCCTCCAACGTTTCCCTTGCCAATTTCTGCTTTTCGTTGTCTTGTTTTAATCAGGAAATACTGTGAAAATGCAGTTTCATTCCTATTTGTGCCGGACTTCTCCGGCATGGACATTCGTATAAGACAAACTCTGATTAGCCCTTTCTGCTCCTCTTTCGGGCTCCGAAAGAGGAGGCTCCCGTTCGCCCCCGCGCAAAAACAGAGCGGAAGGCTCCTCCCTCCGCTCTGTTGTTTTTTTGCGATCAGTGAATCAGCTCGATTTCGCCGATCACCGGCAGCGGCTCCGCGCTTTCCTTGGCGGCGCGCACGATGCCCATGATCCAGAAGACGAACACGGCCACATCCATCACCTCGCCCACGATGCCCAGCACGCCGCTGCGGGCGGTGAACCAGCCGGCCACCACCTCCGCCAGGTTGATGATCAGCGCCTGGTTGATGTGGCGGGTCACAAAGGCGTTGGTCTTGTCCCGCTTGACCATGGCCACGATCCAGCCGATCCAGGTCAGGTAAGAAACGATGGCTGTCGTTTTTGGTTTCATATTCTCCCTCTCCTTTGAAGCAGCCCCGCCGGTTTCCCGGCGGGGCAATGTTTTTATTGGATATTCTCGTACTTGTCCCGAGCAATGTAGCTGGTGTGCAGCAGGTGATGGGCCTTGTGGCCGCCCGCTTCGCCCAGATACTCCTTGTAGAGCACCTTCAGCTCCTCGTTATCCTGGCTCTTGCGGCGGGCCTTGCCCTGATCCTCGCCATACAGCGCCTTGGCGCGCTGGGCGGATACGTTGATCTCGCTGCGCACGGCGGATTTCACGATGGGCTGGCCGCCGCCGGTGACGCAGCCGCCGGGGCAGCACATGACCTCGATGAAGTCATAGTGCTTTTCGCCGCTGCGGATGCCGTCCAGCATGCGCTGGGCGTTGGCGGTGCCATGGGCTACGGCCACGTTCAGCTTCTTGCCGTCCAGGTCGATTTCCGCTTCCTTCACGCCCTGCAGGCCGCGCACGGCGTGGAATTCCACGTCCTTCAGCTCCTTGCCGGTCACGGCCTCGTAGGCGAAGCGCAGGGCCGCCTCCATCACGCCGCCGGTGGCGCCGAAGATGACGCCCGCGCCGGTGCTCTCGCCCAGCACGCTGTCAAAGTCCTCCTCGGGCAGACGGTTGAAATCGATGCCCGCCTGGCGGATCATCTTTGCCAGCTCGCGGGTGGTGATGACCTCGTCCACATCCTGCAGGCCCATGTTGCTCAGCTCCTCGCGCCGGGCCTCGAATTTCTTGGCCGTGCAGGGCATCACGGAGACCACCGCGATATCCCGGGGATCCAGACCCGCCTTCTCGGCGTAATAGGTCTTGATGATGGCGCCCAGCATTTCATGGGGGCTCTTGCAGCTGCTCAGGTTGGGAATGAAATCGCTGTTGTAGGTTTCGCAGTACTTGACCCAGCCGGGGGAGCAGCTGGTGATCATGGGCAGCACGCCGCCGTTGGTCAGGCGCTGCACCAGCTCGGTGCCCTCCTCGATAATGGTCAGGTCGGCGCCGAAATCGGTGTCGAATACCTTGTCAAAGCCCAGGCGGCGCAGCGCGGCGGCCATTTTGCCGGTGACGCTGGTGCCCATGGGAATGCCGAATTCCTCGCCCAGGGCGGCGCGCACGGCGGGAGCCGTCTGCACCACCACGTGCTTGGGGGAGTCGATCAGGGCGTTCACGGCCTTGACGGAATCCTTCTCCCGCAGCGCGCCCACGGGGCAGGCCACGATGCACTGGCCGCAGCCCACGCAGCCGGTCTGGGCCAGCTTCAGGTTCCAGGGGCTCTCGATGGCGGTGGCAAAGCCGCGCTTCACCGCGCCGATCACGCCCACGTTCTGCTGGCTGTGGCAGGCGGCCACGCAGCGGCGGCACAGCACGCACTTGTTGTTGTCGCGCACCACGCAGGGGCTGGCGTCGTCGATATCATAATGGATCGTTTCGCCCGCGAAGCGGTCATCCGTATCGATGCCCAGGTCGCGGCACAGATCCTGCAATTCGCAGTTGTTGTTGCGGGGGCAGGAAAGGCACTTGCGGTCGTGGATGGAAAGCAGCAGCTCCACCACGGTCTTGCGGGCCTGGCGCACGGCGGGGGTGTTGGTCTTGACCACCATGCCCTCGGCTACGGGATACACGCAGGCGGCCTGCAGGGCGCGGGCGCCCACATCCACCACGCAGACGCGGCAGGCGCCGATCTGGTTGACATCCTTCAAATAGCACAGCGTGGGGATATGGATATTGGCCTGGCGCGCCGCCTCCAGCACAGTGGTGCCGGCAGGCACGGAAACCTGCACGCCGTCAATCGTCAAATTGATCATGTTCTCCATACAGCCGTCCTCCTATCACTGACGGGAGATCGCGCCGAAGTGGCACTTCTCCATGCACGCGCCGCACTTGAGGCACTTGGCGGGGTCGATGCTGTGGGGCTTGCGCACGTCGCCCTCAATGGCGCCGGCGGGGCAAACCTTGGTGCAGGCCGTGCAGCCGCGGCACTTATCGGGATCGATCACATACTGCAGCAGGGCGCGGCAATGATGCGCCGGGCACACGTGATCCCGGATGTGGGCGATATACTCGTGGCGGAAATACTTCAGCGTGGACAGCACGGGGTTGGGCGCGCTCTGGCCCAGGCCGCACAGGGCGGTGCTCTTGATATCCCGGGCCAGCGTTTCCAGCTTTTCCAGGTCTTCCATGGTGCCGTTGCCTTCCACGATGCGGTTCAGAATCTCCAGCATGCGGCGGGTGCCCACGCGGCAGGGAGTGCATTTGCCGCAGCTTTCATCCACGGTAAACTCCAGGAAGAAGCGGGCGATATCCACCATGCAGTTGTCCTCGTCCATGACGATCATGCCGCCGGAGCCCATCATGGAGCCCGCGGCGATCAGGTTGTCATAGTCGACGGGGGTGTCCAGCAGCTCGGCGGGCAGGCAGCCGCCGGAGGGGCCGCCGGTCTGCACGGCCTTGAACTTTTTGCCATTTGGAATGCCGCCGCCGATTTCATACACGATGGTGCGCAGCGGGGTGCCCATGGGCACCTCCACCAGGCCGGTGTTGTTGATCTTGCCGCCCAGGGCGAACACCTTGGTGCCCTTGCTCTTTTCGGTGCCCATGCTGGCAAACCAATCGGCCCCGTTCAGGATGATCTGGGCCACGTTGGCGTAGGTTTCCACGTTGTTCAGCATGGTGGGCTTTTCAAACAGGCCCTTCACCGCCGGGAAGGGAGGCCGCGGGATGGGCTCGCCGCGCTTGCCCTCGATGGAGCGCATCAGCGCCGTTTCCTCGCCGCAGACAAAAGCGCCCGCGCCCAGACGGATCTTGATGTCAAAGCTGAAATCGGTGCCGAAGATGTTTTCGCCCAGCAGACCGTATTCCCGGGCCTGGCCGATGGCGATTTCCAGGCGCTTGACGGCGATGGGATACTCGGCGCGCACGTAGATATAGCCCTCCTGGGCGCCGATGGCGTAGCCCGCGATGGCCATGGCCTCCAGCACGCTGTGGGGGTCGCCCTCCAGCACGCTGCGGTCCATGAACGCGCCGGGGTCGCCCTCGTCCGCGTTGCAGGCCACGTACTTCACCGGGCCGGGAGAATTGTAGGTGAATTTCCACTTGAGGCCGGTGGGGAAGCCGCCGCCGCCGCGCCCGCGCAGGCCGGATTTGATGATCTCCTCAATGACCTCTTCCCGGGTCATCTTGGTCAGGGCCTTTTCCAGGGCCTTGTAGCCGTCAAAGGCCAGGTATTCATCAATGTTTTCCGGGTCGATCACGCCGCAGTTGCGCAGGGCGATGCGCTTCTGATGCTTGTAAAATTCGATCTGATCCAGCGATTTGCCGGCGTCCTGCTCCTGGGTGGCCTTATCGGTGTAGATCAGGTGCTGCACCGGGCGGCCCTTGAGCAGATGCTCGCTGACGATCTCATCCACATCCTCCACCTTCACGCGGGAATAGAAGGTGCCCTCGGGGTAGATAATGACCACCGGGCCGGCTTCGCACAGGCCGAAGCAGCCGGTACGGATGACCTTGACCTCTTTGTCCAGGCCCTTTTCCTTGATCTGCTGTTCAAAGCGCTCGATGATCTGCGCCGAGCCCGACGACGTACAGCCGGTGCCGCCGCAGCAAAGTACGTGCGCGCGATAAATCTCCATGGCAATTCCTCCTCAGCGGTCAGCTGTTATTTATCCTCGGCAGCACCGATGGTATATTCGGTCACAGGGCGGCCGTTCACGATGTGCTCCGCTACCACGCGGGCCACCTTTTCGGGCGTCATGTGCACATAGGTCACCTTTTCCTTGCCGGGCATGTACACATCCACCATGGGCTCCAGGCGGCACATGCCGATGCAGCCGGTCTGGCTGACGGTGACGCTGCTCAGCCCGCGCTTGTTGATCTCGTCCATGAAGCCCAGCATCACGGGGCGCGCCCCGGCGGCGATGCCGCAGGTGGCCATGCCCACGACCACGCGGATGTTCTCGCTCTCGTCTTCCTTGCGCAGGTTGATGCGCTGCAGGGTGCGCTGGCGGATGGCTTCCAGTTCGGCCATAGATTTCATAGGATCATACCTCCAAATATCGGTTGGATCTCCTCCCGGATGGATTCCAGCATCCAGGCGGCTACTTCGGGTTCGTTCAGGGGCACGCCGCTCAGGGCCCGGCGCACCTCCCGGGTGTCAAAATCCATCTCTCCCTGGGGAGATGAGCAGCGCAGGGCGAAATCCGGCCCGTCGGGATTGGCGGTGATCAGCGTGACCACCGTGCCCGCCAGATCGCCCAGGGGCAGGCAGTCGATGCTGTCCCCGCGCAATGTGGCGGTCAGCAGCGTGCCCTTGCCCACTTCGCTCTGCAGGGCGATGTCACCGCCCGTCAGGCGGGCGTTCTGCGCCATCAAGGGGATGCCCAGCCCCACCTTGCGGGTGGTGCGGGTGGTGCCGAAGGGGCTCAGCACGATGCGCTGCAGCTCCTCATCCATGCCGCAGCCATCGTCCCGGATGGTCAGGGTGATCAGCCTGTCCGCGTCCGCGCGCACGCCGATCTCCACCAGGGCAGCCCCGGCGCGCACGCTGTTTTCCGCCAGATCCAGGATATGCAGCGACAGATCGCGCATCTTCCCTTACTCCTTGTACTTGGCCAGGATGCCGGGAATATCGTCGGGCACCAGGCGGCCGTACACCTCTTCATTCACGGTCATGACCGGAGCCAGGCCGCAGGCGCCCAGGCAGCGGGTGGCCTGCAGGGTGAACAGGCCGTCGTCCGTGGTGTCGCCCACGGGAATGTGCAGCTCTTCGCTCAGCCGATCCAGCACCTTCTGGCTGCCCTTCACATAGCAGGCGGTACCCAGGCAGACGCTGATGACGTACTTGCCGGCGGGCTTTAATTTGAATTGGCTGTAAAAGGTGGCGACGCCGTAAACCTCGCTGAGCGTAACGCCCAGGCCCTCGGCGATGGCCTTCTGCACATCCAGCGATACGCAGCCGAAAATATTCTGCGCGCGCTGCATCACAGGCATCAACGCACCGGGCTGATCCTTGAGCTCTTCAATCACCTGATTCAATTGCTCAAACTGTTCTTTCTTGTCCGGCATGATCAGGAAAACCTCCTTATTTATGGGTCGTGCGCGCCGCGTGACGCACACACCGCGTTATTGTAGCATACATTCGGCCAAAATGCACGCATTTTTTAATACTATTTTATCGATAAACAGGGCTTAATTTGCCCGATTGTCATTTTTTGCCTTACTCGCCCCGCATCCAGGCCAGCAGCAGCCTGATATCCCGGGCGGGGAAGCGCATGGCGGCCTCCCGCTCGTTTATATCCCCCAGGTAGTGGGCGTCGCTGCCGTGCAGCACCCTGCGCCCCGCCAGCGCATTTTCGTCGCAGGGCAGGTCGCGCCAAACCTCCACCGCCGGGAAACGCGGCTCCGTCGGCATCAGGCCCAGGTTCACCAGCAGGCCGTGGGCCCCCCGGTTGATGTGGGCGGGCACCGGCACGCCCCCCGCCGCCAGCACCCGGGCCGTCAGCGCGCTGAGGGAAAGGTCGGCGGCCCCGATCAGCAGGGCCTCCTCCTCGGCGATCTGCTCATCCTCGCCGTTCATCACCCGCTGGTTGCCGAAAAAGGCGGGCTTGTTCTTTTTGTTCGGCAGGTGAGGACGCAGCCCCTCGCCAAAGCTCACCGCCGCCTCCACCGTGGGGAAATAGCCCAGCAGGTGCACCTCCTCCCGGGTGGTGATCTCCATGCCGGGCAGCAGCGTAAGCCCGCAGGCGGCGCAGGCCTCCGCCACCGCGGGCAGGTTGCGGGCCGTGTTGTGATCGGTCACGGCGATGATGTCCAGCCCCTTGATCTTGGCCATCCCCGCGATGTTGCAGGGGGTCATATCATCATCCCCGCAGGGGGACAGGCAGCTGTGGATATGCAGATCGGCAAAGTATTCCATAAGCGATACAGCTTTCTCTATAAAATGGAAAGAAAATTGTTACAAGTCAAAGACAAGGCTGGTTTCTTTGTTTCTTTCTTTGCCTCAAAGAAAGAAACGTCTCCTCGTCCCCGTTTCCCGTCACTCCTTGTCCGTCACGCCCGCGGCGTGCAGCCGTCCGCAGATGGCGTAGCCGCTCAGGGGGCTTTGCAGCACGCAGACACCCTCCTCGGCGGCCTTCGCCAGGCTTTCCTGCTCCATTTCGATGCCCTCGGGCAGAATGACGCAGGCCATTTCGCTGAGGGCGGCCACGGCGATCACGTTCATGTGGGTCTGCACGGTGACCCAGGCCATGCCCTCCTGCCCGTGGGCCATCACCCAGCTGAGCAGGTCGCAGGTATAGCCGCACAGCACCTCTTTTTCCAGGTCGGCGCCGGGGGTCTTTACCGCCGCGTCGATCAAGGGAATGATCTCTTTGATTTTCATACTATTTGCTCCTTATCGTTTGGTTTGGGCCAGCTCCACCATCTGCTCCGCCATGGCCTTCAGCTTGTCCTTCAGCTTATGGATGCACTCCATTTCGCCGGCGTAGCCCAGCACGATATCCTCCGCGAAGGCCCGGCAGGTGGGGCTGCCGCAGCTGCCGCAGTCGTACCCCGGCAGGCTTTCGATGATCTCGTTCATCCGCTGCAGCTTCCGCATGGCGGTGCTGATGTCCTCATCCAGCTTCATGGCGCTGTTGGGCAGGATGGGCTGATCCATATACAGGTTGTATTTGTTCATCAGGGATGCGGGCACGCTCTGCTGGGGGGTATCGGCGTTCTTTTCCCGGGCGGCGGCCACCAGCTTGCGGATGGAATTCTTGGCCACATAATTGTTTTCAAAGGTCAGCGGGCCGCCCACGCAGCCGCCGGTGCAGGCGTTGCCCTCAAAGAAGGTCAGGTCGCTGAGCTTGTTGTTTTCGATCTCCTCCAGCACGCGGATGCAATTCTGGATGCCGTCGACGCACAGAGCGTTTTCCTGGAAAATGCTCTTGGTTTCCCCGCTGGAGGCCGCCCATCCGATGCCGTAGCTGGTGGCGGCGGATTCCTTCTTTTCCTCCTGCTGGATCTTGCCGATCAGCGGGCGCAGCAGGCCGTAAATCTCCATCATGGAAATGGCGGTGCTCACGCTGGATTTCTTCTGCCCCAAGGGGGAGGCGATGGCCGTCATCTTGGCGGGGCAGGGGGTGATGAAGAACACCCCCACCTCCTCCGGGCGGCAGCCGTGCGCCTGGCAGAACTCCGCCCGGGCGATATCCGCCGCCACCTCCATGGGCTGACGCACATCCACGATATTTGGAATCAGGTCGGGAAAGCGCACCTGGATCAGCCGCGTCACCGTGGGGCAGGCGGAGGAGATCAGGGGCCTGGGCAGGCCGGGCTGGCGCAGCTTTTCCGCGATGGCGCGGCTGACCACGTCGGCCCCCCGGGCCACCTCGAACACATCGTCAAAGCCCAGCCGCTTCAGCGCGGCGATGACCACGCCCGCGTCGGCAATGCCCCGGAACTGGCCGTACAGCGAGGGGGCGGGCAGGGCGATGGTGTAGCGGAAGTTTTTCAGCTCTTCCAGGGTATCGATCACCGCCACCTTGGCGTGGTAATCGCAGATGCGGATGCACTCGCCGCAGTCGATGCAGCGCTCATCCAGGATATGCGCTCTGCCGTTGCGCACGCGGATGGCTTCGGTGGGGCAGTGCATCAGGCAGTTGGTGCAGCCCCGGCACAGCTCCTTTTCCAGCCGCACGGAATGATAGCGCGTTTTCATCGTATCCATGGGTTGTTTTTTCCTCTCTGCTTAAGCAAGATGAAAGCCCATGCGGATGCTGGTGCCCGCGCCGGGGGTGCTCTCGATGGCAAAATCATCCGCGTTGCGCTTCATATTGGGCAGGCCCATGCCTGCGCCGAAGCCCAGGCTGCGAGCGGTGTCGCTGGCGGTAGACCAGCCCTCCCGCATGGCCAGATCAACATTTTCAATGCCCGGGCCCCTGTCCACGCTGATCAGCGTCACCGCCTCCGGGGACACCTCCAGCGTCAGCACTCCCCCCCGGGAGTGGATGACCAAATTCAATTCGACCTCGTAGCTGGCCACGGATACCCGGCGCAGCACCGCGGCGGACACCCCCAGCTGCTTGAGCTTGCGCTTGATATCGGCGGACGCCTCTCCCGCCCGGGTGTAATCCTCCGCCTCGACGGGGTATTCGGCGTGCAATAGGCTGCTCATGCCTGTTCCTCGCTTTCCGGCCACTCGATGGGCACGCCCCTGAGGCCCGCCGCGTACAGCAGCCCGCAGGCGGTGAAGGCCGTCTCCTTGGTGGTGATCACCACCAGGCCCTGCTCCTCCGCCTGCTCCAAAATCTCCTCCCCCGGCACCTTGCCCCGGGCGAACACCAGGCACTTGAGATCCAGCATATCGGCGGTGCGCAGCACGTGGGGGTTGGTCAGCCCCGTGATCAGCACCGTTTTCTCATTCACAAAGGCCAGCACGTCGCTCATCAGATCGGAGCAGCAGGCGGTATAAACCGGGGTTTCCACCCGCTCCTGCCCGCAGAGCACCCGGGCGTGCAGCACCTGCACCATATCGGCAATCGTCATCGGCTTTCTCCTCTGCTTCGGTGATTATATTCTACACCTGAATTATCGATTTGACGGCAAAGAAAGCAGGCGGAAAAGATTTCCCCGCCTGTGAAAGGCTTATTCCCGGCTTTGCCCCCTATCCTGCTGCCGCAGGGACTGGGCCAGGCGGTTGCTGAGCAGAGCGAAGGAAACGGCCATATCCTCATTCTGCACCAGCACGTTTTCCGGCACATGCAGGCGCACGTGGGCAAAGTTCCACACCGCCTTGATGCCCGCCTCCACCAGCTGATCGCATACCTCCTGGGCATGCTCCGCCGGGGTGGTGATGATGCCGATGGGAATGCTGCGGCCGCAGCAGATCTCCGCCAGCCGCTCCATGGGATACACCTCCAGCCCATGGATGCTGCGGCCCACCAGGTCAGGATCCCGGTCGAAGGCCGCGGCAATGTTGAGTCCGTAATCGGCAAAGCCGCCGTAGCTCATCAGCGCCTGGCCCAGATGGCCCACGCCCACCAGGGCGGCGGTGTTGGCGCTGTCATAGCCCAGAAAATGCTCGATATCGGTGATCAGCCCGTTCACGCTGAAGCCCACCCGGGGCTTGCCGGGCTGGCTGGACACGGCGGCCAGATCCTTGCGCACCTGCACCTCGTACACCCCCAGCGTCTCCGCGATGGCCGCGGCGGGAACGAACAGCGTGCCCTCCTCCTGCAGCTCCTTGAGGAATTTCAGGTAATAAGGCAAACGGCGCACCCCCTGCACGGAGAGCACGCGCAAATCATTTTTCTGCAAAGCTGATTTCCCTCCTTTGAGAACTTCAAAGAAAAGCATGAATATACCTAATGTGAATTATATCAAATTCATACAGATTTGTAAATGCAAAAAAGAGGGGGAGGGAAAAATTTGCGAATAATATATGGCCCCTTTTTCCGCTCGTTGTTTTGTTTGTCTGCATAGCACTTTCATCGCCAACCGGTGTTGCTGTACGCTACTATTCGAGATGAAACAGCTTTTTTGCTTAGATATGTGCATATTATGTTGACATTATGATTATAATATGTTATACTTTACTTGAACGATTCTGAAAGGAAGTGCTTAAAATGCCTAAGGTTTCTACGAACATCAGCATCGACGCCGATATCAAGGCGCAATCCTCCGCGCTTTTTGCCGACCTTGGTCTTGATCTTTCCACCGCTATTAACTTGTTCCTTCGTCAATCCATCCGGGTACAGGGGCTCCCCTTCTCCGTGGTGCGGGATGTGCCGAACGCCGTAACTGCCGCCGCGCTTGCAGAGTATGACGCCATGCGCCAGCATCCCGAACAGTATAAGCGCTATGATTCTTTTGCTGATTTGGTGAACGAGGAAAATGAAGATGCTTAAAATCGTTCCTTCCAACCAATTCCGCAAGGATTTGCGGCAGGCCAGAAAGCGCGGGCTGAATTTGTCTGCTTTGGAAAATGTGGTAAACCTGCTGGCTGCCCAGCAGCCGCTCTCACCCCGCCATCGGGATCATTTTCTGACCGGAGATTATGCCAGCTTTCGGGAATGCCATATTCAGCCGGATTGGCTCTTGATTTATCGCATAGATCAGGACATTTTGGAACTGTTTCTGTTCCGCACCGGCACCCATTCCGACCTCTTCTGACGGCGCCCGCAGCTCCGGGCAGTATTTCCGTTGACATTTTGTTAGGGATCGGATATACTGTTCACAGAAACACCACGGAGGAAACGAGATTTCGGGTTTTTCCCGCATGAGCTCGTGTGTCCTTTGTGATGTTTTTTGTTTTGTTACACCTTACAACAACCTTCAATTCATTTCGCTTGACATTTTCAATGACTTTCTCTATACTGATAACAGAGGACGCAGTAGGCGGGTTGTGAGGGCGTGAGCTCCCGGCTCCCGTGATGAGCGCGTCCTCTTTTATTGTGAACGGAATTGGCCGTTCTGTTATCAGAAGCCGTACCGCGGGTCGTTTCGGGCGTAAAGAGAGGGGCTGCCGCATTTCTCGCCGTGGCAGGCTTCTTTTTGTTTTCTCCGTTGACATCCCCGAACTGTTACCGTTTGACAGAAGGGCGTTCATCTGCTATCACACAGATGATCCCATTGGGCACTCTCAGTACGGAGAAGGCTCCGTCCCTGCCAAGTGTCTGATGGGTTTTACCTTGCGTGATGTGGCCGCCCTTTCCGGGCGTTTTTTTCATATCACCTTTCCAGCAGCCCCGCGGGGCTTTGGCCGGAAAGGTACAGCGTGCGGGCGATGTCGCAGGTTTCGGCCCCCTCCTCCGCCCAGTAAAAGGCCGGGGCCAGCCAGCCGCCGGACAGGGCCGCCTCCAGGGCGGAGAGCAGGGGGCGGTCGGGGCCGTACAGGCGCAGATCGGCCCGGGGAGAGACCAGCGCCTGATCGGCCAGCGCCCGCTGGGCCGTTTCCGAAAGCAGATAATCAAGGAAATCCGCCGCCGCGTCGGAGGCCCGCTCCGTCAGGGCGGCGTACATCACCCGGTCGGTGGCCGGGCTGGCCGCCACCGGCTCCAGCGCCATGCCCGCCGCCTGCAGCGGACGGGCTTGCTGCACGGTGAGCAGGGCCGCCGCAATCTCCCGCCGCTGCAAAAGGCCGGGCAGCGCGGCGGCATCCACCAGCCGCGCCCCCGCAGGCGCGCCCATCGCCCCCAGCGCCAGCGCGCCGAAGGCGGTATCCGCCGCCGGCGCCTCCGGCCAGATCACTTCCCCGGCGGGCGGCGCGGGGGAGGCGGGCGGCGGCGAGGCTGCAACCCCGAACAGGCTGCGGGGCGCGGGAGTGAGGGCCTGCTCCCCGCAGGATGCCAGTACGTAACCCGACAGGCACAGGGGCGCGGCCAGCCGCCTTCCATCCCACGCGCCCGCCGCCGGCAGCGCCGCCTCCGCGGTCAGCGCCAGGGGCCGCAGCGTCCAGGGCAGCACGGGCGTTTCCGCCCGGAACACCAGCAGATCGGGGGGCGCGTCCTCCAGGGCCGCCACATCAGCCCGGGAGGCCGTGCGCAGCCACACCGCCGCGCCCTCCCGGATTTTTGCGTATGCCGCCGCCTGCCCCCGCAGCCAGGCGGATACCCCGGGCAGCCCGTCCGCCACCCATACGGTGATCAGCTGCCGCTTTGCGGCGCGCACGCCGGGGGGCAGGGCCGCTTCCCTCTGCCCCATGCCTGCCCGCAGAAAAGGCGCGGCCAAGGCCAGCAGAGCGGTGATCGCCAGGGCCAGAAAGCAGCACAGCGCCCGGACGCGCCTGCGTTTTTTCATGTTTCTTTCCCCCTTTTGGAAAGGCTGCAAACCAATCAGAAAGCCGGTTCAGGGTATGCCCGCTGCCCCGCCGGTTATCCCCGAAACTGTCCGCGAGGGCTTTTGCGCCTCCGAAAATACAGAAAAAATAAATTATTTACTTTTTTATTTCATATTAAGCTTGACGTTGTAACAAATATGTAATACAATGCAGGTGGATAATTCTGCGCATTCGACGCGTGAAGAGGTGGCTTTATGAGCAACTGCAAGAATCGATATTTCACCGTACAGCGCGCGCTGGCCCTGGCGCTGGCGCTGATCCTGACGGTGTGCCTGCTGCCGGGCGAGCCTGCCGCGGCGGCGGACAAAAAATACGGCCGCATCAACCATGACGGCGTGCGCTTCCGCCGCAAGGCCGAGGCCACCGAAGTGTGGGCCATGCTGGATACCGGCTGGGTGCTGGAGATCATCAGCGAAAAGAAGTCGGGCGGCGTAAAATACTATTACGCCGTTTCCAACACGCCCAAGCACCTGGACCGCGAATACTGGGGCTATATCAGCCAGGAATTCATGGATGTGATGACCCCTGAGGAAGTGGCCGCATGGGAGGAGGCCGGCGGCAACGCGGCGCTGGCCCAGGCCCCCGCCGAGAGCACCGCCGTGCCCGGAAGCGCGCCCACCGAAGCGCCCGTCCAGGCCACGGAAGCCCCGGCCCAGCCCACCGCCGCGCCCGCTGTGCTGACCAATTACGCCCAGCCCACCAGCGCCAGCGTGAACTATTACAGCTATAACGGCTCCGCCCTGAGCAGCCTGGGGCTGCTGGATCCCGGCTCCGCCTATTATGTGAACGGCACCGCCGACATCGCGGGCACCACCTATTACATCATCACCATCGGGGAAACCAGCTGCTACGTCAAGGCGGACAACATGGTGATGCTCACCAGCGGCGGGACGACGGAAGTCCCCGTCACCGCTCCCACCCAGGCCCCTGCCACCGCCACCCCGGCCCCCGGCAGCGCCGCTTCCGCCCCCGCGGCGCAGGATGGATCAACCCCCATCGGCACCGTGATCATAAAGCCGGCCGGCACCACCAACATGCGCGCCGAGGCCCACATGAAAAGCGGCAACATCGTGGCTATGATCCCCCAGGGCACCGAGCTGCCCTACTATTACACGGTAACGCCGCCCAGCGGCAACCACAAGTGGTATTACTGCTATGACGCCGCCAGCGGCCGGTTCGGCTATATCGTGGACGACTGCGTGAATGTGAACAACGCCATCGTGATCCCCACCAGCGCCGTCAACGTGCCGGTGCAGACCAATCCGCCCACCGATCCGCCCAAAACCCTGCCCACGGCGGGGCCCGAATCCCCCAACCGCACGGTGATGGGCTACATCCGCATCGTGCCCAAGGGCAACACCAACATCCGCAAGCACCCCGAGGTGGGCAATAACAACGTGGTGGCCCAGGCCGCCCAGGGCACCCTGCTGCCCTACTACTCCGCCAGCACCGTCAACAAGGTGACCTGGTACTATGTGTATTATGAGCCGGAGCAGGTATTCGGCTATGTGATCGGCACCTGCGCCCAGGTGTGGGACGGCGATGTGACCGGCACGCCCACCACCGCCGTGCCCACCTCCAACACCATACTGGGCTACGTGCGCTTCAACGCCGGGGGCGTGAACATCCGCAAGACCGCCAGCAGCGACGCCAAGGTGCTGAGCCAGGTGGACAGCGGCACCATCCTGCCCTATTACGGCATCGCCACCGCTGAAAACAAAACCTGGTACTACGTGCGCAGCACCAACGCCGAGGGCTATGTGATGGGCACCTTTGTGCAGGTGATCAACACCGAGCCTGCCGCCACCGCCATGCCCGGCACCGTGACCGGCGCGCCCGCCATCGTGACCGCCACCCCGGCCCCCGCCGGGCCCACCATCCTGGGCTATGTGATGACCACCAAGGACAAGGTTTACATCCGCAAGAAGGCCACCACAGACAGCGGCGTTTACGGCCAGGTGGCCCAGGCGGGCACCGTGCTGCCCATCGTGGGCCCCACCGTCAGCGGCTCCGTGCGCTGGTATAACGTGCAGTTTGGCGAAAACATCGGCTACATCCACGGCGGCTTTGTCGCCGAGATGAGCCAGGAGCAGATTTACGCCTACCTGAACAACCAGCCCATGCCCACGCCGACCCCCACACCCACCCCGGCTCCCAAGCCGGTGGATTACATCCGCACCATCGCGGATAAGGTATGGATCCGCAAATCCCCCTCCTCCTCCGCCAGCACCAAGGGACAGGCCATGCTGGGCGCGGTGTTCCACTTCACCGGCACGGTGGATGTGAGCGGCGTAAAATGGTATAAGATCGATTACGCCGACGGCACCTATTACATCATGGCCAAGTACTGCCAGGTGATGACGGACAGGGAGTACAGCGATTACATCGGCACGCTGCCCACCCCCGTGGTGACCGCCACCCCGGCCCCCGAGGAAATGAGCAACATGGCCGTGACCACCATGGAAAAGGTGATCGTCCGCGCCAGCGGCGCGCCCAACGGCAAGCAGATCGCCCTGCTGTACAAGGCCAACCAGGTGTGCGTCATCCTGGGCAAAACCAGCACCCCCGACAAGAACGGCAAGCTGTGGTACAATGTGACCGTGAACAGCACCACCGGCTGGATCCGGGAGGATCTGCTGCGCGTGCTCACCCGCACCGAGGCCGCCATGTATGAAAAGACCGGCGATCCCAGCGCCAAGCCCGAGGCCAGCTACACCACATTGCAGCTGGGCAGCACCGGCGACGCGGTGACCCGCCTGCAGAGCCGCCTGTATGAGCTGGGCTACCTGAGCGCCGGCGGCATCACCGGCACCTATGACAGCGCCACCCGCGACGCGGTGCGCGCCTATCAGAACGCCGCGAAGCTGACCATCGACGGCATCGCCACCGCCGCCGTGCAGCACAGCCTGTTCGGCACCGTGGAAACCGGGTATTACGACAGCCAGGGTTCCGTGGGCAGCGTCAAGCTGTACAAGCCGGAGCTGATGGACTGGTACACCAGCGACATCCAAAGCATCTTCTACAAGGGCTGCGTAGCCATCGTCACCGACGTGAAGACCGGCATCTCCTTCCGGGTGAAGCGCTGGTCGGGCGGCGCCCACGCCGACGTGGAGCCGCTGACCGCCGCCGACACCGCGGCCATGTGCCGCATCTACGGCGTGAAGATCGCCCAGGAGATCAGCGACAAGAACCTGTATCAGCGCCATCCCGTGCTGGTGACCATCGGCACCCACAGCTATGCGGCCTCCATGTTTGGCTTCCCGCATAACTATCCCCAGGGCGACACCATCCCGGATAACGACTTCAACGGCCAGTTCTGTATCCATTTCGTCAACAGCCGTCTGCACGGCGGCGATTCCGGCAGCAGCACCGGCGTGGACAGCGACCATCAGAAGGCGATCATGTACGCCTATGAAAACGCGGCGACGCTGCTGAACATCAAGTAATTCAATGAAGAATAAAAGCGTACTCATTCTCGGCGGCGGGGCCTCTGGCCTCGCCGCCGCTATCGCAGCGGCCCAAAGCGGCGAAAGTGTGACCCTGCTGGAGCGGAGCGACCGGGTGGGCAAAAAGCTGCTGGCCACCGGCAACGGCCGGTGCAACCTGGCCAACACCGGGGAGCCGGTATACTTTGGCGACGGCGATTTCGCCCGGGCGGTGCTGGCGCATATGCCCGTGGACCGGGTGCTGGCCTTCTTTGATTCCATCGGCCTGCCCACCCGCGCCGACCCATCGGGCCGGGTATACCCCAGCTGCAACCAGGCGGCGGCGGTGCTGGACGCCCTGCGCGCCGCGCTGGACGCCCTGGGCGTGCGGGTGATCACCGGGGCGGAGGTGCGCGCCCTGCGCCCCGTCTCCGGCGGCTGGCAGGCGGAAACCCCGGAAGGGGCCTTCTGCGCCCAGCGGGTGATCCTGTGCTGCGGCGGGCTGGCCGCCCCCAAACTGGGGGCCGTCAGCGCCTACGGCCTGCTGACGGGCCTGGGCTGCCGCCTGATCCCCACCGCCCCGGCCCTGGCCCCCCTGGAAACGGAAAAGGCCCCGGTGAAGGGGCTTTCCGGCCTGCGGCTGCCCGTGCTGCTGACCCTGTGCGACGGGGAAACGCCGATCGAATGCACCCAGGGCGAGGCGCTGTTTGCCGATTACGGCGTCAGCGGCGTG
>Ga0208297_1001490_pt1 | contig 21021 bp, 12 predicted proteins | sample LMS_cellobiose_e_FD_187367 | JGI IMG/M metagenome (GOLD analysis project Ga0208297, IMG submission 187367) | Rumen-fistulated moose microbial communities from Alaska, USA - LMS_cellobiose_enrichment (SPAdes) (version 2) | ecosystem: Host-associated > Mammals > Digestive system > Stomach > Rumen... | reverse complement strand
CGCGCAGGTCGCGGCGACCACGTTCTCCTGAACCGCCTCGCCCGCCGTGTGCGTCGTCAGCTTCGCTATGCTCTTCTTCTCACGGCTCAGCTCAGCGCCGCAGACGGAGCAGTAAACCACTTCATCATAGCTGCCTTCCTCCGCACACGTCGCGGCGACCACGTTCTCCTGAACCGCCTCGCCCGCCGTGTGCGTCGTCAGCTTCGCTATGCTCTTCTTCTCCCGGCTCAGCTCAGCGCCGCAGACGGAGCAGTAAACCACTTCATCGTAGCTGCCTTCCTCCGCGCAGGTCGCGGCGACCACGTTCTCCTGAACCGCCTCGCCCGCCGTGTGCGTCGTCAGCTTCGCGATGCTCTTCTTCTCCCGGCTCAGCTCAGCGCCGCAGACGGAGCAGTAAACCACTTCATCATAGCTGCCTTCCTCCGCACACGTCGCGGCGACCACGTTCTCCTGAACCGCCTCGCCCGCCGTGTGCGTCGTCAGCTTCGCGATGCTCTTCTTCTCACGGCTCAGCTCAGCGCCGCAGACAGAGCAGTAAACCACTTCATCGTAGCTGCCTTCCTCCGCGCAGGTCGCGGCGACCACGTTCTCCTGAACCGCCTCGCCCGCCGTGTGCGTCGTCAGCTTGGCGACGGCTGTGCCCGCCTTGATCTTCGTTCCGCAATCCAGGCACCAGGTGTCGCCGGTATATCCCTCGGCGGCACAGGTGGCCGCCACGGCGTTTCGAACCTCCGTTTCGCCGGTGTGGTTTTTCGGATCAACGGCGATTACCTCGGTCTTCACCTTGCCGCACTCGGTGCAGGTATAGGTCATTACGCCCGTCGCCACACAGGTGGCCGGGGTGGTGGCGGTGCCCACGTCCCAGGTATGATCGTGTTCCACAAACTTCGGATACAGAGTCACGTCCTGATACGGGGGATATTCATAGGCGTTGCCGTCGGCGTCCGTCCAGCCGGTGAGGTCGTAGCCGGTCCGCGCGGCGGCCTTTGGGGCAGCCAGCTTGCGGCCCACCCAGTTGCTGGTCACCACGTCGCCGTCGTCGTACTTCCAGGTCACGTTCACCATAACCGGCGCGCGCTGGAGGATGAAGGTGGCGTCGTCGAACGGCAGCATATCCCCGTCGCCGACAGCCTGCCATTCTTCCTTCCCCGCCCTGACCTCATCCAGCGCCGTATTGTCGAAACGGAATATGCTGTAGGTATAGCGGGTATCCTTCATCAGGTTTTGGATGTCCTGAGGCAGGTTCTGTCTGACCGTCTTCCCCTGTGCGGTGAGATCGGTCGTGACGCGCTCCTGATATTTTCCGTTGCCGGTATCATAGAGCACCCACTTATAGGTGTAGGCGTGTTCCGCCCAGCGGGCGGTGATGGTGATGTTCCGCTCCGGCATCAGGAAATTCTCCGGCAGCGGCTGCCCGTCCAGCATCCAGGTAAGGTCACAGCCTTCCTTATACAGGGACAGCGGCGCGACCGGCACGCCCCCGGCGTATTCCTGGACCACCGTCTCGTTGCCGTCCTTCCAGGTCACCGTAAAGGTCCTGGCCTGCCTGGCGTACACCGTCAGGGCGTGCGGCGGCATGCGGTACAGCTCGGACAGCGCCGTATTCGGATCGTCCGGATCGGTCTGCCAGACCAGCTCCTGCCCGTTGGGGGCCTTGAACGGACTCCTTGAATAAAGCGCCTGGCCGGTCTTCACGTCGGTGGTTTTGGTTTCCCCGTTGTAGTTCCACGTCACCTTGTAGCTCCTGGCGTCAAAGTTCGGATAGAGCATCAGGTTATTGGCGGGCATGCGCTGGCATTCCCAGAACAGCGTGATGACGGTGCGGAAATATCTGTTCCGCGTCAGGCGCAGGACGGCATACTCCCTGCCGTCCCGGTCCCGCCAGCCGGTCAGGTCATAGCCCTCGCGTTCGGTTTGCCGGGGCGGCTGGACCCGGTCGCCGTAGCGCACCTGCGTCATGAGGTCGCCTTCATCGTACTTCCAGGTGACGGTGAAGGTCCTGGGCACATACTCCAGGATGAACACCGCGTTCTGGCAGGGGAAGGTCGTCCGGTTGTTCACCACGACCCATTCCTTCCGGTGCAGCAGCGCCTCGTCCAGCGTGGGCATGGCGGTGATGCGCGGATCTTTGTCGTAGTACATGTACAGCGTGTAGCTCTCGTAGCCGCCGCCGTTGATCTCCCTGGAGACGGCGTCCGGCAGGCCGTCCATGACCCCGAGGCCCTGCAGCCGCTGTTCGTTCCGCGCCATTTCCGTCCGCTCGCCCGTCTCCCTGTCCAGGCCGTACCAGTCCGTGGGGTTCTGGGCGTACACGTAGTACAGCTGCACCTTCGTCTCCGGCTTCTGCATCAGGAAGTACAGCTTGTCCTCCTGGTTGACCGCGTGGCAAACCGTCTGGTCCTCGTTCGCGGGGCCATCGTGTATATATTTGAGGATCTGCCCGAGGATCTTAATCGGTTCCTTTTCGTTCATATCGATGCCCGAGTAATCGCAGAAGTAGCTCAGCGCCTTGTTCTTCAGGTCGTCGGCGTACTTTTCACAGAGCCGTACTTTCTTTTCAAGCTCCGCCTTCCTCGCGGGCCACTCCGCCATGAACCTGTCGTATTCGGCCTGCGCCGCTTCGTACGCCGCCAGGGCCTTCTCGTACTGTTCCTTCGCGTTCGTCAAAGCCCACCCGCCCAGGCGGCTCATCATGGTCACGTTCCTATTCAGCCTGTCAACCTCGGCTTTCAATATGGCGAGCGCGAACGGGGCCCAGTGTGCGGTATCCTTCCCCTCATCCAGTTCCTTCTGGTACTTGTCATACTCGTCCTGCGCGTCCGCGAACAGCTGCACATACGCGTCGTAGACCTCCTGGTTGAAGGGAGCCTTCATGAACGACAGCTTGTAGCCGGCGAAGCGGGTGCCAAGGCCGGCCTTCAGGTCGATGAAGTACATCAGGCCGTCGATGCCGTCGAAGGATTCGTTGTCCCCCTGGACCCACTGCCCCTTCTCCGCGGAGCCGGGCTCCTTCTCGAAGAACACCTGCACGCTGGCGGACATCGAGTCGCCGTGCCAGTGCACTTTAAAGGTACGCCTGAGCGGCACGGACTGCAGGCCGAAGCAGTCCTTCCTGTATTCGAAGGTGACTTCGGCGTAGAGGTCGTTCTTCGTCAGGTCCTTCGGCTTGGGGATGAGCTTGTTGGAGGCGGGATCATAGAGGAACGAGCAGGTGCCCAGCTTCTTTCCCTTCTCGTCCGTGTCCTCGATCTTCACCTTGAAGCTCTTCTCGTTGCGCTGGGTGTAATTCACGCCCAGCGATTCGATCCTGCGGGCGACATCGCCGGGGGTGCTGGAATCCATGTTCTCCTCGCCGGTTTCGCCGTCGTTCAGCGCCATGAAGTTGATGGCGTACATCTCCGCGGGCACCACGGCGCGCTCGGATCCCTTCATCTCCAGCGTGATAGGCTTCCCGTCGCTGCCGAGGGCATAATTTGGGCTGTCCTTGCCGTCCGATTCATAGTCGATCACGAAGTCCAGCGGCCACTTCACCGTGCCAACCTGCCAAAGCGGCCACTTTGAATCGTACAGTCCCGTCTCGTAATCCAGCAGCGCGCCCTCGGCGAGCTGCGCGTGGAAGTTGACCTGCAGGTAGACGCCGAGCTCCAGCAGCAGCGCGCCCTGCACGTTCGATGACGAGCCCTTGCCCTTCTCCCAATGGTAATTCGCATAGAAGAAGCCGTAGAACTCTATGTAGAAGCCGACCTCCGCGTTGACGCCCACCGAGGCGATGCTCGCGGAAATGAGGCCGATGGCCAGCTCGATCTTGATGCCGGCGCGGAAGCCGATCATGCCGAACACGAAGAAGTCCACGTTGAAGTTGGGCGTCTCCATGTCGCCTACCTTGGTGCTGACGATATCGTCCGCCTTCAGGTCCACCAGCACGGAGGCTTCCTTGGCCGCGCCGAAGGTGAGGGTGGCGCCGATCATCACGTTCACCTTCATCGAGATCACGAACCGGAACGATATGACCGGATCGATCACCCGGAAGGGGCAGGGAAGGTGGATGGGCCTTCCTATGGGCTTGTCCACCAGGTAGATGTACTCCGCGTCGTTGCCGAGCATGCCGGAATACTTCTCGGCCAGGCCGCCGCCCAGGCCCGGGCAGCGGAATTCCTTGTTCATCACCGCGCCCGTGCCGTCGTCGCCGAATAGATTGAGTCCGGAGCCGTTCTTCGCCGCGCTCAGGACATCGCCCCACTGGTTCCCGACGCTGGTCTTGAACTGGGCGATGCTCTTCGCGAGGTTCTTCGCGTCGTTCTGGCTCTCAGTGAGTGGGCCGATGAAGTTGTTGAAGGGAGCCATCAGCTCATCCTCGGTCTTATGGGCATCGTGCCACTGGGTCGTCGGCTTCGGCGTCGGCGTGGTGGGAGGTTCGGGCGTCGGCGTGGCGGCGGGCACCGGGGTCGCCAGCTTCTCCGACTTGGTCTTCAGGGTCACGATGATGCCCAGGCCTGTGTACACGCCCGCGTAGACGCCCACGTGGAAGGAGAGGTTGCTGGGATACTTGGTGCCCGCTTCCGTCTTGGCCCATTCGACGCCCGATTCAAACGTCAGGCCCAGGCCGAGCTCGAGCTCGAAGGACGCCATCACCGTCAGCACCAGCATGTTCTGCTTGGTGCTGGTCTTGTTCAGGTTCATGGAGATCTCAAAGCCCGCGACGACCTCGCCGCGCACGCCGCTGCCCTTGAAGTGCTGGCAGATCAGGCTGAACAGCACGGTGATGGAGGGCTTGCTCACCTTCACGCGGGCGGCGCCGGCCGCCAGCTTCTGCACCTCTTCCAGGGTGATCTCGCCGCCGTCCTCGCGCTGGAACTTGATCTCTTTGATCGCCTTCGCGTACTGGGCGTCGGTCAGGTCCATGCTATCGCCGTTGATCAGCGCGGAGATGTATTCGCCGGTTTCATCCGCCAGCGGGCCGTCGGCCACTTCCTGCTCCACCTCGCGGGCCAGCGCCTCCAGCTCTGCGTCCGTGAAGGGCAGCTCCGGGTTGTCGTTGTTGACGTAGTAGCCGTAGGCCTCGCGCAGGTCCGCCTCCTGTATGGTTTCATAGCGCACCAGCATGCCGCCGTCGCGCTCCGCGAGGGAGATGACCTTGGCGTAGATCTCGGGGCCGTCCGCGGCATTCTCCGCCGTGTCGGCGAACAGGGCCAGGAAGTCGTCCTCCTGCAGCGTGACGTTCCGGCCCTGGTTCATCCCGCGGATCTCCGGGGCGGAAAAGTCCAGCTGCGCCGCGTCCAGGAACAGCTCTCCATCAATCGGTTCGCCGTTCAGGTCGATCGGGATCATGTGGGGCAGGTAGATTACTTCCTCGACTTCTGGGGTCTCATAGGCATAGCGCCCGCCGCCCAGATCCGCGGTCAGCTTGTAGTAGCCCACGTCGCCGTCCACGGAATAATCCCTGTTCAGCGCGCCGTCGTACACCGCCACGGTGGTGCCCGTGGACAGCGCCTTTTCGCCATGATAGGTCAGCTCGCCCTTGCGATCCACCGGCACGGCCTGCACGGTGCCGTCCGAGTCGATGTTGACCCTGATCAGGCCGCCGCCCACTTCCACGCCCTCCACCTCCGCGGCGGGCAGGAACACCATGTCGGGGTTTACGCGCATGGAGATATAGTCATCCTGCCGGATGGTGAAGTTGTAAAAAGCAATATCCCTGCCGGTGACTTCCTCTTCCCCCGTCTCCGGGTCAACGTGGGCAAAGCGCAGGCAGGAGGTATCCGTGATCTCCACCTGGGTCAGAACGCCGGCGCGCCACTTGCCCCGGGCGGGCAGCAGCAGGTAACGGGCCGTCTCCTCAAAGTCGGCGACCTTGGTCTTGTCCGCAGCCTCCAGCAGGGCAATCAGGCCGTCGGTTTCTTCTTCGTCCAGCTCCATGCCCTCGATATAAAGCATCATGCTCTGGAGGTCCTCTGTGCGGTAGACATCCAGCAACGCGTCGACGTCCGTCTCATCGGCCGTCTCATCGCGCTCCTGAAGCCAGATGAGCAGCGCCTCCCGCGGATCGCCCTCGATCTGCGCCGCGCTCTCCGGCGCTTCATCGGAGGCCTCCGTCTCTTCCTCGGAGCCGTTGTCTTCTTCTCCGGCCGCTTCCGCTTCGGCCATCAGTGCCAGGGTTTCCTCCGTGAGCTCCCCGGGAGCCCAGTATTCCACGATTTCGAACACGGTCTCCGGTTCGAGTTCCAGCCCGGACAATTCCGCTATGAGGGAATAGTCCTCCTCGCCGACGCGGGCGATGGCCTCGCGGGCGGCGGCGCGCGTTTCCCCGTCAGGAATCAACTCCTCGAGGTTGGGGGCGGGCTCTGGAAGCCGCTGCAGGATGAATTCCCCGTCGTCCTCGTTGGAGCTCTGGTCATGGATGGCGACGATGTCGCGGATTTCCTGCTCGGTCAGGCCGCTGGAAACCAGCACGACCTGCAGGTCCGTGCCCGCGTTGCGGTCGGATATATAGTCGACCCGCGCCATGTACTCCTCAGCCAGCATGAATTCCGGGTAGAGGATGAGGTCCCTGTCTATGACGTCCGTCTGCCCGGCCCGCTCGGTCAGCGCAGCGTCGTAGTACAAATCGGCGCACACGTACCCCAGCCGGTTCGGCAGCTCAGGCAGCTCGCCGATCAGCGTGCCGTCCTTCACCATCTGCGCTTCCGGCAGGTTCGTCAGCAGAGCGTCCTCCTCCGAAGTGCCCTCCGGCAGCGCAAAGAGCACCTCCCGGTAAACGCTCGTCTCGTCGGCATTGACCGGCATCGCGCCCGCGAGCGCCTCCGGCAGGCCCTCCGTCGACGCCGGGGGCGTCTGCCCGATCTCCTCAGCCAGCGTCTGCAGCGGCAGCGCGGTTGTCAGCATGACCAGCGTCAGGATTGCGGCCAGCAGCTTGTTCATCGTCCAGTTGCGCTTCATTCAGAAGTCCCTCCCTCGAGAGTTGTCGTCGGATATAGGGCAAGCGCCGCCTCAGCCGGCGCGGCGAGATTCAGATTCTGTCCCTTTTCATAAGTCCCTGTGATAATGCCGATGACGCGCCCGCCGTCATCAATCAGCGGGCCGCCGCTGCTCCCTTCAGAAACCGGCGCGGTAAACAGAATCCAGTCTGTTTTGTCCGAATTCCAGATGCCGCACACGTTGCCCAGCGTCACCAGGTTGACCAGTCCGAACTGGCTGCCGATGGCGACGATTCGTTCGCCGCGCGCCGGCGGATCCGTCGAAAACGGCAGTGGATCAAGCCCCGCGTCCTCCGGCAGGGCGCACAGCGCGACATCCGCCGCCTCGTCCGCCAGCAGGGCGCGATCGACCCTGAACGCGGAACCGTCGTCCCGGGTCGCAGTCATATAATCCATATTGACGAGCACATGGCAGGCCGTGACGAGAACGACGGGATCGAAAGCGGCGAAGCCGCTGCCCGTACCGATTCGGTCGCCATCCGCGTTGAAAACCTCCAGGCGAACCACCGAGGCGGCGAACGTCTCCAGCTCGTTTGGATCTGCGGAAAGAGCGTCCTCCGCAGCGCACGCGACGCCCCATGCCGCCAGAAACAGAAAAAGTGTGAGCATTGCAATCCACACGCGCTTCAAATGTAAGATACCTCCCTCCGACAGCCTGTCCGGTGATGAGAGTCGGTTTTGACGCTATTTCTTTTTTCCTTTATCCCTGCGCCGAATGCAGATCACGCTAATCACTGTTCCAGCCATAAACGCCAGGACGGCCGCGAGGACATAACCGCCCGCGTTCTCAAACAGCATCGTCGCGCCGCTGTACAGGCCCGCCGTGCCGTTGATGATGGAGCCGCGGCACACCGAGCCTTCGACAAAGACCAGCATGAGCAGGCATGCCGTCACACAGCCGCAGGCGATGCCAAGCGCCGCGGTCTTCCTCAGTTCCCGTCTGCGCCGCAGGGCGCGCATCCTCACATGCAGGGATGCGACTCTTTCTTCCGCCGTCATCGCAGAACATACCTCCTAAAGTTCAGCCTTTTTACTATATAAGTGTCTGGAAGCGGACAAATTGCAGGCAAAATCAGCGGAAATTAATATAACTTTTACACATCAGGTGCAGACTGCAAAAAAATAAGCCCCGTATGGGCCTCAGACCGTTGACAAAGCCCTTGTCAGCGGTTATATTTTATGAAAAAGCCAAAAGAGACCAAAAGGAGAATTAAGAGGTGATGTCGAATATAAGAAGTAAACAAGAGGAGAGGCGGTGAAGAACATGCTGAGAGACCGACGTGAACGGCAGCAGCAAATGGATTTGGTGATACTGGAACAGATGATACCGGAGAATCATCTGCTCAGAAAGATCGATCAGGTTGTGGATTTCAGCTTCATCCATGAGCTGTGCGCGCCGTTGTACTGTTCAGATAACGGTCGTCCAGCCATCGAACCGGAGGTGCTGTTTCGGATGCTGTTGGTGGGATATCTGTACGGGGTCAAGTCGGAAGCGCGTCTGGAAGAAGAGATTAATTACAATATGGCGTATAAATGGTTTTGCGGCTTGGGGCTGACGGAGAAAGCGCCGGACGCGACGACGATCAGTCAGAATCGGAGACGACGGTTCCGGGACAACAACATAGCGGAGCAGATATTCAACGAGATACTGAGACAGTGCATAGCCAAGGGGTTGGTGGGTGGAGCGATCCTGTACACCGATTCGACCCACATAAAGGCAAAAGCGAATAAGCATAAAAAGAAACTGGTAACTGTGGAGCAAACACCGAAAGCGTATCTGGAAGAATTGGATGAGCAGGTGAACCTGGATCGGAAGGTGTTGGGCAAAAAGCCGTTCGAGCGAGGCGAAGATCATAAAGACGGGTACAACGACGGCAATGACAACGACAAAAAAGGAGGGAAAGGCGGTGCGTCCGGCACGACGGAACGGATGGAGAGCACAACAGATCCGGAGAGTGGACAGCAAAGCCGGGAAGGGAAGCCGGATGGATTCCATTACAGCGAACATCGGACAGTGGACAGCAAGAACAATGTTATCGTGAATGTGCATGTGGAACCGGCCAACATCAACGACGTCACGCCAATGCCGGAAATTCTCAGGGAGATCAGGGACCGTCTGGGGCAATTGCCCAAATATATGGGGCTGGACGCGGGATACCATACGGCATGGATTGCCCATCTTTTAGAGAAGAACGGGATACAGGCTGTGATTGGAAACCGGCGTCATACACACAAGACGGAAAACTATGGGAAATACCGATTCCGCTATGATCCATACTTCGACGCGTACATTTGTCCGGAGCATAAACACCTCTACTGGAGAACGACCACGCGGGAAGGCTACCGCCAATACTATAGCGACAGCAAGACCTGCAAGGCATGTCCCCGGAGATCGGAATGCTTCGGCAAGAGTATGACGAGAAGGATGGTGGAACGGCATGTATGGCAGGATGCTTTGGATGATGTCATTGCCTTTACGAAAACGCACAACGGCAATCGCATCTACAGCTGGAGAAAGCAGACAATTGAACGATCATTTGCGGAGGCCAAAGTCAATCATGGCCTTCGCTATGCCCGCATGCTCGGCATTCAGAATATGCGCGAGCAGTGCTTCCTGACCGCTGCCGTTCAGAACATCAAGAGGCTGGTGGCCTCTTTGCGCTCACTCTTTCCCTGGTTCTTTATTTCAAAACCCTGCACTTCGCTTGAAATGCAGGGTTTGTCAGTGGTCTGAGGGGCTGCGGCAGCCCCTTTTCTCATGGCGTCCGGCGCTCAGGCGCGCTTGCTCATGACATCCTTCTCATACTGCTTCACGACGCCGATCCAGCTGTCGCCCACCGGCACGTTCTGCCTGGCGCAGTAGGCGTCCCAGACGGCGGAGAAGGGCAGCGTCCTGACCTCCTCCATGAGTGCCAGGCGCTTCGAATAGTCGAGGTTGTTCTCGGCCTCGCGAAGCAGGCCAGTGGGCTCGAGATAGGCCTTCAGCACGGCCTTCTGCGCGTTGCGTTCGCCGATGACCCACGCGGCCACGCGGTTGATGGAGGCGTCGAAGAAGTCCAGCGCCACGCACACGCGCTCATCGTAGCCGTTGCGGATGATTTCGCCCATGATGTTCTGGAGTTCGTCGTCCAGCGTGATGACGTGGTCGCTGTCCCAGCGCACGCCGCGGGACACGTGAAGCAGGATGTGATCCAGGAACTGCATGCAGGCGGAGATCTTCGCGGAGATGACCTCGGTGGGATGGAAGTGGCCGGCGTCCAGCGTGACCATCTTGCCGCGGGTCAGCGCATAGCCCAGCATCAGCTCGTGCGAGCCCACGGTGTAGCTCTCCAGGCCCAGCGCGAACAGCTTGCTCTCCACGCCCTCCAGCACCAGCTTCTCATCGATCTTCCGCTCGAAGATCCTGTCCAGCGAATCGATCATCCGCTGGCGCGGCGCGGCGGTGTCGGCCGGGGTGTCCTTCATGCCGTCGGGCATCCAGTAGTTGATGACGCAGGTCTTGCCCAGCTGCCTGGCGAACGCCTCGCCGATCTCACGGCAGCGCTTGCCGTGCTCGATCCAGAAATCGCGCACCGCTTTGTCCGGGCTGGACAGCGTAAAGCCGTCCTTGACCATCGCGTGGCCGAAGTAGGTGGGGTTGAAGTCCAGGCCGACGTTCTTCTCCCTGGCCCAGTCCACCCAGCTCTGGAACTCGGCGATGGTGTAGGCGTCGCGGTCAATTTTTTTGCCGTGCAGCTCGGCATAGCTGGCGTGCAGGTTGAACTTGCGCGCGCCGGGAATCAGGCTCATGGCCAGATCGGCGTCGGAGCGGATCTCGTCCGCGTTGCGGGCGCGGCCGGGATAGTTGCCCGTGGTGGCGATGCCGTCCTTCGCGCCGCCGTCCGCGTTCTCGCAGCCGATGACGTCGTCGGCCTGCCAGCAATGCATGGAGACGGGCAGCTTCGCCGCCTTCTCCATCGCCTTGTCAATGTCCACGCCGTACTGCGCATAGATTTCCTTTGCGTAATCGTAGCCGGTCTGGATGAGCTTGTCGGAAATAGCCATGGTGTGCGTCCTCCTTCTTATCAGTCAATCATTTCAGCGTCCGTTCAGCGCCGTGCAGGCCGACGCGCGCGGCCGAAGCCGGGCGCGAAGGGCCGGTCCGGCGGGCGGAACGGACGCCCGTCGTTTCCGCCTGTCCGGAAAACCGATCCGAAATAAGGATCAACCGGCGAAGCTTCCCCGTCCCGCCGAGGCCGGACGGAAGGAAGTCCGCCTCATTCCTCTTCGATGGCCGCCTTCCTCGAGGTGATCGCGCGGATGACCTTCGGGTCGAACTTCGGCCGCCGGTCGTAGTAGTACAGGCCGTTGCGCTCCTGCTCGACGTCGGTCAGCTGCGTGTAGCAGAAGCCCATGTGGTTCGGGTTGTCCAGCAGCGCGTCGGTGAGGCCCTTATAGCGCTCGATGAATTCCTTCTCCGTCTTCGGGCCGTTGCCGTAGCCCCAGCCCTCCCCGTCCGGATTCCAGCCGATGCCGCCGTATTCGCTCACGAACACCGGCTGGCCGCCGTAGTGCTGCGCCTTGCAGAAGCGGTCGTAGATCAGCTCGGCCTCCGGCGCGTAGCGTTCCCGATACACGGCGGGATCCTGCTCGTAGTCGTGCGTGTCGTAGATGTCCGTCTCCACGTGGATGCCGCCGCTGGCGTCGATGCAGGGGCGCGTGGGGTCGACGGCTTTGGTCACGCGGTAGGTCAGGCGCATGGTTTCCCCGTGCTGGCCGTTGTTCCGCTCGCCCCAGGTCTCGTTCCACGGGCACCAGCCGATGATGCAGGGCGCGCTGTAGTCGCGCCGGAGCACCTGCAGCCATTCGTCCAGGAACACGGGCAGGATCCAGCCGTCCTTCGGGTCGGCGCCCCAGCTCGCCATCTCGCCCCAGCAGAGGTAGCCCAGCCTGTCCGCCCAGTACAGGAACCGCGGCTCAAACACCTTCTGATGCAGCCGGGCGCCGTTGAAGCCCATCGCCATGGAGCGCTCGATGTCGGCCCTCAGCGCCTCGTCGGTCGGCGCGGTGTAGATGCCGTCCGGGTAGAAGCCCTGATCGAGGATCAGCCGCTGGAACACCGGCCGGCCGTTGATGAGGCACTTCATGCCGTCGAACGATATGGTGCGCAGGCCGAAGTAGCTGTTCAGGCGGTCGACCGCTTCGCCGTTCCTCTTGAGGGTCAGCCGCAGGTCGTAGAGATTCGGCTCGCCCACGGTCCACAGCCGGGCATCGTCGACAAACAGCAGCAAACGCGCCGTCTTTCCGTCCGCGTCCACCTCGATTTCGCCCTGGCCCTCGCCCTCGAAGGAGGCCTCCGCCGCCAGCGACACGCCGTCCACCGGCCCGTCGAGCTCCGCCTCGATCAGCACCGACGTGTTGGCCGCGTCGGGCGTCAGGCGGACGTTGGCGATGCGCGTTTCGTTCGTCCACTCCAGCCACACCGTCTGCCAGATGCCGGTCGTGCGGGTGTAGGAGCAGCCGCGGGAATGATACTCGGGACACTGCTTGCCAAAGGGCTGGCGTCCGCCGCGCAGGTTGTCGTCCGCGCACACCACAAGCGTGTTTTCACCCGCGCGCAGCGCCCGCGTGATCTCCAGCTGGAAGCCCACGTAGCCGCCGCGATGCGTGCCCACGGACACGCCGTTCACCCACACCTCGGCCGCGTAATCCACCGCGCCGAAATTCAAAAACACGCGCCGCCCCCGGGCCTCTTCAGGCAGCTCAAACGAGCGCCTGTACCACACGGCCGCCATGAAATCGGTATACCCCACCCCGGACAGCCTGCTCTCCGGGCAGAAGGGCACCACAATCTCGCCGTCCAGCTTTTCCTTTTGTACCAGGCCGCGCGCCCGCCCCGACGCGCCGTGGTCGATCTCGAACTGCCAGGTGCCGTTCAGGTTCATCCAGCCGTCGCGCACAAACTGCGGACGCGGATATTCCGGTCTTGGAATCATGTCTTTCATCCTCTCCGTCCGGGGCGGCTGCGTTTTGCCCCAGTCCTTCCGGCTTATTATAGCATACAAACCCGGCCAGTAAAAGCCCATTTTTCCTGAATCCGTCATTTTGTTGCCCCGGCCGGCGCTCACCGCGCCATGACCGTTATGTCGTCTTTCCTGCCGTCACAATGTGTTCAGAATCTTTTCACACAGCTTAACTGGACTTATCCACATGCGGGGCTTATAATGGTCAGAGAAGATAAAATCGGAGATGGTTGAGATGGGAAACGCAGCGCTGATCCTCGAAGGAGGCGGCATGCGCGGGCTGTACACCGTGGGCGTAACCGACTGCCTGCTGGATCACGGCATCCTGCTGCGCGACGTGTACGGGGTGTCCGCCGGGGCCTGCCAGGGCTGCAATTACCTGTCCGGGCAGGCGGGCCGCGGCGAACGCATCTGGACGGACTACCTGGACGACTGGCGCTACTGCAGCGTCCACTCGCTCATCCGCACCGGCGATCTGTTCGGCGCCCAGATGTGCTACGACCTCATTCCCAACCAATACGACCCCTACGACTACGACGCCTACCGCCGCCGGGTGAACCGCTTCACCGTCGTCGTCACCAACTGCCTCACCGGCCAGGCGGAGTACTTCTGTCCGGACGATCTCAGGGGGCACATGAACATCGTGCGCGCTTCGGCGTCGCTGCCGCTGGTGTCGAACATGGTCGACGTCGACGGCGTGCCCTGTCTCGACGGCGGCGTGGCCGACGCCATCCCGCTGGCCAAATCCATCGCGGACGGACACGTGAAAAATGTGCTGGTGCTCACCCGGGAGGGCGGCTACCGCAAGGAACCCGACGGGGCCATGAGGCTCTATGAGCTCAAATACCGCCGCTTTCCGGCGCTCGTGGAGGCGCTCAGAACCCGCCACGAGCGCTACAACGCCGCGCTTGACCTCATCGCCGCCGAGGAGGCGGCCGGCCGGGCGTTTGTGTTCCGGCCCGCGGTAAAGCCGGACGTGGGCCGTGTCGAAAAGGACGCCGCCAGGCTGCGCGCCCTGAGAGATGCGGGCTATGCCCAGGCCGAAGGCGCGATCGACGCGCTGAAGGCGTTTCTGGAGGACTAAACCGCCGTTCCCTCATCCCTCTCCATTGGCATAAGGAGGTTCCCATGAAGGAAGTCAACCGCAAACCCCTGATATTTTACTATCTGATCGCGCTGGTCGTGATCCTGCTGATCAACTGGTTCCTCATGCCTTCGCTGCTGAGCCAGGCCATCCAGGAGGTCGACTACTCCACCTTTCTGAAAATGCTGGACGACAGGCAGGTATCCAAGGTGGAGGTGGAGGCCGACGCCATCTACTTCCTCGATACGGCGGAGCAGCCCACGCTGTACGTCACCACGCCGTTCAACGACCCGAGCCTCGTCGACCGGCTGTATGAATCCGGCTGCCAGTTCGGCCAGGTGCGCGAGCGGCAGATGAATCCCATCCTCAGCTTCCTCATCAGCTGGATCCTGCCCCTGGGCATGATGCTGCTGTTCGGACAGCTGGTCTTCCGCTTCCTCATGAAGAAAACGGGCGGCATCGGGCCGAACGCCATGTCCTTCGGCAAAAGCAGCGCCAAGATGTACGTCGCCTCGGAAACCGGCATCAAGTTCAGCGATGTCGCGGGCGAGGACGAAGCCAAGGAGGCGCTGCAGGAGATCGTCGATTTCCTGCACAACCCGCAGAAATACAGGGACATCGGCGCGAAGATGCCCAAGGGCGCGCTGCTCGTCGGCCCTCCCGGCACCGGCAAGACGCTGCTGGCCAAGGCCGTCGCGGGCGAGGCGAACGTGCCGTTCTTCTCCATTTCCGGCTCGGAGTTTGTGGAAATGTTCGTGGGCATGGGCGCGGCCAAGGTGCGCGACCTGTTCAAGCAGGCGGCGGAAAAGGCGCCGTGCATCGTGTTCATCGACGAAATCGACACCATCGGCAAAAAGCGCGACGGCCACGGCTTCTCCGGCAACGACGAGCGCGAGCAGACGCTCAACCAGCTGCTCACCGAAATGGACGGCTTCGACGGCTCGAAGGGCGTCGTCATCCTGGCCGCCACCAACCGGCCCGAGACGCTCGACCCGGCGCTGCTGCGCCCCGGCCGCTTCGACCGGCGCGTGCCCGTGGAGCTGCCCGATCTGATCGGTCGCGAGGCCATTCTCAGGGTGCACGCCGCCAAAGTGAAGATGGACCCGAACGTGGACTTTGCGGCCATCGCCCGCGCGGCGTCCGGCGCGTCCGGCGCGGAGCTGGCCAACATGATCAACGAAGCCGCGCTGCGCGCCGTGCGGCAGGGACGAAGCGCCGTGACGCAGGCCGACCTCGAGGAGAGCATCGAGGTGGTCATCGCCGGCTATCAGAAGAAGAACAGAATCCTGTCCGACAAGGAGCAGCTGATCGTCTCCTATCATGAAATCGGCCACGCGCTGGTCGCCGCGCTGCAGAGCCATTCCGCCCCCGTGACCAAGATCACCATCGTGCCCCGCACCTCCGGCGCGCTGGGCTACACCATGCAGGTCGACGACGGGCAGCACAACCTGATGAGCCGCGAGGAGCTGCTGGACCGCATCGCCACGCTCACCGGCGGCCGCGCCGCGGAGCAGCTGACCTTCGGCTCGATCACCACCGGCGCCTCAAACGACATAGAGCAGGCCACGAAGCTCGCCCGTGCCATGATCACCCGCTACGGCATGAGCGACGAATTCGGCATGGTGGCGCTCGAAACCGAGGCCAACCAGTATCTGGGCGGCGACGCCTCGCTGGCCTGCGCGCCCGAAACGGCGGCGCTCATCGACAGGAAGGTGGTCGAGCTGGTGCAGGCGCAGTACAGGAAGGCCGAAGCGCTGCTCTCCGCCAACCAGAACAAGCTCCACGAGCTGGCGAAATACCTCCACGAACGCGAGACCATCACCGGCGAGGAGTTCATGGCCATCCTGAACAAGCCCGCCGAAAATCCCGCCATCGAGGGCAAATCGTAAGCCGACAACCATTTCCCCTTCCTCAGAGCGCCCCGGCTCCAAATGGAACCGGGGCGCTCGTCGGCCCGGTACCAAGGCTCGGTCCTTCATGCGCCTCACCCCCCTTCGCCCTATAAACGAAATCGCGCGGCGTTTTGTCGCACGCCGCGCGAAAAAATACGGTTTTTGTTTCCTGTCGAGCCGCGGCCCGCCGCTCAGCGATGATCGCCCACGAAGAACAGCGCCAGCGTGCCGGGGCCGGAATGCGCGCCGACCACCAGGTCAAGCGAATCGATGAGGATCTCCTTCGTGCCGAATTCGGCGCGGATCCTTTCGGCCAGCTCGTTGGCCCTGTCCAGATTGTCCGCATGGACGATGAAAACCGGGCTCTGCGGGTCGCGCACCGCCGTGGCCTTCATCTGCTCGAACATTTCCTTGACGGCCGCGCGCACGCCGCGCACCTTGCTCATGGCGATCAGCTTGCCCGCGTCGTCCACATGCAGCACGGGCTTGATGTCCAGCAGCGTGCCCACAATGGCGCTGGTGGCGGAGATGCGGCCGCCGCGGCGCAGATACTTGAGGTTCTCCACGGTGAACCAGTGGCACAGGCGCAGCTTGTTGTCCTCCACCCACTGCCAGGTTTCCTCGATGGTGGCGCCGGCCTCGCGCCGGCGGGCGGCCAGCACGACCAGCAGCCCCTGCCCCAGCGCGGCGGCCAGGGTGTCGCTGTCCATGATTTTCCGCTCGGGGTACTTGACGCGCAGCTCGTCCAGCGCCGCCCTGACGTTCTGGTGGGTGGCGCTCAGGCCCGACGAAAAGCCCAGGTAGAGCACGTCGCTGCCGGCGGCGAGCACGGGCTCAATGCCCTCCAGCGCGGCCCCGGTGTTGACGCAGGACGTGATATACACGGCGTTTTCGTCGCGCATCCTCCGATAAAACACGGTGGTGTCAATGGGCCTGCCGTTGTCAAAGCTCTTGTATTCGCCCGGAACGCCCTTTTCCTGAAACGTCAGGGAGAGGATGTGCAGGTTATATCTGTCGATCATTTCGAGGGACAGATTGGCGCTGGAATCGGTGAAAATTTCAAAGCTCATGACTGATCCTCCGTTTCATCGAAAGCGGGAAACTTCCTAGTATTGAATACTATATTATCACGTTTTCATCTGGCCGTCAATGGCTGAATAATTATATTTGTTGAGCAAAATTATGTTGCGTTTGAGGGGAGTATTTGATACAATAGAGAATGAGGAGGAAGTGACCATGAATGCAATTGAGGAGAGAGTCGTGGCGTTCCATTGCCCGCGATGGGAGGAACTGCCCGACGTAGAGCTCTATGTGGACCAGATGGTCAGCTATATCGAGCGCCATCTGTCCGTGCTCGATATTGAACAGGAAGGCCATTTCATCACCGCCAGCATGATCAACAATTATGTAAAGATGAAGCTGATCCCCGCGCCGGTCAAAAAGCGTTACGGCGTGCGGCAGCTGGCGCGGCTCATCGTCGTGTGCTCGCTCAAGCGCGACTTCTCCATTTCGGAGCTCTCCGCGATGATGGACATCGAACTGGCAAAATTTGAGAACAGGGTGATCTACAACCTGTTTTGCGAGGAAATGGAGCGCACGATCCGGCATGTGTTCCTCGCCGAGCAGATTCCCGCTCCCGGCCCCACCTCCGAGGAGGCCATTGTGCGCGCGGTCATGACGGCCTTTGCGAACAAGCTGTACGCCCACTGCATCATCCGCTCGCATTCCCGGCCCGACGGCCGCGACGCGTTGGCGCTGCCGGAGGCGAACAATTCCTGAAAATAAGGAGGACAAGGCATGGCTCAGTATCAGCTCTCCGCCTTCGCTGACGAGGCGGACAAAATGCTTGCCGGACAGCTGGAAGCATTGAAAGATAACGGAATCACCCTGATAGAAATGCGCGGCGTGGACGGCAAATCCGTTGCCGACCTCACGGATGAAGAGGTCGGGGAGGCCAGGCGCAGGCTGGACGACGCCGGCGTGGCGCTCTCCTCGCTGGGCTCGCCCTACGGCAAGTATCCCATCGACCAGCCCTTTGAGCCGCACCTGGAGGCCTTCCGGCGCGGCCTGGAGATCACCCGGCGCCTGGGCGCGAACCGCATCCGCATGTTCAGCTTTTTTATGCCCAAGGAGGGGTGTAAAGACCCGGCCGCCTGGCGGGGCAAGGTGATCGATCAGCTGGGCCAGATGCTTGATCTGGCCGACGAAGCCGGTGTTTTCCTGTGCCACGAAAACGAAAAGGGCATCTACGGCGATACCGACGACCGCTGTCTCGACCTGATGCAGGTCTACGGCGACCGCATGGGCTGCATTTTCGATCCGGCCAATTTCATCCAGTGCGGCGTAAGGCCCATCGAGGCCTTCCCGAAGCTGGAGAAATACATCGCCTACATGCACATCAAGGACGCCCTGCTGGAGAACGGCGCGGTGGTGCCCGCCGGCCAGGGCGACGGCCACGTCGGCGACATTCTCGACCGGCTCGCCGCGCGCGCGGACAACATGACTCTCACGCTGGAGCCGCACCTGACCGTGTTCGACGGCCTGAGCGCGCTGCAGGACGAGAAGCTCAATCACAAGTTCAGCTATCCGGACAAACTGACCGCATTCAACGCGGCGGTGTCGGCTCTGAAGGATATGCTCGGCAAAATTGGATTTACTGAAGGAGGAAACGGAACATGGACACGGTAAGAATGGGCATCATCGGCATTGGCAACATGGGCAGCGGCCACTTCAAGAGCATCATCGAGGGCAAGGTTCCCGGCATGACGCTGACCGCCGTGGCGGATATCCGCCCCGAGCGCCTGGACTGGGCCGCCGAGCTCGCCCCCGACGTCGCCCGCTTCGACGACGCCATCAAGATGATGGACAGCGGCCTGATCGACGGCGTAATCGTCGCCACGCCTCACTACTTCCATCCGGTCTATGTGACCGAGGCGCTCAAGCGCGATATCCACGTGATCAGCGAGAAGCCCGCCGGCGTGTACACCAAGGCCGTGCGCGAGGTGAACGAGCTGGCCGCCCGCAGCAAGGCGACCTACGCCATCATGTTCAACCAGCGCACCAACTGCGTCTACCGCAAGATGAAGGAAATCGTCGATTCCGGCGCCATGGGTCGGATCCGCCGCACCAACTGGATCATCACCGACTGGTATCGCTCCCAGAGCTATTATGATTCCGGCGCCTGGCGCGCCACCTGGTCCGGCGAGGGCGGCGGCGTGCTGATGAACCAGTGCCCGCACAACCTGGATCTGTGGCAGTGGATCTGCGGCATGCCCACCAAGGTCCGCGCGTTCTGCAAGGAGGGCAAGTGGCATGACATCGAGGTCGAGGACGACGTGACCGCCTATGTCGAATATGCCAGCGGCGCGACCGGCGTGTTCGTGACCACCACCGGCGACTGCCCCGGCACCAACCGCTTCGAAGTGACGCTGGACGGCGGCAAGCTGGTCGTCGAGAACAACAAGCTGTTCATGTACAAGCTGGAGATGTTCGAGCAGGACTTCTCGCGGACCTACAAGGGCGGCTTCGGCCATCCCAAATGCGAGAAAATTGAGGTTGAAACGGACGGCTTCAACCCGCAGCACAACGAGGTGCTGCGCGCCTTTGCCGCGCACATCCTGAACGGCGAACCGCTGGTCGCTTCCGGCGTGGAGGGCATCCGCGGCCTGACGCTGGCCAACGCCATGTACCTGTCCAGCTGGACGGGCGAGACCGTTGAGCTGCCGCTGGACGAAGAGCGCTTCCTTGAAGAGCTGAACAAGCGCCGCGCCACCTCCCGCCGCAAGGAGGACGTCAGCGTCACGCTCAGCACGGAGGGCACCTACGGCACCAAATAATACTCTTTTCCTTCTGCCTTCGGGCGTCTTTTCCGCCGCCGCGCGGTGACGAAAAAACCATCCCGAATCTGTACGGGTTCTGGAGGTCAAATGGCATAAGAGGGGAAAACGATCGGGCGGGGCCGTCAGTTTGCCCCGTCCGTTTCTGTGGAGGGATAAGCATGATTCGACTGGGCGTTTGCACCAAACCGGAAAACATGGCGCTGCTGGCCGGGCAGGGCTTTGACTACATCGAAATAAGCCTCAGCTGGCTGCACGGCCTGACGGACGAGGAATACGCGAAACAGCTGGCCATCGTGAAGGCCGCGCCCATCGGCGTGGAATCCGCCAACGGCATGATGCCCGGCGCGATCAAGGTGACCGGCCCCGATGTCGACGAGGCCGCGATCCGCGCGTATCTGGAAAAGGCCTTCCGCCGCGCGCACGAGATGGGCGTGAAGGTGGTCGTGTTCGGCAGCGGCGCATCCCGCCGCGTGCCCGAGGGCTGGCCGCAGGCCGAAGCCTGGCGGCAGCTCGCGCGCTTCCTGACCATTGCCGCCGGGTATGGCGAACAACACGACATAGACATTGCCATCGAGCCGCTCCGGCGCGCGGAGTGCAACATCATGAATCTGGTCACAGAGGGCACGCTCATGAGCGCGCTGCTGAATCTGCCGCGCGTCGGCACGCTGGGCGACACCTATCACATGATCTGCGGCCATGAACCCTATTCCGCCTTCATCCAGGCCGGGCGGCTGCTCAGGCACGTGCACATCAGCCACAGCCTGGGCGTCGACGCCGGGCGCATCTGGCCCGCGCCGGACGACGGCGAGGACTACCGCGAGGTCTTCGCGGCGCTCAGGGCGGCCGGCTATGACGGGCGCGTGAGCATCGAGGCCGGGTGCGAGGACATGGCCGCGGGCGGGCCGAAGGCGTTCGCCGCGCTGGACATGGCGCGCAGGGCATAATCCCGCGCCGCCATTCGCCTGCGGCGTCTGTTCGCCCGTCAAACGCCAATTTGTCGGGCAGACCGACCGGCCACAGAATGACCGCAAAATCATAACCACCCGTCAAACGGGTGGTTTGTACAAGGGCTAAAAGCCCAAAGGATACCGGCCGGCGTCTCAAGGCGCTGGCCTCACTTTGTTCAGGCCTAATTGCCTTTGCCGCTTTTGCTGCCCTTTAAAGGGCGTTCGTATTACTTGCCATTACCCTTAAAAGGGTCTTCGTACTCCCTTACGCTCAATTTGTCCA
>Ga0208297_1001489_pt1 | contig 21048 bp, 20 predicted proteins | sample LMS_cellobiose_e_FD_187367 | JGI IMG/M metagenome (GOLD analysis project Ga0208297, IMG submission 187367) | Rumen-fistulated moose microbial communities from Alaska, USA - LMS_cellobiose_enrichment (SPAdes) (version 2) | ecosystem: Host-associated > Mammals > Digestive system > Stomach > Rumen... | reverse complement strand
GCCAAACAGCAGTAAACTTGCTCCAAAATGAGCGAAAAACCGCTGATTTCCGCGGAACTCATCACTTTTTTATGATAGATGCGACCGCAATCATCCAAAAAATTCCAGATCGACGAAAGCAGATCCTCTTCGTCGTCAGCTAGGAAAGCCGTTTCTATCATTCGGTATTGCCTGTGTGAAAGCGGCCGCATAAGCTCGCTCCGTGTTTCTTCATCCGCTTCTTCGAAATCCTGCGCGTCGCCTTCCGCGATCTGCATAGCATAATATTGATATATTCTGAAAAGATATTGGAATTTTTCCAGCAAAAAAGCATAGAGTTCTGGCTTGCTCCCTTCTTCCAGCACGGTTTTTAATTCCTCAAATTTCTTGATAAAATCGCCGTCGTAACGGATTATTTTTTCTGATGCCATATTCCCTCCCATGCTCCCTGCCACTTTTCATTATGCAGCAGGCCGGAATGTGTTACCTTAAAGCTAAGCCCCGTAAGGTGTTTTGACCTTACGGGGCTTTCTGAATTGTAAATTTGGTGGAGATGAGGGGGATTGAACCCCTGACCTCAGCGTTGCGAACGCTGCGCTCTCCCAGTTGAGCTACATCCCCGGCGCCGTTTGATGTAAAACAAGCCTTCGTTGCTTGTCAAGCATTTTCAGCGCAGCTCTTTCATTTCATCCGCTGTCAGAGATGTTTTCCATTTTTTCTTTGACGTATGCGGCAAAGAAGTTTAGTTTGCCCGAAGCGCAAACGGCAGGCCGTGCGGCGAAGGTCATCCGGTATTCCGGCTGGCCGTCCGTGGGCAATGACTCCCCGGAGAACAGGGGCGCGTTACTGTTTTCATGCCCTGTTCATGCCGGATCTTAACTGTATTTCATTCAGGAAGCTTATTTATGAATTTTTTACGCGTTGTTATGACACGTACTCTGACCATGGCGCTTTTTTCTTCAACCCTTGTGTTCTGCTTTGAGGGGACTGCTTTTGCTGAGGGCTTCGCGCTGTCCGACTGGGGAGCGCGCGGCAGTGCCATGGCTGGGGGCATGGTTGGGCGTGCGGACGATCCTTCCGCCGTCGCCCATAATCCTGCCGGCATTACGCAACTGCCGGGTACGCAGGCCATGGGCGGTTTGACAATGATTGCTCCCATGGGAAAAATCACGACCATCGCGGGAGGCGTTGAAAACACTACCAAGGCTGACCAGCACTACTGGCTTAACCCCCACGCTTACCTTACTCATCAGCTTTCAGATGATCTGTGGCTGGGGGTGGGGGGTTTTTCCCGCTTCGGTCTCGGCGATTCTTTTCCTCATGGCTGGCCAGGTTCGGCGAATCTGGTGGAAGTCAAGCTCAAGACCGTTTCCCTGAATCCATCCCTCGCATGGAAGCTGAACGACCACCTCTCCCTCGCTTTCGGTGTTGAAGTAATGGGGGGAGCGGCGGTTATTCGCAAGGGGTTTGCGACGCCCTTCGGATACAACGGCCAGAAGCTTTCCGGCCAGGGCGTGTCTGCCGGTTTCAATCTTGCCGCCCATTATCGCTTTAACGAGCAATGGGCCATGGGGCTGACTTACCGCAGCCCTGTCAATCTGAAAATCCGCGGCGATAACCGCTGGGACAAGCAGCTTGTTTCTCCCATGCTGAACTGTGATGTCAGCGCCATACTGCACCTGCCCGATTCCATCTCCTTCGGCGTGACATGGAAGCCCGTCCCCGCTTTCAGCATTGAAGCGGGCACCGTGTATACTATCTGGAGCCGTTACAAACACCTGAATATTGAGATGGAGAGCCCTGTCAATCGCGCCGCTTTTGCCGACAAACACTGGAAAGATACATGGAATTTCAATGTCGGCATGGAATACAAGCCGCTTGACTGGCTCAGCCTGCGCGCCGGTTATTCCTACGAAACCAGTCCGATGAACGACAGCACCACCGATTACATGACGCCTACCGACGGCCGTCATCGTTTTACCTCCGGTTTGGGCTTCAGATGGGATCGTTGGGCGCTGGATTTGTCGTACGCCTATATCCGGGTGAACCGGCTGGATTACACCGCCCGCCCGGCTTCCTACATGCTGGACGGTGCGGCGCATGGCGTTCATTCCCATGTCGCGGCCATGTCGGTTGGGTATACGTTCTGATTTTTTCTGGAACAGAAAACAATAGCAACAGCAGACGCCCGGTTCCCTCAGGCAGAGGGGCCGGGCGCCTGCGTCATCAGGGAAAAGGGACGGAATCAGGCAAGCTCGTTCACATCAAAAATGACTTCATTGCCAATGCGAACGTCCATATGGGATTGGTCAGGCATGGCCGCTATGGCGGCACGGAAAGCGCTCTGCATCCCTGAAAAGCGCTGTCGCGCTGCCGGGTCGGTGATGGATGCCTCCGCATCGCGGATATTCTTCAGCATTACATGTATGCCGCCGCATTTTGTCAGGGGGCCGTCACGCATAAGCATGGCGCGCGTCGGGCTGTCTGAGGGCAGACTGCCGACCAGATTGGCGTAGGCCGTCTTGACGGCATCGGGAATGCGTTCTTTGCGTGTGCCTGCGGCGCTGCCCTGGCCGCGCGTCTTGAAGAAATCCACCATGTGCAGGAATGCTTCATCAAGGTCGGCGCCAAGCCAGATTTTCCTGTCGGGATTGGCTCCGGGCGCGAGTCCCCGATGGACAAGGTCGCGCTGAGGCAGGAGTGTGCTGAGTTTGCAGCCATAGTTCTCGGCTTTGAGGAACAGGCGCCGCGCTGTATGCGGGCCTGCAGGGATGGTTCCAAAAAGCACTGTGCCTTTGTCACTCCCAAGGCCGTTTGGCCCGCGCGGGATGTCGATACCGCGATGATTGTTGACATGGCCGTCAATGATGGCGCTTTTGTGTTCATCCAGATGGCTGGATGTGCGCTGGTAACGCTCCGGGCACCTGTCAAGATAACGGGCGAGATACCCGCTCGGATCCTCAATGCTGAAAGAGCCTTCGATGAAACTGAATCCGGCTTGTTCCGCCTTGACGTCCAGAAAAAGCATGATATCGGCCACATCCTGCGTGTTTGGACTGACATTTTCAAGCTGACCGCTGAGTGCCTGATTCAGCAGGGTACCGCCGCGCTCAATACGGGCGGCAAGGGTTTGTGCGAGGTTCGCCGCCGCGCCCGCCCGCTGGCTGCGGGGCAGCGCGTCAATCATTGGGGCCAGTTTTTCACTCGGGAAGCTCACAGTTTCACCGCGGGACGGCAGATTGATCTGAATGGGATCCGGCAGCGTATACCCAGAGCCAAAAGCCCTGGTCACGGCGTTGCTCAGCCAATGGCGTATTTTGGCGAAAAAGCCTGCTTCGCCGGGGGCTGCCGCGCCGTGCAGATTCGTATTCACGGCAGGCGCATCCCGCGTTGCCTGCTGCCGGGCGAGGGCAGGGGCAGTTATTCCCCCCGTTCCGGCAGAGCTTCCTGCCGCCGGAGTTCCGGCAGAGGCCTGGGGCTGCGGGGGAAGGACAACAGGCTGCGTTCCTGCTGACGTATCGATACTTGGGAGTGGCATGGCGTCCTCCTATATTTTTATCATGTCGGCAGATTCTTTAAAGGGGGCGCTTTCACTCCGTTCCAGGCGTTCACGCCACAGGCGGGCCGCCCCCACGAGACGGGCGAACGCATCCACAAAATTTGTCGCGTCCGCGGGAAGGGCGAATACGCGGAAAAGCACAAGAAGTCCGCTTGCCTTATCAATGGAAAGCGTGCCGTCCCCGGAAAAAGCGCCCATGTAATTGCCCTCAAGCAGTTCAAGAAGCAGACCGGCATCAGAGAGCTGCGGTCTCCCGATGACGATGGAGGCGGTAAGGATGTCGCTTCCATACTCCTCCTCATCACCGGGAAAAAGCACAGCCCCCATGTCGCTGTCGAGCCCGAACATGACGCGGCCGTCGGTTTCAGCCGTCAGGGGGGAACACCCCAAAGCCTCGGTCAGAGCCTTGAGTATTTCATTGAGATTCTTTTGATTTCTCATGAGACCTCCCTTTACCGTGGATATTGTGTGGCTATTTGAAAAAGAAAAAGGGCTTATGGATCTTGCCATAAACCCTTGCAAATCTCTGGTGGAGCTGGACGGAATTGAACCGACGACCTCTTGAATGCCATTCAAGCGCTCTCCCAACTGAGCTACAACCCCATGACGAGAGGAACCTACAAAACTCACCTGCCGATGTCAACAGTTATTTGTGCGAAAGGCCTCCGAGTTTTTTGTTTGCCGGCGCGGCAGAATGTGAGAAAGCCCCGCCGGGCAACGGGCTGCCCGTCAATCGAGATTCATGTGCCTGTGTTCGACGGAAACGGTAAAGGCATCCTTTTTCAGCGCTTCGGCAAGGACTTCCGCCATGGCCACAGAGCGATGTCTTCCTCCTGTGCAGCCGATGGCGACGGTTAATCTGTAGCGTCCCTCGTTTTCATATAAAGGAAGAATAAACCGTATGAACTCAATGAATTTTGTACGAAAAACGTTGGCTTCAGGCGTACCGAAGACATAGTCCGCCACAGGACTGTCACACCCGCACAACGGACGGAGTTTCAGGACAAAATACGGGTTTGGGAGAAAGCGCATGTCAAACATCAGATCCGCTTCATGCGGCACCCCATATTTGAATCCAAAGGAAATCAGGTTGATTTTCATGGGATGCGCTTCGGCTGTCGTGGAATTCCAGCGGCGCTGAATGTCTCTGCGCAAATCGTGCAGAGAAAAGGCGCTCGTATCAATGATGATGTCAGCTAGGCGCCGTATGGGGGCGAGTCCCTCTTTCTCCTTGGCAATGGCCTGTTCAAGACCTATCCCCACGCGCTCCTGCGGGTGCGGCCGCCTGGTGGTGGCGTAGCGGCGCATCAGTTCCGGGGTATCGCAGGTCAGAAACAGAAGCACAGGTTCAAGCCCAAGCTCTTTCAGCGCGGTCACGGCGACAGACAGTTCGTCCACAAACCCCGCCTGGCGTTGTTCGATGCCGACGGCAAGCCCCTGAGGTTTTTCCTGCGCTCCCAGAAGCAGGCGTGCCACATCAGGAAGAAGGCGCGGAGGGACTCCGTCTGCAGTAAGCATCTGCATGTCTTCAAAAACATGGAGGGCAGTGCTTTTTCCAGCTCCAGACTGTCCTGTGATGATGATCACCTTCATGTGCGTTCCTTTGAGCAGCAGGCAGAATGTTCCGCGAGCAGTTTATCCAGTTCTTCAAGAAAAGCTTTAAGAAGATTGTCTTGCCCGCGCACGGTCCGAATGATGTTCCCCTTGCGGAAAATGATGCCCTTGTCCCTTCCGCCGGCCAGCCCGATATCGGCTTCACGGGCTTCGCCGGGACCATTGACGATGCAGCCCATGACGGCCACCTTGATGGACGCTGTTTCAGAAGCAAGGCGTTGTTCAACCTGTCCGGCCAGTTTGACCAGATCGATTTCGCAGCGCCCGCAGGTCGGACAGGATATAAGATCCGCCCCGCGCTGCCTGAGCCCGAGAGAGCGTAAGAGTTCCCACGCGACGGTGAGCTCCTGAACAGGGTCGGCGGTCAGCGACACACGGATAGTATCGCCTATGCCTTCTGAAAGGAGAATCCCCATGGCGACGGATGACTTGACCGCGCCGCGCAAAGGCCCGCCTGCTTCGGTGACACCGAGATGGAGCGGGTAGCCGCACTGCCCGGCGATAAGCCGGTAAGCCTGGATGGTATCCAGGACCGATGACGATTTGATGGAAATTTTGATGTCATCAAAACCCCGTTTTTCCAGCATCCGGACATGGTGCATGGCGCTTTCAGTCATGGCTGCTGGAGTCGGCCCACCGAATTTCGTCAGCAGTTCTTTTTCCACTGAACCGCTGTTGACGCCGATGCGGATAGGCGCGTGATGCGCCTTGGCCGCATCTACCACTGTATCCACGTGGGCCTGACCGCCGATATTGCCGGGGTTGATGCGCAGGCCGTCGATACCCGCTTCAAGGGCCATGACGGCAAGCCGGTGATCAAAGTGGATATCGGCGACAAGGGGAACCGGCGAGGCGTCATGGATGGTTCGCAGCGCTTTTGCCGCCGTTTCGTCGGGCACGGCAAGCCGGACGATTTCGCAGCCGGCGGCAGCCAGCCGGTGAATCTGGGCAAGCGTTTTTTCAGGATCGCGTGTGTCGGTGTTGGTCATGCTCTGGACGGCGACGGGAGCATCGCCGCCGATGCGGACGGAACCGATATGGAGTTCTTTTGTCTTGCGTCGAGGGATCATTGGGCGTCCTTTGAAGCGGCAAAGCGGTGCAGGGCATACCGCGCGGCGCCCCACAACGCCGCGTCAGAATTGCGGATGAGGTAGACCGGAATGGATTCAATCAGCCCTTTGTATTTTGGACAATCGGTAAAGGAGGAAACAAAGGCAGGATGCCGCACAATGGAAGGATTGGCAATGGCGACGCCCCCGCTGACAAAAAGCCCGCTCAGGCAAAGTGAAGAGAGGGCCAGCGTCTGGCAGGCCCGGCCATACAGACGGGCAAAACATTCCAGAACGGGGGTATGCTCCATAACGGAAGCAACATGGGCGGGTGAAAGTTTTTGCCCTGTATAAAATTCATGGAGGTTGGTCAGCCCCCGCCCCGTCAGGAGATGATCCCCGTCCTGCCTGACGCCTTTCTGCCGCAGGAAGGCGGCATATTCCGCTTCTTCAGGAAGCAGAGGAAAGAGGCTGTGCCCGAATTCAGAGCTGAAAACGAGAGGCTCTCCTGCAGGCGAATAAGCCAGCACACAGCAGCCAAGCCCCGTTCCCCCGCCGATGACGGCGCAAGGAGCCTGGTGCCGGGACAAGCGGGGAGAGGGAAGGCCCGACCCGCAGACAGGCAAAAGATCCTGGGCTTCCGGAAGCAGGCAGGCCCATCCCTGCGCGGCAAAATCGTTAAGCAACCACGTGCGGCGCGGCAGAAAGGGAATTTCGGCAGGATCGATGCTCCAGGGAATATTTATACATTGAACAGGAATCCTGATCGTGGGGCCGGGCACGGCAAGGACTGCCGCATCAAAATCCGCGCCGACATCGCGCTGCGCGCGCTTCATGAGATCTGGAAAGGAATGTTGCTCTTCCGTTTTGAAGCGCGCGGAAGCTTCCAGGACAAGCGTACCTGTCTCGTCCGCTCTGAAGCGGGCGAAACGGCAGTTCGTGCCGCCGATGTCGGCGGCAAGAATACGCTTTTGCGGAGAAGCCGGCATGTTCTCAGCTCCTGATGGCAATTGTCCTGAATCTCAAATGGCGGCGGGGCGTGTTTCAGTTCCTGAGCATGTATTTGCGCGGATCAAGGCCGTATTTTTTGACCTTGTAGTTGATGATCCGGTAGCTGGCCTTCAGATCCCGCGCGGCCTGCAACATGTTGCCCTGGGTGCGGCGCAAAGCGTCGATGAGCAGTTCCTGTTCAAAATGGGCCACAGCGTCGTTGAAGGAAATTGCGGCAGGCCCCGCTTCAGCGGAGGAACGCAAAACCGGGGGGAGGTTGCCGGCATGCAGCGTCGTATCGTCGCAGACGCGGGCCGCCTGTTCCATGCAGATGCGCAGTTCGCGGACATTGCCCGGCCATGTGTACTGAAGCAGCACATCCTGGGCCGTGCTGGAAATATGCTCGATTTGCTTGCCCGTATTATTGGGTAAGTGCGCCAGAAAACCCAGAGCCAACGGGAGGATGTCTTCCGGACGTTCGCGCAGGGGCGGCACGGTAATGGAAAAACTGGCAAGCCGGCTGAACAGATCGGATGAAAATTTGCCTTCTTCCACCATCTTTTCCAGGGATTGCGAGGCGGAACAGATGAGCCTGATATCCAGATCAATGGGCTGTCCGCCGCCTACGCGCAAAAATTTCTGCTCCTGCAATGCCCGGACGATTTTCATCTGGGTTTCGAGGGGGATATTTTCCACAGAGCCGAGGAAAAGGGAACTGCTGCGGGCAAGCTCGAACAAGCCCTTGCATGTCTGTGTCGCGCCGGGGAAAGCGCCCTTGCGGTAGCCAAACAGCTCGCGTTCCGTAACGTCTGCGGAATTCCCCGTGCAATCAAAACGGAGCATGGGCAGATCGCGGCGGGCGCTGTTCGCGTGAATGGTTTCCGCAAGATGTTCCTTGCCTGTTCCCGGTTCGCCGATGATAAGAACGGGGCTTCGGGTAACGCCGGCGCGGGCGGACAGTTCAAGCACCGTCTGCATGGCTTTGGATACGGCGATAAAAGGCTGCGCCGGCGGCGCATCTTCCTGCGCGGCGGACGCGTTCTGCTGACGCAGGGCCTCCTGCTGGGCATAGGCGGCCTGAGTGGCGATAATGCCGGCAATCACCTCAAGGTAAAGACGGCGGATTTGCAGTTCCGGCATGGGGGCGCAGGGCGTATCCATGCTGAGCGCGCCGAGAACCTGCTTCTCCGGAGAGAGAACCGGAACGCTGATGAAGGCCAGCCGGCGCATTTCTTCGGTAGTGCGTTCGAAAAATTTGCACAGAAAAACAGGGTGCCCGAGGATCTGCTCCACAATGACGGGGCGCCCTGTTGAAAAAACCTGGCCGGTGACCCCGGTGCCAGGCGTGTATACAATTTGACTGCTGCGGGGGGCCGATTCGGAAACATACAGGCGGAGATTGTGGGATTCAGGGTCGAAAATCAGCAGATGCGGACGCACGCAGGAAGGCCCTTGCGTCATGATTCCGAGAATTTCCTTCAATCCGGCGTGGAAAGCCCGCGCCGGATTGATGACGGTGCTGATTCGTCTGAGTGGATCCAGAAAATCCGCAATAGTGTCCATGTCTATTTGCCGAGGCCGGCCTTGATCGTATTGATCTTGTAAAGAATGAAATCGGCTCCGGCCGCAGCGCCTGAGTCTCGCAAGGCTTCATACAGGGGCAGCGCGTCGGCGGGACGCCCCGCCTGTTCAAGAGCAAAGGCCTTGCGTTCGTGCAGTCCCCTTTTCATGAAATCGGGAACTTTCCCTTCAAGGGAATCCAGCACGCTCACTGCCTCGTCAGCCTTGTTCATCTGAAGAAGCAGCGCAGCTTCGTTCAGCGCGGCCATCATGCCGGTTGTGCTGTCGGGAGAGGCGGTTCGTACCGCCTTGTACGCTTCGGCCGCTCTGGCCGGATTGTTGCCGGCTATGGCGGAGACGGCGATTTCAAGATTGATTCCCGGTTTTAACTCGTCAGGCGCCTGGGCAAGAAACGTTTCCAGGCCGCTGACGCGCGCGGCGGGATCCGCGGCGACAAGCACGCGTCCCAGCTGTATCTGAGCTTCACGCTGATTTTTTTCGGTCTGCCATTGCCAGATTCCATAACCGACAATGATTACAACCAAAGCGATGAAGGCGCCAAAGATTGCCTTGATGTGGCTGGTAATCCATTTCAGCAGGGGGGTCGCTTCTCCGGCGACTTCGGATTTAAGCTCGCTGAGCAGATCCGGGGAAACATTGCCCAGACCTGGGATGCCGCCAAGGCCGGCGGTGTCGGGATTGGGAGAAAGAGGAGGACGTTTGGGGGTAGCCATGAGTTATGCTCCGACAGTTCACAAAAATATTTTGCCGGAATGCGTTTCCGGCAACTGGATTCACGTTACACAATTGTAAAAAGAATGCAACCTCACTCAAGCGGGCTTTTTCTTCAGTCAGTCTGGACAGGAATGCCGGGACTTGAAATGTTTGGACAAAATGGGAAAAACGACATTTTTTGCGCCCTGTTTGATGAAAGAAGCAAAAAAAATGGCGCAGCCTTGTTTCGCCGCGGCTGCGCCGTCCGGATCTGCTCAACGGGCATTGAATACGCGCATACACGCCGAGATGGCCGCTCCTGGCGTTTTCAGCCAGCCCAGTTTGTCCATGCATGCTTCCATGCAGACGAACAAGGTCAGGATGTCGCGCCGGTAGCAGTTTCCCATGTGGCCGATGCGAAGAATTTTGCCTGAGAGTTCCTTGCCGGTGCCGCCGGCAATCGTCAGACCGTATTCTTTGCGCAGTTCTCCCCTCAGGAGATTGATATCCACTTTGGGGTCGCCCGATACAAACGATGTCAGCGTTACGGAGCGGTTTTCTTCCGGCAGATTGGCGGGGAACAGGCGGAAACCAAGCGCCTGTACCGCTTCACGGGTGGCTTTCGCGTTTTCGGCATGGCGTGCGAAGACAGCTTCCCGGCCTTCTTCCTGCATCATCGTCAGCGCTTCAACCAGCCCATAGACTGCCGTGATAGGCGTCGTGCCGGGAGTTTCAAAGCGTTTGCCGGTCATATTTTTCTGAATGTCCAGGTAATTCGTGAAAAATTTTGGCATCCGGGAAGACCTGCACATGGCCCAGGCCTTGTCGTTCAGAATGGTGAAGGCCATGCCCGGCGTGCACATAAGGCATTTCTGGCTGGCGAAAGACAGGGCGTCAGCTCCGCAGGTATCAAAATCAATGGGATAGCCGCCAGCGATGCTGACCGCATCCACCACACAGAGCATGTTGTGGGCATGGGCGATAGCCGCCACAGGCCCGATGGGCTGAACCACACCGGTGGAGGACTCGTTGAGGCACATGGTTATCGCCTTGGCGGCGGGGTGCGCCGTCGCTGCGGCCTCGATCTCGGAAAGATCCGGAGCCTTCATCCAGTCCGTGCAGACGCGATGGGCTACGAGACCATAAATATCGGCGATTTCCGCAACCATTACAGCGAAACGGCCGTTGCAGACACAGATGATCTCATCACCGGGGGAAAACAGGTTCATAATGTTGGCTTCAAGAGCTCCGCGCCCCGTGAGGTGAACGGGCAGAATCGACGCCTGGGTGTTGAACAGCCATTGGAGCTTCGCTTCCATATCAGCCAGGATGGCCGACATTTCCGGCGTGCGATGATGGACAAGAGGCCTGGCATAGGCGTCCAGCACGCGGTGAGGGACGCTGACAGGGCCGGGGGTGTACAGGAATGTTTCATTGTATGTGCGCATGATGGATATCCTGTTAAAGGTGTGTTTTTAATCCGTCAGGATAACGGCTGTCCCGTCGGTAATGTTCATCAGTTCAGCCGAAAAAGCGGCTGTTTCCTCTTCCGGAAGAAGGACGGTATAGCTGGCGTCAACGCCGAACTCTTCCGAACCGATAGTGCCCCGGTAGCGCGGAAGAATCCGCAGCAGAGGCGAAATGTGGCTGTAGTTTACCGTCACACGGAGCGCGGCAGGCACCATGTGCTCGCAAACGGGCAGGTTTTGCAGCCCGAGGCGGACCATGTCCTGATACGCTCTGACCAATCCTCCGGTTCCCAGCTTGATTCCTCCGAAATAGCGGGTAACCACGGCGGCAATTTCTCCAATCCCCCCGTGTAGGAGTATGGTCAGCATGGGACGTCCGGCTGTGCCATGCGGTTCCCCATCGTCACTGAAGCCCGCCCGCCCTGTGTCGCCGGGGCGTCCTGCCGCGAAAGCCCAGCAATTGTGTGTGGCATCAGGAAATTCGCGTCTGATGCGTTCGACGAAGACTTTGGCTTCGTCGGGCGAAGCCGCACGGGCGAGGCTGATCAAAAAACGGCTGCGCTTGATAAGCATCTCTTCCCGGTGCGGCGCGTCCGGTGTGGGAACTGGTACCGGATAGCCGGTCATGAAAACCTCATTCCACCCGCGCCGCAGGGAGCGGGCGGGCAAAAAGTGCCAGCGGACGGGCAGAGACAAACAGAGCCGGCGGAGCCTGACGGCGTTTGAACTCGCTGCGGCGCACCAGCTCCGCGGCCTTTTGTACTATTTCGGCGCTTGCCGTGGGGCAGACGGCCTGTTCGCACAGGTTTTCCCCCTCGAAGAATGTCCGCAGACAGCTGTCCAGGATATCGTATGGCGGCAGAGAATCCTGATCGGTCTGTCCGGGCCTGAGTTCTGCAGAAGGCGCCTTGTCAAATACGGCCTGCGGAATGATTTCACGGCCTTTCATGTCGTTGAACCAGCGTGCCAGACGGTAGACATCGGTTTTATAGATATCCGCGATGGGGGCAAGCCCGCCCGCAAGATCGCCATACAGAGTGCCATACCCTACGGCCGCCTCCGACTTGTTGTCCGTGGACAGCAACAGTCCGCCAAATTTGTTGGAATACGCCATAAGCAGGTTGGCCCGGATGCGGGCTTGCAGGTTCTCCTCGGTCAAATCGGGAGAAGCGCCTTGAAAAACAGGTGCCAGCGCTGTTTCGTAGGCATCCATGAGCGGCGTAATGGGAATGGTGTATGTGGCGATGCCCAGATTGGCGGCCAATGCTGCCGAATCATCCAGGCTTCCCTGGCTGGACCAGCGTGAAGGCAGCAAAAGCCCCGTCACGTTGTCCGCTCCGAGGGCTTCCGCCGCCAGCGCGGCCACTAGGCTGGAATCCATGCCGCCGGAAAGCCCCAGCAGTACGCGCGTGAACCCGCTTTTCCTGACGTAGTCGCGGATGCCAAGCAAAATGGCATTGCCCAGCGCATCCATGCCGGAAGATGTGCCGTCAGGACTCTCGTTCGCGGGCTCGTCGTCCTTCGCTTGGGAAATCAACCCCGCGATTTCTTCAACCACCAGTTCCTGCCGCCAGGGGGATGCGCTTATGCGGATAACGCCTGTATTGTCAGCCGCAAGGCTGCCGCCGGGATGGATGTAGGATCCGTTTCCTCCCACGGCGTTGACGCGCAGAAGGGGTCGGCCCATGCGGCGGGCGGCGTCGGCGCAGGTTTGGCTGAGCGAGGCCCATTGACCGGTTTCAAACGGTTCGTTGTCAAGGCAGAGGACAACGTCGGACTGGGGAAGCTGTTCTGGCGTGCGCAGAGAAGCAAGTCCGGCGCATACGGCAAAGGAGAGGCCAAAACGTGAAAATACGCCGTGTTGAACGCCTGTGGGAGTATGGCGCCGTTCTTCACCATATCCAAGGGCCTGTGCCAGCGGGCGGCCGCCAAGCCGGGTGACGGCGCCGTCTGCAAGCAAAAACAGGCTGCTGCGCAGCCCGCCGTCAAGGCGTTCCGGACAGCCGAGAACCAGCGCCGGGCCATTTTTCAGTTCTGCCGCAAGTTTTTCAAGCTGAGCCCTGCACAGTTCAAGAAAGCCTGTCTGCAGGGGCAGCTTTTCCAGAGGAAATCCGCTGATGGCGAGCTCAGGGGCAAGACAGAGCAGGGGGGCTCCCTCAGCGGCAATGGCCGCACCGTCGGCGGCGCGTTTAAGCAGGGCCCTGTTGCGGCTGACGCTGCCCGCAGCAAGATTGATCTGCAAAAGGGAAAAGTGAAGGCCTTCACTCATGAAGCATGTCCTGCATGGTGAAAAGTTTTCCGGCTTTCTGCCCGGCCAGCCAGCGTGCAGCCCGGAGAGCCCCGCGAGCGAAATTTTCACGGGAATGGGCGTGATGAACCACCTCAATCCGTTCGCCTTCACCGATGAAATAGACGGTGTGCACGCCCGCGACGTCGCCGCCCCGGACGGCCTGAATGCCGATTTCTCCAGCGGGACGTTCGCCAGTGATTCCCTGGCGCGCGCACCGCATGAGCTCATCCAGCTTGTGGCCGCGCGCCTCGGCCAGACATTCGCCAAGACGGAGCGCGGTGCCGCTGGGGGCGTCTTTTTTGTGCTTATGGTGGATTTCCGTGATTTCTATGTCATAGCTCTCGCCCAGAGCCCTCGCCAAATGGGGAAGAATCTCCAGCAGAGCGTTGACGCCGACGCTCATGTTTGGGGACATGAAGACGGGAATGTGTTCGGCTATTTCACAGATGCGGGCTTTTTGTTCCGGAGTAAAGCCGGTTGTCCCGATAACCATGGGCATGCTGTGGCGCAGGGCCGCTTCCAGCGTCGGCATGGTGGCCGCAGGCAGGGTGAAGTCAACAATGACGGCCTGGCCCGCGCCGGCGAGGACCTCATCGGGATCAAAGCCGCAGGGGACGTTCCATTTCGCGGCGGCGGCCAGCTGTTCTTTTCTGTCCATCACGGCGGCAATGGAAAAATTGTCTTCAAGCGCCAGTCTGGCCACAGATGAGCCCATCCGGCCCGTTATGCCAGTGATGACAAGTGCCGTTTGCATAGTGCTGCTCCCGTTGTATATAAGGTAAGGCGTGCGGGACGTCAGATGCGGTCGATGTACAGGCCGTCAAGAAAATTTTCCAGCGCGGCGTCCGCTATCTGAATAAATTTTTCCATGGGAAAATAGTGCCCGCAGGCTGTGCAGTGCATATGGGCCTCGCGGCACGAGCGTTCCGCCGTGAGCGGTTGTCCGCAATGCGGACAGCTCAGCGTGGTGCTTGCGGATTTACGGATGGGAAAGGAATACTGCATGGCGTCCTTCATATGGATTGAAATAAGCCGGACAGTACCGGCAGGAAAAAACTATAGACAATTTTTACCCGCGAGTCGAGAGGCCGCAAGACCGCGGAGCCGGTTGAGCCAGAAAGGCAGGGCGGTTTCAGGCTTGACGTCATGGTGGGATGGCTGTATAAATCGCTGATCTGACACTGGACCAAATTAAACGGTCCGGTTTTCGAGAGCGAGGAGAGCCTCCCGCCGGCTTTGCATTGTTTCGCGGGAGTGGCGCAGCGCAACATAGATTTCAGTTTTCTTAAGGAGATTCAAATATGAAAAGGACATATCAGCCCAGCAAAACCAGACGGGCCCGCACGCATGGTTTCCGTGAAAGAATGAGCACCGCCAGCGGGCGCGCCGTGATTCGCCGCCGCCGCGCCAAGGGGCGTAAGGTATTAGCGCTCTAACAAGGCCGAGACGGCACAGGCTTTTGCGGCGGCCCGATTTCACAACATGCTATAACGAGGGCCGCCATTTTTTTTCCCGCCAGTTTATGGCGTTTGTCCGGCCTCGTCAGAGCGGCGATGAACCATGGCGGATTGGCTTTGCTGTTTCCAAAAAAATCGGTGCTGCCGTGGCACGCAACCGCGTCAAGCGTGTATTGCGTGAATTTTTTCGTCTGCATCAGCTCCGTATGCCAGCGGCGATGGACATAGTGGTCGTCCCCAGACGCTCGCTTGACGTGTCAGGCATGAATCTTGCCGTTGCCGCTTCAGAACTTTTGCCGTTGCTTGAGGAAATCTGCCGCCGCATGCCAGTATCCACGCCGGCGGACATGGAAAGGAAACCCCGTGGGAATTGATCTCGGGCGTACCGCCCGCCGCAGACTTTTTCACCCAGACGCCTGCCGTCTTCTGGCAAGGCGTGTCTATGTGTTTCCCATCCGCTTGTATCAGCGCTTCATTTCTCCCATCCTGCGGGCCGATTGCCGCTTTTATCCTTCCTGTTCGGCCTATGCCGTCGAGGCTGTCATGACCCATGGCATAGCGAAGGGAACTTTTCTTGCGGCATGGCGTCTGCTGCGCTGTAACCCGTGGTCCGAGGGCGGATATGATCCTGTCCCTCCGCTGCCAAAGGGGGAATCCTCCCCTGCCGCCGTCCCGGCCTCCCTGTTCTCCGGTTCTTCCGGGCATCATGATGATGCCGCCGGGCGGCTTTTTTCCAACTTCAGGAGCCACTAGACCATTATGGAAGACAACAAAAACATGTTTCTCGCTATCGGGCTGTGCCTTGTCGTACTGCTCGGCTGGAGCTACATCAGTGACTACATGGGCTGGACTCCCAAGCCTCCGGTCGCCGTCGAGAAAACTGAACCGGCCGCGCCAGCTGCCCCCGTTGCCCCCGCTGTGGAACCTGCGGTTCCAGCTCCTCGTTTTACACCTTCGGAAGGGCGTGACGTGAAGGTTGAAACGCCGCTTTATACCGCTGTTTTTTATTCCGGCGGAGGCGTGCTTCGTTCTTTTACGCTAAAAAAATACGCTGAAACGACACAGGAAAATTCCCCTGCGGTCAATTTGATCAGCCCCAGGACCGCCGCCACGGCACCTATGGGGCTTGTTTTGAACGGGCGGCCGTCCTGGAGTGTCGGCCAGTGGGCCTATGAGGGCGGCGATATCACCGTCGCGCCCGGGCAGGACGCCACGCTGACCTTTACCGGAGAAGTGGACGGCGTACGGGTGTCGCGTGTGCTGACATTCAATGCCGATACCTACCTTATCAAGGAAATTGTCCTGCTGCGTTCGGCCGATGGCTCAACCCGCAGCACGCGCCTGAACATGACGGTGGCCGCCACCCTGTTTGGCGAGTCGTCCAATTACGATCCCATGCGTGTGGCCTGGTATGACGGCGGGTATCACGATGAAAACAGCGAGAAGGACCTGACCAAGGAAGGGCTGCTGGAAAAAGGCTCATTCCTTTGGGCCGGCGTCATGAGCAATTATTTTCTGAACGCCGTGGTCCCCGCCGAACCTGTGGGCACGCTTAAAGGCCGCGTGGAAGACGGCGTATGGCGCGTCGGGCTTGAGCGGGCCGACTTGATGCTGCCGGCCGGAGCCGAAGTCCCCGTGGGCATGTCGTGGTGGTTTGGGCCCAAGGATCGGGCTTTGCTGAAAGAAGCCCCGAATAATCTGGTGGCTTCCATCAATTACGGCATGTTCTCTTTTATTGCCCGTCCGTTGCTGGTGGTGCTGGATTTCTTCCAGTCTTTCGTCGGCAACTGGGGGGTTGCCATTCTGCTTTTGACGCTGTGCATCAAGATTCTTTTCTGGCCGCTTTCCCAGAAAAGCTATCGTTCCATGGAAAAGATGAAACAGGTGCAGCCGCTGATGATGCAGATCCGCGAAAAATACAAGAACGACAAAGAAGCCATGAACCGCGAGGTTATGCAGCTGTACAAAGCGTATGGTGTGAATCCCGCGAGCGGCTGCCTGCCCATCCTTGTGCAGATTCCGGTGTTCATCGGCCTGTATCAGGCTCTGCTGAACGCCATCCAGCTTCGGCATGCTTCCTTCATTCCTACGCTGCCGGGAACGGATCTGGTGTGGCTGGCGGACCTTTCAGCCAAAGACCCCTATTACATCACTCCGATCGTGATGGGGCTGACCATGTTCCTGCAGCAGAAAATGTCGCCCGCACCCGGCGACCCCACGCAGCAGAAGATCATGATGTTCATGCCGCTCATCTTTACCTTCATGTTCCTGAACTTCCCTTCCGGACTTGTGATTTACTGGCTGTGCAATAACGTGCTGTCCATCGGCCAGCAGTGGTGGATGCTGCGCAAGGTTAAGGTCCCTGCTGCGCGCAAGGGCGGTTCGGGTCCCAAAACCGACAAGGCATAAATTTGAATCGGGAAGAAAGCGTATTTTCTTTCTTCCCGGTTTTGCCGTTCGACCCCGTTTTTTTCTTCAACGCCGACAGGTTCGGCTTACGAGGTTGGTATGGAAGACAGTAAGGATTTTCAGGGCAAAACCCTTGATGAAGCCATCCGCAGCGCGTGTACGTATTTTGACGCGCCCCGCGAAAAACTGGAGATCGAGATTATTGAAGACGCCAAAAGCGGATTGTTTGGTATCGTGGGCGTACGCAAGGCCACGATACGCGCACGGCGTGTGTCGCTTAAGGAAAGCGTTGACAGACTGCTTGAAGGCGGGGACGTGACGGCTGAGCCCGGACATGGCCCTGAAACCGCTCCCGCGAAAAAGAAATCTGCATCGAGGCAGCGGCCCGCCGGCACACAGGCTCCGGCCGCGGCAGAAAAACAGGCTGCCCCCGCCGCGGAAATCAAGCCTGAACTTGCCGGACAAAATTCCGTCTCTGGGGAACACAACGAAAAGGAACAGCATTCATCCGATGACGCACGGAGCCAGCGTCCTTCCCGCCGCCGCCAGCCCAAAGGGGCGGAGGCCACGGGAGGAGAAACCGCGTCGCGGCCGCCGCGCCAGAAGCCGCATAAAGCCGAACACCATCCGCATGACGCCGAAGAGGATGGAGGTGAGCCTGATGAACGCCATGTGCCCTTTGAGGAGTTGGATCAGGATAAAATGAGAGCACTGGCGGAAGAGGCCGCCCGCCACCTTGTTCTGCCGATTATCGGGGAAGTGCCAATTACTGTCAGCGTGGGCGACGGGTATGTGGACGTCAACGTGGACTGCGGCGAGCAGTCGGGGCTTCTGATCGGCCGGGAAGGGCAGACGCTGGCCGCTCTCCAGTATCTTGCTTCCCGTATCGTCAGCGCCAGGATGGGGGCCTCGGTGCGGGTACAGGTCAATGCGGGGGATTACCGGGAACGTCAGGACGGACGTCTGCGCGAGCTGGCCTTTGTGCTTGCGGAAAGGGTGCGTGCGACCGGCAGGGCCTGTTCCACGCGTCCCATGAGCTCGTATCACCGCCGCATCATTCATCTGGCGTTGCAGGATTCACCGGACGTGCAGACGCGCAGCTCCGGTGAAGGCCCCATGAAGCGTATCATTGTCCAGAAAAAGAAGAACGCCTGAACGAACGGATCCGCTCCATTTTTTTGGAGCGGATTCTGAGTATTCCGCTATGAGCATGCCGCCAGATCGCTTTGCAGGCGATACTATCGCCGCCATTGCCACGCCTCCCGGCAGGGGGGGGATCGGGGTTGTCCGCATCAGCGGCCCGGAAAGTCTGGCTCTGCTCAATCGCCTTTTTGTACCCGCGTCTGCTTCATTTGCTGGATTTGTCCCCTGGAAACTGCACCATGGGCGCCTCCGGGACTGTGCGGGCAGGATTCTTGACGACGCGTTGGCAGTTTTCATGCCGGGGCCAGATACCTTTACTGGCGAGGACGTGGCGGAGCTGCACTGCCATGGGGGGCCGGCTGTGCTGGCCGGTGTCCTGGATGAAGTCCTCTGCTCCGCGCGGCTGGCAGAGCGCGGGGAGTTTTCGCGGCGTGCCTTTCTGAATGGCCGGATGGATTTAAGCCAGGCGGAAGCCGTGGCGGAGCTTATTGCCGCCCCTACAAAGGAAGGCGCCAGGCTGGCGGCGGGCAAGATTGAAGGTCTTCTTGGCCGGCGCGTGTCGGAATTGCGTGAACTTCTAGAAAATCTGCGGGCGCGCCTGTGCCTTGCCGTCGATTTCCCTGATGACGAAGTGGAACCTCTTCCCCGCGACGTGTTCGTTCGCGATGCGAAGGCGCTGGAGCAGGCCGTATCCGCTCTTCTCGCCGGAGTTGAGCGCACCCGCTGCTGGCGGGAAGGCGTTTCGGTGGCGTTGGCCGGGGCTGTGAACGCGGGCAAGTCCAGCCTGATGAATGCTTTTTTGGGGCGACCCCGGGCCATCGTTGCGGCGCGGCCAGGGACGACCCGCGACTTTCTTGAAGAACCGCTGAATCTTGATGGCCTTTCTGTCAGACTGGTCGATACGGCGGGCTTGCGCGGCGGGGAAGAGCCAGATGATCCTGTGGAATCTGAAGGCATCCGGATGGGGCTTTCCCGCGTGCGGGAAGCCGATGTTGTCGTACTGCTGGTGGATGGAGAGCGCGGGCTGACGCCGGAGACTGTTTCGCTTGCCGCCGGGCTGGAAGCGAAAAAACTGATTCTCGTATGGAATAAAATGGATCTGGCTGCGGCTCCGGACCTTTTCCTGCACGGACGCGGCGAATGGGAAGCTGTCCCGTGCGCCGGGCGATGCGCGATTTGCGCCCGGAGCGGGCAGGGCGTGGACGAACTGGCCCGGCTTGTCCGGAAAGTCGTACTGGCAGGGCTGGGAGCAAGGCTGCCGGAGCCTGGTGAAATTGTGCCTAATGCCAGGCAGGCGCGCGAACTGGAAACAGCGCGGGAAGCGCTCGCCGCTTTGCGGGTTGACGCGAGAGACGGGCTCCCGTATGAGTTGTGTGCGGTACGGCTTGAGGAAACGGCGCGTGCCCTCGACAATATTACCGGAGCAGACGCGCCGGAAGATGTTTTGAACAGAATTTTTGATACATTCTGCGTCGGGAAATAGCGTGCATTATGGAAACACTTGACGCGTACAGAATTGAACTGAGCAAAGACGAGATCAATGAATTGCCCATGGCAAGTTATGGCGGCCCCATCTGTCTCGTGGACAACGAAAAAGATCTGGACGGCGCTTTGGATCTGCTGGCCGATGATCGCGTCCTTGGCCTTGACACGGAGATGCGCCCTTGTTTTGAACGCGGAAAGCAGCCGTATCCGACGGCGCTGCTTCAGCTGGCAGGCGCACAGGCGGCCGTTTTGATCCGCCTGAAAAATGTTCCGGTGACGGGGAGGCTTGCGGCGTTGCTGGCCGCTCCTCATATACTGAAAGTTGGCGTGGCTATTGGCGACGACATGTGGCTTTTGCGCCGAACCGCTGAATTCACGGCCGCAGGCTTGGTGGATTTGGCCCATACCGCGCGGCAGGCGGGGCTCCGGACGCTGGGGCTGCGTTCTTTAGCGGCAAACTTTCTTGGCGTGCGTATCAGCAAAAGCTCCCAATGCTCAAATTGGGAAAAGCCGGAATTAAGCCCCCAGCAAGTTCTGTATGCCGCGACGGATGCGTGGATCGGCAGAGAAATTTATCTGAAAATGAAAGAAATTCCAGGATTTTCTTTCGAGCCTTCATCCATCAGCGCCCCCTGCTCCGTACGGAAGAGAGCCCGGAATTCCTTCCATCGCCGCGAACGCCGTTCTTTCCTTTCCGGTCAGGTGGATCTCACAACCGAAGCTCTGGCCTGAAACGCCCCATACGGATTTTACCAGGCTGTTTTCTGTCGCGGGGCAATCTGTTTCCTGATGGCGTTTTAATGCTGTCCCGCACGGGGTCGCGAGTTCACACAAAAAATGGCCGGGCTCAAAAGGCGTCCGGCCATTCGTTTGTATGCATCCGTTAAGCGGGTAAAAGAGGAAGGTGAAGACCGGAAAGGTTTCTGCCTTCCGTTCTGTTATTGCTTTTCCCCCTGGGAAGCGCATTTGTCTTTCAGCGCTTTTGCGACCTGCCGGCCCAGTTCGACGCATTGTTCGAGCTGGTCATGTTTGGGGGCAAAGCTGTATTTGAAAGGCGGCACAGGCATATCCATACCCATGGAAGCCAGCCATTCGTGGATTATTTTTGGGGATTCGCCGGACCACGCGTAGGAACCGAAGGCCGCGCCGACGCGGTTCTGCGGGCGCAGGCCTTTCATGTAGGTCAGGACATCGGCGATGCTTGGCAGCACGTTGTTGTTGTGAGTCGGCGAGCCGACAAGGACGGCTCCGCAGTCGGCAAGTTCCGTCATGACATCACTGTGGTGATTTTGCCGCATGTCCATGATCCTGTAAGGAATGCCTTCTTCTT
>Ga0208297_1001487_pt1 | contig 21061 bp, 23 predicted proteins | sample LMS_cellobiose_e_FD_187367 | JGI IMG/M metagenome (GOLD analysis project Ga0208297, IMG submission 187367) | Rumen-fistulated moose microbial communities from Alaska, USA - LMS_cellobiose_enrichment (SPAdes) (version 2) | ecosystem: Host-associated > Mammals > Digestive system > Stomach > Rumen... | reverse complement strand
GAACCGCTTGATCCTCAGACCGGTGAAGGTTTTGTGCAGACTTTTCAAACCTCCGGGGGGATCATTCAATTTCATCTTTCGCCGCCGGGACTGGACCGGTTTGATCTGGTGGAACAGCGTGCCGTCTGCCATGATTACCATGGTATCCCAGTCAAATATCTGTGTCTGGATGATCTGCTCAAGTCAAAATTGGCAGTTGCCCGTGACAAAGACGCCGATGATATCCTTTTCCTCCAGACGAAAAAGAATTCCCAGAAACGATCCTGAAAAAGCAAGGTAGTTGACAGGATCGAAGATTCGTGTGAGAAGGAAGATATAATCGGAATCAGAACTGCTTGAAGTTCATTCTTTCGGGCGAACTGCACTCATCGTAACAGCTTCCTTTGCCTCAATCATATCTTCGATGAGAGAATCGACACATTCGCGGTCCTTGATTGCGGCGAGCCAGCGTTCCGGGATCGTATCGTAACCATAAAATGCGCCCGCGATCTGGCCGTAAACCGCCCCGATGGAGTCGGCGTCCCCGCCCAGGTTGACCGCTGCAATCATGCCCTCTTCGAAACTGGCAGTCGTCTCGAACGCCCACAGCGCCGCCTGTAAGGTCGAGACCGCCCAGCCGGAATTGTTGACCTCGGCCCGGTCACGGTAAATGGATTTGACTTTGGTGCGGCACCCCATCAGATGTTCGTCGCAGATATGCGCCATCCGGTCGATCACGTCATGGATTTTTTTGCTCGCATGCGTCAGATCGCTGACCTCTATGGACGAAAAGCAAGCCTCATTCCGACCCCAGAAAGGTTTTTCTGCGAATTTTTATCGCACGACAGACAGCTAAATGAGCTTGAGTATCACCTTATCCAGACAGACATCAAAGCATCCTCCCTCTGTCCCGCCAGGAACAGAGGGAGGAATTCGATGATTTGGTAGGTCAGCAGGGCTTTTATGATTGTGAGCTTATCTCACCGAGGTTGTATATAAATACGACATTTTGATCAAACATCAATCCAGCACATTTTGTTTTTGTATAGCATAGACCTATTTCTCTTGCGATTGCTTCTGATTCAAAATTATGAATCTTATCAATATCCTGCAATTTTGCTTTTATGTAGCTAAAATATTGCGTTACATATCCAAGGATTTTAGTTCGTAATGGTAAATCAACGACCTTTTGATTCACTTCAACTGGAATCATTTTTAACTCAAGCAAATCATCTGAAGTTAAATTCATTAGGTCCTTGAGCACTTGATCTATCTCTGGTTCAATATTGATTTCTGCAATGGATTCTTTAGCCTGTCGTTGTCTGAGTTGTTTTTGCTTTATGTCATAGAGTTTAAGATAATCCTTTTTACGTTTATGCTAAAAGCATCTCCCAACGGCAGCTATGGGTATATGTATCTGACCGCGGTCATGAAGGGATCGGAATCCATGCCGGACGGGCAATGGTCGAATACCTTCATCCCGAAAGTCGGTGGTTTTGTCATGGCGAGGATTAACAACATCGGTAAATGCCGCGTGCTGGGATTTTTCGAAAAAGACGGCCGTGTCGGCATCATCGCCAAACCGGTCAAACCGCCGAAATGGTTTGTCTTCCAGAATGAAGCGCACGCCCTGTGCTGCTTATTCGGAGCGGAGATCGCAAAGGTCGAAAAGAAACAGCATCATCAGGAACAGGAGGAACAACAAAATGGCTGAGAGAAAAACATTTGACGAAGTTCTGCGGGACCGCGACGGTTACACCGATGAGGAAATCACCGAAGCACGCAGGGACATTCTGGACCGGATCATGGATGGGGAGGACGGATTCGACGTTATCGATGAATACGGGCTGGAACCGGACTATCTCGAAGATCTGCTGTTCTGATGGTTTGTTCGTCTGCCTGTCCGGCAGGTTCGCAGACACGAACTTGCTGACAGGCTGTTTTACGCACGAACAACCCCCGAAAGGAGTAAGTAAAAATGCTTGAAGAATTGAGTAAAATCGCTATGCAGAGCGGGAATTGCCGACTGGTGCTATCCTACACCGGCGATCAGAAATTCGCGGCGGGAATCAGCGACGGGATCACCACCCCACAGGTAGTCAACGGGACGATCCCGGAAATCGAGGCGGAACTGGCAGAAAAACTGCCGGGGTACCTCGAAACGGCCCAGCGGGAAGCCGCCGAACGCAAAGCCAAGGAAGAAGCCGCGAAACACGAGGCGGAAGTCAAAGCCGCCGAAGCAAAATTGAAAAAGCAGAATGCGGAAAAACGGAAGGCGGAAAAACAGGCCGCCGAAGCCAACAAAGCAAATCAGGGCGAACTCGCGCTCTTTTAACCCAAAACAAATATAAACGGAGGAACAAAAAATGGCTGAAGACGAAGTCAAAACCACCACCGAGAACCCGAACACCACGCTGCCGAAACGCCGTTTCGTATTCAACGGCATGGTGTTGGTCGATCCCGACCCGAAGATGCCCCCGCAGAAAGTCGCGGAATTTCATTCCCTGCTGCACGCGGAACTGACCAATGCCACGGTCAAAGGACCGGTCAAAACCGCCGACGGATTCGATGAATACACCTTCAAAACGCAAGTCGGTCATTTCGGATGAAATGAAAAAGAACAGGAAAACCTATTCCGTAAAATCTCTCCGAAAACATTTTCAAAATGAATTCGGAGAGATCAAAATTCCCTCGCAGAAAACCACAGACCCGACTCGAAGACTTCTATGGATAATCCAACAATGCCCGCAAAAACCGCTTCCGGCACGGCATTTGCCGCCGCTTATCTGAAAGCGCCTCCCAATCTGCCGAAAAAATGGCAGAGGATCGCAGGGAAATCCTGTATGGAGCAGAGTTATTTGAAACTCTTGAACCGGCTGTCCTGCCGGACCGATATTTCTGAAATGCTGTCGGAGGGCAAAAGTCTGGAAGACACGCTCGAACATGCGTTTTTGCAGTGGTTCAACGCCATTTACCCAAAAACCTTGCTAACATATTTTAAACCGGACATAGAAATTTACCTGTATCCGGACGATCCGGATCGTGATGACCGGCGATATTTGAAAATCGCCGTCAGCAATGTTTACATCAACTGGAATGACTTCGACATTTCGCAGGAGATCGCACGGGCAGAGGAACTTTGGCCGGGCACCGGAATCTCCGTATTGAACGCTCTGACCAACCTGCCGTTCCGGCATTGGCTGTGGACGCCGGAAAACGTCATGACCTTTGTCCGTGACATGTTCTGGTTCGGCCATGAAACCGAGCAGGAATTTCTGGAAACGGAATATCCGGACCATCTGGAAGAAAACCCGGATGAGTCGGTTTATTTGTTCACCGAAAAGGAACTGGAATATCTGAAACAATGGGATAAACGAACTCCGGTCCGGAAATATGTTCATCCAGTCGGGCGTGAGATCATTCAAGTATGCCGGAAGATCGGAGCAAACGAGATAGACTCCGGTGGATTTGGAACGACATTTCCGGAAATCATACTTTGGAACGATGACGAGAATGTCATCGGCGATATTCTGGAAAATTTTGAACAGGACGCCATGGCAGGTGAAGAAAAACGGCTTCATGCCGGCGGGACGCAATGGGAATGCGAGGATTTGAGACTTCTGGACCGGGATCTGAACCAGATCGAACTTTACGTCCGTGAAAAAGAAATCCTGTGCGATGCGCTCATTCACTTCAAAACGAGGATGAAACCATGTTTAACGAAGAAAAACCAATCAATGTGACGGTGGAATGCAGGCGGAAACTGTCGCCCGAACTGGCTCTGATCGTTTACCGTGAGGAGCCGAATTTTTACAGTTCAGACAGAGCTTGCGAAGTAATCCAATTTGAGATTACGGAACACGGCGAATTTGTCAAGCCGAAGGCGCTGGATATTTGCTGCATGCAGGACATTTTCAACAGCGCGAACGGGAATGCCGCTATGGAGATTCTGGACAAACGGATTTTGGCACTCAACAACAGCAGTATCGTCTGGTATGAACCCTCCCGCCGAGCGGAGATTTTCTTTGACTGCACGGAGGCAAACCGAAAAAACCTGAACACATTGTGCAAAGACAAAAAAATCCGGTGGCCCGCGCTGCTGTTCAAACTGAATCAGGGAGCATTATACTGCCGGGCATTGGCGGACAATCGGCGTCCGACACTGCAGAGCAAACTGTATGTCGCCCCGCTTACGCATATAAATCCGGTCAACGGACATGTATGCACTCCCCGGCATCTGAACTTCGATCCAAGAATTTCGATGACCGCGAACATGCAGAGATACTCCGAGGGCTTTTATCACGGAATTTTCGGTCATGCCACAGATGGCGAATTGACCACTCATCCGGGCGGGCATGACGGCTTATGGCGGGAAATCCTGCAAGCATCGGGCAACAGACGTTTCCCGAATCAATATCTCAAAGAAACCAGTAAAACACTTCAGGATTTTCTGAGGTGAAAATGGTTTGTTACGGCAGTCGCTGCCGCTCCGGTTGGTGTCGGAACAAACCATAAAGTTGAGGTAAAAATGAAACATGTCGTCAAAAATCTCCATGCCAGACAGGTGAGCATCGCCCTGATCGGGGTCGGCGGGACCGGATCGCTGGTCCTGTCGGGACTGGTCCGGTTGAACCATGCCATCCGTCAGCTGGGGCATCCCGGAATCGAGGTGAACGTTTACGATCCTGATTTCGTGACCGAAGCCAATATCGGGCGCCAGCTCTTTACTGCGGGCGAGATCGGTCAGAACAAAGCGCAATGTCTCGTAGATCGCTACAACCTCGGTTTCGCTTTGGACTGGAATGCTTATCCGGAAAAATATCTGAAACTCAACTATCAAAATCAAATTCTGATTTCCTGCGTGGACAGCAAGGCGTCACGGAGGGAAATTGCCGGAACGATTCCGAAAAATACCGAATTGTATCTGATAGATTCCGGCAACGACGGCAATTTCGGGCAAGTCCTGATCGGGGAAAACAGAAGCAAGGATTTACCGTTGCCCTACAAAGTGCAGCCGGACCTGATCAAAGGCAAAGAAATACGCCATGCGCCGAGCTGTTCCCTCGCCGAAGCGTTGAGTTATCAGGATTTGTTTGTCAATCAATGGATGGCGACTGCCATTCTGCAGCTGCTCTGGCTGATGTTCCGTCACGGCGAACTTACTTACCGCGGATTTTATATCAACCTCGAAACCGGGCGTATGAATCCGGTTCCGATCGGCAATACCGGCTGATGGGGCACCACCACCGCTGGTGCGGCAGCGGCTCCCGCCTCTGAAATAACCAGCCGCACACCCTCGCATTGAGGCAGGGAGAGCGCAGCATGAGCGCGATGCACTCATGTAAAATCCATCCAAGTCATCCCGGAAGTATGCGGAAGCAGCGTCATGAACTGAGTCCGCAGAGGGATCAAAACCCTCCTTCCGGTCATTTTAGATAATTGAAATCAAACAAGAAATTCAGGAAATATTATCGGACAAAATAGAAAAAAACTATTAAAGTTTTTTTAAGGAGATTATAGAGGATGCCTTTGATGCAGAATTTATTCGTCCTGCTTTTCCTCGTGCAATACTTTCACCCTTCTGCACTATTTGATCAATAGATACAGAAATATTATTTATTTTTGACGTATCTAAAGCAAGACAAACACAAGTTCCTTTAATATTGGTAATAATTGATTTATTGGTGTTTGAATTTATGAAAACAGCATTATTGCCGCTTGCAAGAACGAAAGTTCCCCATTTTTCACCAAATGATTTTGCAACATATAAACCAAAACCAGAATTCTGATATCTACTATCGGTTATCTTTTCTCCATAACTTTTGGAAACTCCTGGTTCAAGTGCAAACAAATTAGCGGCCTCATCATCTTTGAGATCATAGTTGGTATTTTTAGAAAGACTTCTCAATATTCCACACCCTTGATCCATCAAAGCGATTTCAGCCCGATTCCTTTGTGGCCAAAACTGACCGCACACCCATATTTCTGCTATTTCACCATGTTCAAATGTATTTCGAATTATTTCTCTAAAACAATAAGTCAGCAATTTAGTTAAATCATCATTTTGATCTCGAGTAAGACGCAAAGCTAATGTATGTGAAAATGCCTCAATTTGCGTTAATAACTCAGGACCTTCAGTTTTATATTGCATCAATACAGAATTGTTAATGTTCATGATAGGGATACAATTAAATGTGCTGTCACCAAATATCGTTTTCCTACCTTCATTCCAACCGCAATGCTGGAATAAGCCCAAATGACAAACATATTTAACAGCTTCAGATATAGAGACACTTCCTTCTAAATCCAGCGATGGATAAGGGTAATGCATCGCATTTGGAAACCGAACCATATTATAGCGAATAGCATTAAGTACAACCAAAAGCCCAAATGGAGGACAATGCTTCAAAGAATTAAAATTATAGCAATATTCATCAACCTCAGGCGTTTTATATCGAATATTATGGGCAAACTGCAAAGCTTTTTCAGGATTCAACCAAGAGGGAATTTTGATTTCATAATTTTTTTTCATAATATACCTCAACAATCTTTATAATTCTTTGTCTATGATTTTATAATATAGCATACCCTATCATAAATTCAAGCTCTCTAATGAAATCTTGCAGTTCTGAAGCACTGAAGGAAAAATCATTTTTCCTGGTCAGAGTATTGGTGCTTGTAAAAATAAATAGGATGGTTTGTTCGACTGGTCGCTCCCGCGACGGTTCGATGTCCGAACAAACCATGAGGAGGTAAAAATGGACAAAAACAGTATTTTCAAACTTGAGACGGCTGACACGAAACGCTGCGGAACCGTCAGCAAAACGACCTGGTCGGCGATTTTCGTGCGGCGGAATTCCACCCAGCTCAATGACACGGAACAACGTGTCATTCAGATGATTGAGGCTGATCCGGCGTGCTGGCGGTGCGGCTGCGTAACCGGATATCCGGACACAATGTTCACACAGAACGATCAAGAACTTTATGCCGAATACGGGCTTGATCGCCGTTTTGAAATATAAAAGTCAACCCCAAACCGAGGAGAACGACATCATGAAATGCACCGTAACCAAAGAAACCCTTTTGACACACTTGCAGAAGGTCGTCAACATCATTTCCAAAAAGGTCATTATGCCGATCCTGAACAACATTATGATCGAGGCAACTGGCAGCGAACTGAAATTGACCGCAAACAGTCTGGACATGTACATTGAGACCAGCATGACAGCCGACGTTGCCAGTGAAGGATGCACCACGCTTCCGGCATACCGGCTGCTCGACCTGGTAAACAGGCTGAACGACAAGGAAATCGAGCTGGAAAGCGATGAGCAGTTCCATTGCAAAATCACCTGCGGCAACGCATCTTTCAAGCTGCTGGGCATGAATCCGGTCGATTATCCGGAATTTATGGCGGTGGAGAGCGAGCAGACGCTGACATTGAAAAACGCGGCTTACATCCGCATGGTCGATCAGGTGGCATATGCGGTCAGCAGGGATGACTCCCGCAAAACGTTGCAGGGTATTCTGTTCGAACTCAAGGAGCAAACTTTGAACGTCGTCGCCACAGACGGCAAACGGCTGGCGATGGCAAAAACGGAGATGGACGACGGCGAAGACAGGAATTGCAACATCATTCTGCCGCACCGTGCCGCAGTCGAAATCAAAAGAATTCTGGATGGCGATGGCACAATGAATATGGAGTTCAACTCGAAATATCTCTGCGTCAAATCCGGAACGGCCACATTCAAAACCAAACTGATCGAAGGGAATTACCCGCCGTATCGGCAGGTGATTCCGCAGGAATTCGGCAAAAGCGTGGAATTGACCACGGGAACGTTTGCTCAATCGCTTGATCTGGTCAGCGTACCGATCGGCAGCGGGGACCATGTCACGCTGAAATTCACGGCAGGCCAGTTGGAACTGCATACCCAGTCGGCGAATGTGGGAGAAGGCTCGGACACGCTCACGGTCCCGTATGATTACGATGAGGAAATGTCGTTTTCATTCAATCCGGAATTTCTGCGAGACCCGTTCCGGTTTTCCGGCACGGACAAACTGATATTCCGCATGAACGACACGAAAACACCGGTTGCGCTGGAAAGCGACAGCGGATTTACATATATTCTGATGCCAATGCGAAGCAAGTGAATCATGTGGAAGGAAAAATTACGAAAACTGATCGCCAACGGGCACCTCCGCCGGTTTCCGGCGGAGGAATGGTCCGCTCTGACCGAGGAGGATTGCCGACGCTTATGCGAGACGGCATTGCGGAACCCGCCACGGATGTTTGGCGCACCTTCGCTTGAACAAAAGAATCTGCTCCGTTCCGATCTGGCGCAGGGACTTCTGCCAGGATTGCGCTCGAAAGACATTGCCGATTTGACCTTTGACGATGCGGAAATCCTGCTCTCGATCAGTGCAGAGAACCGCTGGACCGAAGATCGGGAATATGGACAGATCGTCCAGAAGGAACAGGTCGATACGATGCCGGCAACGGCGGAACAGATTGGCAGGATCAGGGAACTCATCAAAGCAAAACATCTGCATCCGCTGTCCGGCAACACGCTGCTCAAAATATCGCAGCTGAGCGCAAAGCGTCTTATCTGGCGGGGCGAAATGAACAGGAGGAAGTAATGAATTTGACTTATCGGGAAAAAGAAGCGTTTTATCGAGGCAAAGCGGCGGGCATTATCCCCGCCGACTGTCCGATGCCGCAAACCGGAGAGGAAATCGATGCCCTGATCGTGCATATCGGACCGATGTGTTCCCGGACCATCGGCTGCCGGAATCAGGCGGGAAAGTTGTTTTTCGTTGAAATATCGGTTTTTTCGGAGAAATATCTGGAGGAGACGATTGAACATCTGCCGGACCGGATCGACGAGGTCAGCGAAGTCACGGAATTGAGGTTCGAAAAATACAATTCTCCGCTGGAAGACCTGGCGAACTATTTTGCCCTCGGTCCCGCAATCGTCAACGAAGCGGATATTGCCGCATGGTTTTCCCATTTGACCGCGGACGACATCCGGAAAGGTTTTGAACTCCAATATGAACCGAAAAAGCTTGCCGACTGTGCTACGGAAGAACAGCGCATGGCAATCAGTGATCGGATCGCGCAAGGCCGGACCAAGCCATTATCCTGCCGGCAATGGGAAAACCTGACCGGACCGAAAGCCGCCGAACTGCTCTGCAACAGCGGACGCACGGAAGACGTGATTTCCGCACAGGTTCGGCTGCTGACCGAAGAATACGCAAAATTGACGCCGGAAGAAAAAGACATGTTCCGGAAAATAACAACCCCAAACAAAGGACACAAGCATGATTGAAAAGAACGGAAGAAAATTTGTCTCACTGGGAAAACTCGCCGAGTTTTTGAATGAGAACGTCCCCGCCGCGGAAACCTACCGGATCCCCGAATTGGCACAAGCCTGGGCGGACGCCCGCGCTAAATTTTATGCGGAAACCGGACATCAGGTTACGGAAGGCGAACATTACCTCATGGTGAATGGTGAGACACACCTTTCCGAGGCCGGTTGTGCCCTGATTGAGTGCCTCGCATTGGTCGACGGGCACACCGTCCCCGTTCTCCGGGACGGCGTAAGTGATTTGTTTAACCCTTAAAAGGAAAGGCGGTTCCGGCCGGGAATGAATCCCGGCTGGAACCGGAAAAAACAATGGTCGAATTTGTGGTAATCATCTTCATTCTCATCGTGATCGGCTGTGTCAAAATCCATCGTGCGACCCAGCGACAGGCGGCAAGGGAACGTGAATACATGGAAGAACGTCAAATGTGCGGCTGCACCGGGTTCTGCCTGGCATACGCGATCATCAAAGCGATTCTGAGCCTGATCGCCGCCGGAGCGGTTTTCTACATTTTCATCTCGCTGGTAATCGGGGAAACCATCGGTCTACGGCATCTGGGCAATGCCAAATTCTGGATCACAGCCATCGGCAGCGTGGTCATTCTGTTCCTGCAATTTTATCTCTTGATAAAGATTAAGAAAAAGTGAAACCGCTGACGCCGCGCTGGTTGACTTTTGACAGCATCACACTATATTACCCGGTATGAGCAAAAATCAAACCGGGGTAAATGATGACATTTGATTTCGATGATTTAATCGGCGAAACCACGACTTGTGATAAGAAAGAAGCCGTGGAGTTATCTCATCCTAAGAGCTGGTTGAAAAGCGTCAGTGCTTTCGCCAATGGCGATGGGGGATTACTTCTTTTCGGCGTAAAGGAGGACAATACCCCTGTCGGAATTGAGAATGTCCAATATGTTTCGGAGAAAATCAGCGAACTTGTCAAAAGCAGGCTTGATCCCATTCCTGTTTTCAGAATGGAAATCCGTCAATTTGCGGGGAAAAATATCATTGTCCTCGATGTTGAAAAAGGGTTTCAAAGTCCATATTTTTATGTCGGCGATGGCGGGCACTATGCTTTTGTTCGAGTCGGAAATGAAAGTGTTCCTGCCGATGCACAGACATTAAGACAACTTGCAATCAATGGAACGGGAAAAACATTTGATATCATCTTTTCCAGTGAGAACTTTTCAGATTATAAGTTTTCTGTATTGAACAGCAAATTTCAAGAGATCACAGGACATCCGTTATTGGAAAAGGACTTCAAATCTTTCTCTCTGATCAATAATACCGGGAAAATGAGCAATGCAGCATTACTTTTGGCCGATAACCCGCCGTTTATTCAATCACGGATTTTTTGTACCCGCTGGAATGGCTTGGACAAAGCAAATGGTTCAGTAGATGCACTGGATGATGGAGAATATGCTGGGAGTGTCCTTTTTCAATTATCTGAGGCAATGCTGTTTTTCAAACGAAATACCCATATTGGCTGGAAAAAATTACCAGAAAAAAGAGTTTCTCTCCCGGAATATCCTGAGCGAGCAGTTTTGGAAATTTTGGTCAATGCGATCGTGCATCGCGACTATATGGTCGTAGGCAGCGAAGTACATCTTGATATTTTTGATAACCGGATAGAAGTTGTTTCACCTGGCGGGATGTATGATGGAACACGGATTCAGGAGCTTGACTTGATGGAAGTTCCATCCAAAAGACGTAATCCGCTTTTGGCTGATATCTTCAGTCGCTTGAATTTGATGGAGCGTAAGGGAAGCGGTTTTGAAAAGGTACTTTCGGCCTACCAAAAGCAAGTCAATTTCACAGATGAATTGAAGCCTACATACTCTTCCAGCGCAACCTGGTTCAAGGCGGTGCTGCCGAACTTGAATTATCAACTCCTGGCGACGGTGGAAAAAACTGTGGAGAAAACTGTGGAGAAAACTGTGGAAAAAACTGTGGAGAAAACTGTGGAGAAAATAATTTCCGCAATAAAACAGAACCCCAAGGTCACTCAACAGCAGCTCGCTGAGGTTACAGGGCTTTCCCGCCGGGGCGTCGAATGGAATCTTAAAAAAATGCAGTCTCAGAGTATAATCCGGCGAGAAGGCGGAGCTAGAGGCGGGCACTGGATTCTTCTCAAGAACCACTCCGAATAAGATTTCCATTTTCGGAACTTGCTGTAACGCAAAATAATGCATCCTCAATACTTTGACACCTTGAGATGACTTCGATTTGATGTCTCTACGGGACCTGAAATAACTGATTTTGTAATTCGTCACTGACGAATTGGACAAGGTCTGAATAAAAAACGCTTCATTTTCTTCAAATTGGAAACAAAATACTCCTTCATATCGGGGATTCTTTTTCAAATCAAGGCTGAGACAATCTCTTTCGGTTGCTTGCCTGTCGCTGCGGCGGGACACTGACGCGCCCCTGTTCGCCTTGCTCCCTTTTGGTAACAACCAACCGAAAGGACAGCAAGATGACAATGTTGCAAATGGATTTGTTCTCGTTCGCCATGATGCAGGCGACGATCCGGAACCCCGCGGAAGAACCGAAGAAGATCATTCGCAAAAACTTCCGCAATGAACAAAATACCTTGATGCCGACTACCGTTGCGAACAGGATTGCCGCCAACCTGGCAGCTGTTCGCCTGCTGAAACAGGCTGATTTGCAGAATCTTACCGAAAACGACAAATACGTGCTTGCTGGTTTTTCCGGCTGGGGCGGTCTGACCGAGGTTTTCATGGAGGGGAATCCCCATTACGATGAACTCAAATCCCTGCTGACACCGGAAGAATACGAGACGGCTGCCGCGTCCATGCTGGACAGCTATTACACGCCGGAAAATCTGATTCGTTTCATGTGGGACATCGCCCGGAACGAACTCGGCATCAAATCAGGCAAAGTTGCCGAACTCGGCTGCGGAACCGGAAATTTCTTCGGCTGTGCGCCGAGCCTGAACTATCGCTTTTTCGGCGTGGAACTCGACAAAATCTCCGGAACTATCGCCAAAACCCTTTATCCGGAAGCGGACATCAAAATCGCTTCCCTGGAAAAAGTGAAACTTCCGACCGATATTGATTTGCTGATCGGCAACGTCCCGTTCGGCCAGACGGCACCGTATGACCCGGAATTCAAGCAATACAACAGCTGGAATCTGCACAATTACTTCATTGCCAAAGGACTTGGAACACTCAAACCGGACGGCTATGCCGTCCTGCTGACCTCCGGATCGACGATGGATCATCCCGGCGCAATGGCCGGATTTCTCAATGACGCCGGACTGGTCAAGGCTTACCGCCTGCCGAAGACCACCTTTGCCGGAACGGAAATCGTTGCCGACATCCTGATTTTCAAAAAAGGTTATCACGATGAACTTTCCGGGAATCTGGAATGGGTCGAGACCGGCGACGGCACCGGCAGAATGGAGATCAACCGCTATTTCGCACAGCATCCGGAGCACATCTGGGGAATCCTTTCCAACACAGGCAAAATGTATGGCAAACTGAACACGCCGACCGTTCTGCCGGACGACAAAACACTGGAGGAGCATATTGCCGAGGCAGAAGCCGCCATTCAGCCGGAAAAAGCTGAAGAATCTGTCAGCCAGAACGTAAATCTGTTCGGCGAAGTTCAGGTTCAGACCGAACCGGAATCCGCGGAAGAAGCGGAAGATGAACCGGTCAGAATTCCATATTATTGCCGGGAATACAGCATTTTCACTTGCCGGGGCAAAATCTACCAGGTCATTGACAGCAATGCCGTGTTGATGAAAGACCGGAAAGGGAATCCGTTTTCCGGGAAAGAAGCGGAAAAAATCCGTTCTTTCGTCAGGATCAAGGAGACCTTGAATCGGTTAATTGCCGCTCAGCTGGACGAAAATGCCACAGAGAATTTTGTCGAGTCCAACCGGCAGGAACTGAATCTGCTTTACCACACCCACGTGTCGAAATTCGGCGTCCTGAGCAACAAAATCACGCATAAAAACTGCGTGGAAGACCCGGAATACCTGAAAGTCGCCGCCATTGAGACGTGCCGGAAGGTCACGGAAACGAACAAGGCTGGAATCAAAATCACGAAAAAGGTTTACGATCCGGGCGACATTCTGACCAAGCGGACGCAATGGCCGTGGAAGGAACCCGATCACGCTGACAACGTGGTGGAAGCGGGGCTGGTATCGCACGCCTACCGCAATATGATCGATCTCGGTTATATCGCGCGGATCACCGGCAAAACCGAGGAGCAAGCGCGGGCTGAACTGCTGGCGTCGGGCGAGTATTTCTACAATCCGGCAACGATGGAAATCGAACTGAAAAGCCGGTATCTTTCCGGCAACATCAAGACCAAACTGGCGGTGGCGGAAAGCCACGGACTGACCGCGAATGTCGAAGCGTTGAAGGAAGTCCTGCCGAAACCGCTGAACATTGAGGACATTGATTTCGCCCTCGGAGCGTTCTGGCTGCCCGCCGAGATCATACAAAAATGGGTCCGCAAGGATTTGGCCGCCGAAGTCGAGATCAAGTATGACGAGGAGCAGGACTGTTGGGAAGTCATTGCGGACTACCGGAATCGTGAACTGCTGAATCAGTATAATGTGGAGAACCTTGACACGGTCAGCCTGCTGGAACAGATTTTGAATCTGAAGGACCCGGTCATCAAGAACCGCGTATGGGATCCGGAACGCAGGGATTATGTCGAGGTCGTGAATAAAGAAGCGACGCTGACCGCTCGCCAGTATAAAAACGAGATGATGAACCGTTTCCATGACTTCGTGATGGACGATCCGGAACTTTCTCAGGATGTGGAGCGCGTTTACAATGTTCTGTTCAACAATCACGTTCTGCAGAACTACGATATACCGAAATTCAAGGTATACCCCGGCGCGGCATCCATGATCGACGGCAAAGAATTCAAACTCCGGGACCACCAGAAACGCGCCGTCACGCGCTGCATCCAGGGCAACACCTTGCTGGCGCACGCGGTCGGAGCGGGCAAAACTGCCATTATGATTACTGCGGCAATGGAACTGATCCGGCTGAAACTCGCCACCAAGACCATGATCGTAGTGCAGAACGCGACCTTGCAGCAGTTTGCTGAATTTGCCCCGAAACTGTATCCGACCGCCGACATTCTGATTGCAACGAAAAACGACCTGGTCAAGGAAAAACGCAAGCGTTTCCTCGGCAGGATCGCCACAGGGAAGTGGGACATTATAATCATCGCGCAAAGCAGTTTCAACATGATCGAGGACAATCCCGACATTGTCCGGAGCAAATATATAGAGGAACTGGAGCAGTTGAAAAAGTCCCAGGCGGCAAAAGGCATCGGGCAGATCATCAGCAAGCGTCAGCGCAAAAACGAGGAGAAGTCAAAGCGTTCCCTGCTGCATAAAATCGAAAAACTCGAAGACCGTCATGCTCTTGAAGATATCGTGTATTTCGATCAGCTCGGCATTGACGCTCTGTTCGTGGACGAAGCTCACAACTACAAACGCAACTTCTTTGTAACCAAGATGAACCGCGTCAAAGGACTGGATAATGGAGCGAGCCAAAAAGCGTTTTCGCTGAACTTGAAGATCGACCAGATCCGGGAAAAAACCAACGGCAGGAACATTTATTCTCTTTGGGTTCAATACCCCGACCCTTGGGTCGGCTTTGAAAAACTGTTGAAATATGCTATATTACAGGCATGAATGAACATGTCTATAAACATCACAATAAGACTTTGCTGTTGTATCATCTCGTATTTCCGACGAAATACCGGCGAGAGGTATTCAACGAAAGCGTATCGCAGACACTGAAAGAAGTGTGCATAGGGATATCCATGCGCTATGAACTCCATTTTGTGGAGATAGGGATGGAAGAAAATCATGTGCATTTTCTTGTGCAAAGCGTTCCAACGATGAGTGTGACGAAAATCGTGACGATAATCAAAAGCATAACGGCGCGAGAAATATTTGCCAAGCATAAAGAAGTCAAAAAATTTCTTTGGGGAGGAAATTTGTGGACAAGCGGATTCTATGCCAATACGGTGAGCGAATATGCCAATGCCGAGGGCATACAACAATATATTGCGAATCAAGGAGCCTATAAAAAAATCCTTGAACAACAACTGACATTTGATTTGTGACATGACCTATGACCTCCTAGATACCCCGCTGCTTGCGGCGGGGTAGTTCATTGAATATCGTTAAAATCATGCTATTTTTTGAAAAAACAATTTAAAGAGGAGATTTCATTATGGCATTGACGACTTTGGGGGCTTGATCTGGGTATCGCTTCCATCGGCTGGGCGCTGATTACGGAAGAAGACAATAAGTTGAAACTCAACGGCTGGGGCAGCCGGATTTTCCTGCCGGGGATGGACGATGACATTGAACAGGGCAAAGGCGTATCCCGCTGTGCGGAACGCCGGTTGAAAAGAGCGCTGCGCATTCAATACCGCCGAAGACGCAAACGGAAAGACGATCTGATTTCGGTTCTGCAGGAGAACGGACTGCTCCCCGATCCACTGACTCCGGCGTTTTTCACTTCGGTCGATGAGAAATTCCTGCGGCCGCTCTCCAAAACCGATCGAAAAACCTTGGGCCACGTGATTCCTTATCTGCTGCGGAAGAAGGCTTTGGACCAGCCTTTGTCCCGCGATGAACTCGGCCGGGCCATTTATCATCTGGCCCAGCGTCGGGGCTATCTCAGCAACCGCAAACAGGATTTGAAAAACGAGGAGGAAAGCGGAGCGGTCAAAGCCGGGATCGATCAACTGAAAAAGGAAATGAGCGCGGCCGGCGCCCGCACGCTGGGCGAATATTTCTGTCAGGTCAACCCCGAGGAAGCTCGGATTCGGACCCGTTACACCGACCGGGCGATGTATCAGGAGGAGTTCCGCAAAATCTGTCAGGCGCAGCGCGCTTTGATTTCCGAGGAACTGGAAAAGCAGCTTTTCAACGTGATTTTTTATCAGCGGAAATTGAAATCCTGCAAAAATCTGATCGGCGCGTGTTCCGTTTATCCCGAAGAAAAACGGTGTTCCTATGCCTGCGAGGAAGCTCAGCTGTTCCGAATCTATACCAATTTGAATCATCTCCGCGTCGAAAAAGCTCAGCAGATACGTTCTCTGACCGAGGAGGAGCACGATCGGGTCCTGGCGGTCCTGAACGGCTTTTCCGATCTGCTCACCCGCAAAGGCACCATCACCCTGAAAAATCTGGCCAAGGCGGTAAACCTGCCCAAAGGCGCGAAATTTACGCTGTCCGATGAGGAAAAGGAGATTTACGGCAACGTGCTTCATGCCGCCCTGTTTCAGGTATTCGGTCCGCGCGCCGAAAAACTTCCCCCGGACGAACGCGAAAAGTTTTTCAACGACCTTAAATCCATCGAAAAGCCGGAAGTCCTGAAACACCGCCTCACCGGTTACTGGCAGCTTTCCGCCGAGAAGGCCGAACTTGCGGAAAAAATCGCCTTGCCCGATGATTACTGCGCGTTTTCCCTGAAGGCTTTGAAAGAGATTCTGACCGAACTGGAAGCCGGGATTCCGCTTTCCACCATTCGCAAGGTGATTTTCCCCCAGCAGCCCGGCGTTGCGCTGGATTCTCTGCCGATCCTGGATTCGGACGAAACCGCGTTGGATTTGCGCAATCCGGTGGTCCATCGGGTGCTGACCGAATTGCGTTTCGTGATCAATACCATCATTGCCCGTTACGGAAAGCCTGACCGGATTCGCATTGAACTGGCCAGAGATCTGAAAAGCACCAACAAGGAACGCGAACGCCGGACCTTCGAAATGCGCAAGCGCGAAAAGGAACGCGCCGCCATTGCCGCCAAGATCACTCAGGAAGCCGGAATCGAAAAACCCTCCAGAAACGACATCCTCAAAGTCATGCTCGCCGAAGAATGCGGCTACGAATGTCCTTACACCGGCAGACATTTTTCCATGAAAGACCTGCTCCACGGAAAAGACATCCACATCGAACATATCATTCCCTATTCCCGTTCGTTCGATGATTCTTTCCGCAACAAGACCCTCTGTCTGGCCGCCGCCAACGCCGCCAAAAACAATCATACCCCGTTCGAGGCTTTTTCCGGAACCGAATACCAGAACATCCTCCAGCGGGTCGCTCATTTCAACGGTCCTTATGCCGAAGCCAAACTGGCTCTGTTCAAACTGGAAAAAGTCGATCCGCAGGAATTCCTGGAACGCAACCTGAACGACACCCGGTATGCCAGCCGGCTCGCCATGCAGTACCTCGGCATGCTTTACGGCGGCACGACCGACAAGGCGGGAAAACAGCGCATCTTCGCCACTTCCGGCGGCTGCACCGCCATGATCCGCCGCGCCTGGGGCGGCAATTACCTCCTCGGCGAAGGCGAAAAGGTCCGCGACGATCACCGGCATCATGCCATCGATGCCCTGACCATCGCCCTGACCACCCCGGAACGGGTCAAAATGATTGCCGGCATGATGCCGGAGTACCGCAAAAAACTGCAGGACTGCAAGCCTCTGATCGATAACGATGCCTATTCGCAGGCACTCGCCATGCTGGACCAGTCTGCCGTTTCCCATCACGTCGTCAATAAAATCCGCGGCGCGTTCCACAAGGAAACCATTTACGGGAAAAACTACGGCAATGACATCCGTCACAAGCGGGTCAAACTCAACGAACTGACCGTTAAAGACATTCCCGACATCGTCGATCCCGCCGTCAAAGCGCTGGTCCTCCAGAGAACCGGATGCAACGAAGATCAGCTCGGGGTGCTGACCGACAAGGACCTGCAGAAGCTCCTCGACGTCAGCAATCCGCTGGTGTTCAAAGACAAAAACGGCGCGCCCGTCAACGTCATCAAGGCCGTCCGCGTGAAGCAGCGAGTCTCCGCACGGACTATCGGTTCCGGTGACTCCGTCCGCGAGGTCGCCAACGGCAGCAATTATCTGCTCGCCATCTTCGCCAAACTGGATGCCGACGGTAATGAGACCGGCTGGGAGGGGGAGATTGTTACCCTGATGGACGCCCGTTACCGCCTGCTTCACCACCAGCCGCTGTTCGAAAGGAACCGCCCCGGCATGAAATTTAAATTCACCTTGAAAAAAGGCGATATCGTGACTTTTGTCAAAGACGGTGTCGAACGGCTCTGCATCATCCGCGGCGTTTCCCTGCCAACGTTCTACTGCTGCCCGGTCAGGGATGCCCGAATGCAGAGAGAACTCAAAGCGGCTAAAGTCTGGTTTTGGCCGACTCCGTCAGCTGCATTTCAATGGAAAATGACCAAATACACCATGAATCTCTTCGGCGAACTGCGGAGGGCCAATGACTGATGACTGACCGCATCATCGAAATCGCCGATCTCGCCGCCGCTCTTTCCATTGAAAACGGACTGCTCAAAGCAGCCTTTCCCGACCGGGAACCCGTGAAAGTCCCCGTGGCCGAGATTCAGTGTCTCATCCTGGCCAACCCCGCAATCCGCATCTCCGGCGCGGTGTTGGCCGCACTGGCGGAAAACAAAGCCGTCGTGGTGATTTCCGGCGGCGACCGCCTGCCCGTCGCCATGCAGTTCCCGCTGTCCGGCAATTATCTTCAGACCGAGCGTTTCCACGCCCAGATCAACGCGTCCGAACCCTTGTCCAAAAGGCTTTGGCAGACTGTGGTCAAGGCCAAGATACGCCGTCAGGCGGAGGTGCTGCGCCAGTTCCATCAGCAGGATTTCGGTTTGTCCTCGCTCGTCCCCAAAGTCCTCTCCGGCGATTCTTCCAATATCGAAGCACGCGCCGCGGCGATTTACTGGAAACATCTTTTCGGCCGTCCTTTTACCCGCGAGCGTTCCGCTCCGGACAGCAATCTCCTGCTCAATTACGGGTATGCCGTCCTGCGGGCCATGACCGCCCGCGCCTGCTGCGCCGCCGGTCTGCATCCCACCCTCGGCATCAATCATCACAACCGCTACGATCCATTCTGTTTGGCCGATGACCTCATGGAGCCGTTCCGGCCCGTGGTCGACTGCGCGGTGAGAAAGCTCAATCCGGATAATTGCGGGGTCGACGGACTTTCCGCCGCGTCCCGGCGGGAAATCATTTCCGCTCTGCTGGACAAGGTCTCCACCCCGAACGGCTGGTGGGACTTGACCGATCTCCTGCGGATTTCCGCCGAGCAGACCGCAAAATCGTTTCAAACCGGGGAACTCGCCCTCAAATACTGAATTTCCATGATTTCGGATATCAAGTCCATGTGGCTGCTGGTAATGTTCGATCTGCCTACCGTGACCAAAGAGGAAAAACGGGAATACGCCCGCTTCCGGAAGTATCTTCTGCGGGAAGGCTTCATTCAGCTGCAGTTTTCCGTTTACAGCAAATTTTGCTCCTCCCGCGAAAACACGGTCAAATACTACCGCTATATCGAATCCGCCGTTCCTCCGAACGGACACGTCCGGCTCCTGATGGTGACCGACAAGCAGTTCGGCGAGATGGTCTCTCTTTACGGAAAAACCGTTCAGGAAATCGAAAAAAAGCCTGAACAGCTGCTCCTTTTTTGAAATGATCCATATTGCATCCGCTTACTCTTCAAGCGGTTCTGTCAAATGCAATATAGCACCATTTTCAAACTCTACAAGCCCCAGCTGAAAATTGCGCGTATCGATATTGCCGTTGAATATAGCACCATTTTCAAACTCTACAAGCCCCAGCACGTCCGCCGAGTATTCGATCCCGCCCGTTAATATAGCACCATTTTCAAACTCTACAAGCCCCAGCGGTCTGGTATCATGGCCTCCGACGTGAAAAAATATAGCACCATTTTCAAACTCTACAAGCCCCAGCTAAAAATTGCGCGTCTCGATGTTGCCGTGGAATATAGCACCATTTTCAAACTCTACAAGCCCCAGCTGTTTTGGCGGCGGTTTGCTTTTCTTTATGAATATAGCACCATTTTCAAACTCTACAAGCCCCAGCAACATTTTGAAGCGTTCAAAAAGCTGGCGGAATATAGCACCATTTTCAAACTCTACAAGCCCCAGCATGGGAAGTGCTATCTTGCTGATGGAACTTAATATAGCACCATTTTCAAACTCTACAAGCCCCAGCACTAATCATATCCAGAGGAATAATCGTATTAATATAGCACCATTTTCAAACTCTACAAGCCCCAGCTAAAGATAAGAAATAATAAAAGCAAAGTAAAATATAGCACCATTTTCAAACTCTACAAGCCCCAGCCCAATTACCCGCTATTAGAGTGCGCGGGCGAATATAGCACCATTTTCAAACTCTACAAGCCCCAGCACGAAACGGCCGCACCCGCGGTGAGCGCAGAATATAGCACCATTTTCAAACTCTACAAGCCCCAGCTATGCGCGGCTCCGGTTGGCTGGTGGTACAATATAGCACCATTTTCAAACTCTACAAGCCCCAGCCAGCGGCTTTCCGTTTCTCCGGCGAATAGGAATATAGCACCATTTTCAAACTCTACAAGCCCCAGCAGTAATTTAGCAAACATCAGAAAGCGGAAAAATATAGCACCATTTTCAAACTCTACAAGCCCCAGCGCCATCGAACGGTAGAAACCGACGGTTGGAAATATAGCACCATTTTCAAACTCTACAAGCCCCAGCACGGAGGAACCATAGTTACACCTGACACCTAATATAGCACCATTTTCAAACTCTACAAGCCCCAGCAGTAATTTAGCAAACATCAGAAAGCGGAAAAATATAGCACCATTTTCAAACTCTACAAGCCCC
>Ga0208297_1001484_pt1 | contig 21107 bp, 19 predicted proteins | sample LMS_cellobiose_e_FD_187367 | JGI IMG/M metagenome (GOLD analysis project Ga0208297, IMG submission 187367) | Rumen-fistulated moose microbial communities from Alaska, USA - LMS_cellobiose_enrichment (SPAdes) (version 2) | ecosystem: Host-associated > Mammals > Digestive system > Stomach > Rumen... | reverse complement strand
AATGCCCATGCTGATCGTAATCCAGAACGGGCCGAGAACAGAGCGCCGATAACGAAGGACAAGATCCTGCTGGCCAAGCAAAAACACCAGATCGGCATTCCGAACTGTCCCAGCGAGATCGTCCCATGCTTCTCGCAGAATGGTTTTAAAGCTACGCCTTTTCATTTAAATCCTTATAGTTAAGACAAGCCTTGCGCTCTTCCTGCGAAACGAGCGGATACCGCCTCGTCACAATTCTGGTATTTGCCAAAGAAGAGCGGAAACCAAACGCCGACAAAAAGCGAATTGTTCGATAATAAGTCCCGGTTACTGTCCTCGTCAAGCGGCGGCAAACGCAACTGCCTCCCCGCAGTTATTGCCTACCGCCGATGCGTCGGGCTACTTTCTGAACAGGCTCTGCATTTCTGGTTCTGAGAAACGTTGTCCGCCCTGCGGAAGAAGAGGGCGGACAAAAACGTTCAGCGCTTCGGAGCGGACCGGAAGCCGCGATACAGAGACCACAAGGTGGAAAGGAGCGCAACAGCCAGAAGGAGCACGCTAAAAAGAGACTGGAAGAAAATGGCGTGCCCGTCTCCCTGCGCCATTAACAGTGCCCGATTGCAGTTGGATTCCAGCATGGGACCAAGAATCATTGCCAGAATCATCGGGGCAAGCAGGAAACGGGATTTTTTCAGGATGAAACCAAGCACGCCGAAGCCAAGCGTCAACCAGATATCAAAGACCAGAGTCCGCAGGGCAAACGCCGCCACGGTACTCAGAGCCAGCATGGTAGATCCAGAATCGCCTGAGGAAAGACCACAATTTTGGCACAACGGCGCATTATTGTTGGATTCAGGTGCGGCTATGCCTGGCTGTCAGACTCCAGGGCTTTAAGTTTGCGCCAGAGCGTAGAAGGACTGATACCCAGCCGGCGGGCCGCTTCCGCCTTGTTCCCCCTGCACTCGGCAAGCGTGGATAGAATGATCTGCCTGGACTGGCGGCCAAGCAATCCCGCAAAGTGAAGCTTCCCAGGAGACTTGCTGTGGCTGGAAGGAGTATCAGGGACTTTTGCAGTGCCAAGCTGGCTCAGGACGTCTTTCTGTGTTATGCGCCCCTGACGGGCCGTGACGAAAAGCCGTTCCACAAGATTGCGCATTTCCCGAACATTGCCGGGATAGACATATCCGGTCAACTGGTCCATGGCAGCCTCTTCAATTTCCGGCGCAGCCCGGCCAAGCGATGCGGACTGCATGGAAAAAAAATGTTTCAGCAGCAGGGCGATGTCTCCCCTGCGCTCCCGCAGGGGAGGGATATAAAGGCGCAGCACATTAAGACGGTAATACAAATCCGCCCGAAAGCGTCCTGCTTTGACCAGCCCATACAGATCCTTATTGACCGCGCAGATGATGCGAACATCGACAGAAATGTTCACCCCCTGCCCCAGCCGCATAACGGTTTTTTCTTCAAGGACCCGGAGCAGAAAGGTCTGAAGCCGCAGAGGCATATCACCGATTTCATCCATAAAAAGCGTCCCCTTATGGGCGAGCTCAAAAAGCCCTGCCTTGCCGCCCTTACGGGCTCCGGTAAACGCGCCTTCCGCATATCCGAACAGCTCGCTTTCCATCAGCGATTCAGGAATGGCTGCACAGTTTACAGCGACAAACGGGCCGTTTCGCCGCGGGCTTGCGTTATGGATCCCCTGTGCGAACATTTCCTTTCCACAGCCGCTTTCTCCCTCAATCAAAACCGTGGACGGGCACTGGGCATAAAATTGGGCATTTTCAACCAGCTCCTTCATTACGGCAGAGGAATACACGATATCCTTCAGGCTGTAGTTCGCCGTATGGCCACGGGCATGCAGCGTGTTGCGCACCTTGTGTTCCATACTTTCAACACGTGAGGCGCTCTGGAGCACCGCCACCCAGCCGGCAGCGCGCATGTCGCTGGTGACGGGATTGAGCGTACAGGCAAAGTACCGCCCGTTCCACTGCAGGATTTCAGCATTCCACGACAAATTGCCGCGGACGGCGTTGCCCAGCCCACTCCGCTCCACAAACGACTGGCTCTTTACGGAACAGGGTCGTGAAAGCTGAAACCAGCTGTTGGCCTGATTATTGAAAAAAATGATTTCTCCCTCAGTATCGAAGGAAATAATGGCATCGTGGATGGAATCCAACGTGACGTTGAGCCGGGCTTCTGTCTCGCGCTGCTCCTCAAAAACGCCGGCGATGCGTTCCGCTTCCTGCAACGCCGCACGCACGTTCGCAAGATTGGCGTAAATGGGTAGCGCCGTCATACCGAGCTCTTCTGCCCGCTCCACCACGCGCCGGTTGCCAATGATGACACGATAGCCGGCCGCATACGCGAGCTCTACGCCGGTCTTGCTGTCCGCGACGCTGAACACCCGCGAGGTAAACAGCTCTATACCAAGCGCCGCCGCAATGCGATCCGCGCCCACCAGCACATTATCAAAGCCAACCAGGGCCACGCGCGAGTCAATGGCCTTGGCGCGATGCATGGTGTTAATAAGGTCATAGCCTGCGATGGTGATTTCAATGACGGCAAGCCCCAGTCCGGATTCGCGCAGTCTGGCCGCGATGCTGCCGCGGGCAACCACCACGCGGGCCCCCCGATCCATCGCCGCCCTAGCCACGGCAAGGCAGTTATCCACATGGCAGCGCAACAGCGCGAACGGCCGGCTGAGGATGCCGCGCAGCGAATTAACCTGCCCGACAACGATGTCATCAGGCGCAAGCACACAGATATCCGGATACATGGACGCTCCTATGATTCAGTTTTGCCACGTTGCCATCCTGCGCCCCGAAGCGATCATGCGCCATTTGACGGCCTGGCCGCTTCGGAACGGATTGCTTCTTGCCTCACAAGACCGTGGTGAAGCCACACGCGCCCAGCCACACGAAAATACGGCGGTTTTCAGGGCATGGCATGCCCACGGCTGGGCTGCCCACAAGAACTTGGCCCCTAGAGGCATCCGCAAACTGCCCCAGGTATTTTATTTTGCACTATTTCAAAATAAAAATATCAAACGGCATAGTCTGTCAATCCCCTCCAGTCTCCAGACCTGGGCTGCCGACGCCTTGCGCTGTGGTCGTCTTCATCCGCGCCTAGCTCAACTGCCATTCGGAAACGCCCCTGAACAAGCTATTTTCCCTGTTATGATGCAGTACATTTACCGAGCTGAATAATTACCACCACTCTTAACATATTTCCTTTCTGGTATGTTTCTTGCTTTTTTCCTGGTACGACTATCACCCAAAAGAGGAGTAAAACACCTATGGAGCCTTCGCCACACCAGGACATTGATGCGCTTGTCATCAATCCTTCCGACAACATTGCCGTATGTTTGAAGGATGTGCAGAAAGGAACTTCACTACGCGTCAAAAGAAACGGAGAAGTCTTTTCGATCACGGCTGCTGAGAATATCGAATGCGGACACAAAATAGCCCTGCAAAATATCGCTAACGGATCTCCAATCATCAAGTATAGTGAGCATATAGGCAAATCGACTGCCGATATAGAAAAAGGCAGCCATGTTCACATTCACAACATGACGGACTGAAGGAACAATATGAATACAGATATTTATGGCTACGAGCGGAGCAACGGAACTGTCGGCATACGCAACTATGTCGTCGTCATGTCCGTCATGGACAGCATGAACCCAATCGCGGCACGCATTGCCGAAATGGTTTCCGGGACCGTCCTCATTACGGACCTCTTTGGCCGGCGCATGGTGGGTACCAACTATCACACTCGGCAAAAAGCCTTGCTCGGTCTGGGGACCAACCCCAACGTCGCCGCAATCCTGCTGCTGGGACTGCATGAGCCGGCTGTGCTGAACCTTCTGGAACCGTTTGCCGCCATGGGTATGGATGTGGAGGGGATTGCCTACCAGAAAGAAGCAGGGACTGCGTCTGTCATCGCCTCCGGGGTTCGCATCGCAACGCAACTGGTACGTAAGCATTCAATGACCCGCCCCCAGCGCTTCCCCCTTTCCGTACTGCGCATGGGAGTTGAATGTGGCGGCTCCGACTACTCCAGCGGGATTGCGGGCAACCCCGCGCTGGGCATAGCCTCCAATATGCTTATGGACGCCGGCGGTTCCGTAGTGCTATCGGAAACGGCGGAGATCATGGGAGCAGAACACATTCTCGCCCGTGACGCGACCACTCCGGAAGTGGGACAGAAAATCTATCAGGCCATTAGGGATATTGAAGAAATGGCGCGTCTGGGTGGCGTTCCGGATATTCGCAAGACCAATCCTTCAGCGGACAACATCCGAGGCGGCATCAGCACTCTGGCCGAAAAGGCCCTTGGCGCGGTCAAGAAGGCGGGGACCCGTCCGCTGCAGGATGTGCTGGAATACTGCGATCGACTTCCGCACAACGCCTCCGGTTTCTACTTCATGAACACGGCCTCGCCCGCGTGCGAATCCATGACCGGGCTTGCCGCCGGAGGCGTGCAGCTCATTACGTTCAATACCGGCCTCGGGCAGCCCAGCGCCAATCCCGTGACGCCCACCATCAAAATGAGCGGTAATCCGCGTACCGTATGCCGCGGTGCAGAAGATCTGGACATTGAAGTCAGCGACATCCTCACCGGCAAGGAAAGCCTGGAAGAAGCAGGCGAACGTGTTTTCAGAGAAATCGTTGCCGTGGCACAGGGAAAGCTCACCGTATCCGAAGTGATGCGGACAGGTCAGTCGTGCATCAGCGTCTGCGGCGCGTCCATGTGAGCTGAATACACGCTATGCGCGGGTACCTGCTGCAGACAGAGTCTGCAGCACCTCCCATACGGCACATATACCCCATCCACATATAACATAAGGAGACGTTCATGCTACGCCCATATCTCACGACGGCTTTGTTTGTCTTCCTCACTGCACTGTTCGGCACTGCCGGCCTGCCTCATGCAGCGACGTATCCGGAAAAACCCATCCAGCTCATCATCCCATTTGACCAAGGGGGAGGCACCAGCGCACTCGGAAGATTTTACCAGCAGGCCATTCAGGATGAAAAATTCCTGCCTAAGCCCATGCCCATCATGTACATGCCTGGCGCGGGAGGCACTGTTGGAGCGCGTCAGGTCCTCAACTCCGCGCCTGACGGCTACACGCTCCTGCTCTGGAACATAAGCCTGTTCGGCTCCAAGGCCATGGGCAATGTGGAGTTCGGCTACGAAGACTTCACGCCCATCTGTTCACTGGGCAGCACACCCTTTGTCCTTGTCGTACGCGAAGGCACGCCCTGGACAGACGTCAAGACGCTGTTTTCCGACGCCTCCGCAAAGCCCAACACCATTCCCGCCAGTGTCAATATGGGAGCCAGCTCGCATATTGGCTTGGTCCTTACTGAAAAAGCTTCCCCTGACGCCCGCTTCCGCCATGTGCAGTTCAACGGCACATCCAAGGCGTATACCGCACTGCTCGGTGGCCATGTGGATGTTGGCGTCCTGCCCGTCTCCACTGTGATAACGGTTGCTTCCAAGGGGATCAGGCCGCTTGCCGTCCTCAGTGCCAAGCGCGACGCCCAACTCCCGGATGTCCCTACGCTGATGGAACTGGGCTACAACGTCAACTTCGAACTGCATAACTGGCTTCTTGCTCCAAAGGGACTTGACCCCGCCAAGGTCAAGCAGCTGGCCGACGCTTTTGAAAAGGCCCTCCATACGGAATATGTAACGAAGAATCTCAAGGCCAACGCCTTTGAACCGAATTTCCTGCGTGATGAACCCATGCTCACTTACATGAAGAATCAAAACCTGGAAATAAACAATATCGCTCCGCGCCTCCGTGGCGAACAATAGCGCAGATTTCTTTTGAAACTGCCAGGCTGAAAAGCCATGTGCCCAGACACCGCAAAAAGCCCTGATACCACGTGTCTGGGCACAGGCTGTCCCCAAGCGCATCAGCCTGAGAACCGGTTCACTCACAGCCAAGCCGTTCCAGCCCGCCAGCAGCCCTTTCCCTGCAGGGGAATGGTCCACTTTCAACAAGGATTACCAGAAAAGGAACACACCATGACACCACTATGCAGGACAAAGGTACAGACTGTCTTTTCGCTGTGCATCATCTGCGTCTGTGTGTTTTTCATCATTGACAGCTTCAACTATCGGCCGGCGCTGCGTGAACCTCTCGGGGCTGCCTTCATACCTCGCTACAGCGCCATCATTACCTTGCTGCTTGCCGCCTGCCTAGCCTGGAAAAGTCAAAAAACTCTGCGTACGGCGTCGACCGAGGCATCTTCCAAAGAACATCCGGTTTCGAACAGATCTCTGAGATGGCGTTTTGCAGGGGCCATCCTGACAATGGCTGGCTATGCTGCCCTGCTCAAGTGGCCTGTTATTCCATCCCTTTTTATAACGCCCCTATTCCTTTTTATCTTTATCCTGATTCTTGGAAGCCAGACAAAAAAAGCCATGTGGACAGCCTTCATCATCGCCATAACCCTTGGAACCAGCCTGCATCTTCTTTTTCGTAACGTGCTTTATGTCAATCTTCCATAAACGTTCGGCAGTCCGTCAAAGGAAAATAGCGCCGTCATCAAACGGCTCAACATAACGTTCAATAGAGGTTGTTCATGATTGATGCCTTGTTACATATTATTACTCCATGGCCAATGTTCCTATGCCTGCTGGGTGTATTCCTTGGGATCATAGTCGGCGCAATCCCCGGATTCAGCGGAACCATGCTCATCACGCTCACTGTACCGCTGACCTTCACCATGATGGATCTCGACGCCATGGTGCTACTGATTGCCATGTATGTGGGCAGCGTATCCGGCGGACTTATTTCGGCGACGCTTCTGCGTATGCCCGGCACTCCGGGGGCCATCATGACCGTACTGGACGGCTATCCCATGGCTCAGCGCGGCGAGGCAGCCAGAGCGCTGGCGCTCGGGGTTACCGGGTCCTTTGTCGGGGGCCTGGTCTCCTGGGTCTTCCTGTATACGCTCTCACCGTCACTAGCCATATGGGGAGCCAAGTTCGGTCCCTGGGAAACCTTCACAATGGCGGCCATGGCCCTGGCCCTCATTGCCTCCCTGACACAGGGCTCGCTCATCAACGGGCTGCTTTCAGCCATGCTGGGTATCATGGCGTCACTGCCCGGCATGGATCCCTCAACTGGCATGCTGCGCATGACCTTTGGCATCGACGCGCTTTCGTCCGGATTTGGCCTCGTGCCCGTCCTGCTCGGTATCTTTATCATCAGCCAAGTGCTTTCGGATATTGGCAGCGTGGGCAAAATGCCCGAGCTCATTACGGCAAAGGGGTCGCTGTTTCTCAAATTACCGGTCTGGGGACGCCAGTGGTTTAACATGCTTCGCTCCTCACTCATCGGAACGTGGATTGGTATACTCCCCGGCGTAGGAGCCAGTGTGGGGAGCATTGTTTCCTATACCGTAGCCAAAAACGCATCCAAGACACCTGAAAAATTCGGAACAGGCTTCGAAGACGGCATCATTGCCGCGGAAACGGCCAACAACGCCACTATCAGCGGTGCGCTTATCCCTCTGGTCACTCTAGGAATTCCTGGTTCAACCGTCGACGCCATTCTTATTGGCGCGCTGCTGCTGCATAATCTGCAGCCCGGCCCCATGCTGTTCGTAAACCACCCACTGCTCATCTACGTCATCATTGCCTCCTGCCTTGTAGCCAACATCGTCATGTACTTCATGATGACGCTCATGTGCCAAAAGATAGCCAAACTGGCTACGGTCCCAGTCCATCTGCTGCTACCGCCCATCGTGCTCTGCTGCCTGCTGGGTTCCCTTGCCATCCACAACAATCTATTTGACGTCTGGGTAGCCATCGGCTTCGGGGTACTCGGCTACCTGATGAAGATCTGCAAGCTGCCTCACGGCCCGTTCATCATCGGCTTTATCCTTGCCAGCCTTGCAGAAGCCTCCCTGCGCACCGCACTGATGGCTTCAGGTGGTAGCTGGATGGCCTTTTTTGATCGTCCCGTCGCCGTCATCTTCGCCATCATCACCATTGTGATGCTGTATTTTTCGTTGCGGCGCGAACTGCGCGCGTCATCTTCAGCAGCCTGATCAAACGTACTGTAACTCGGAAACAGCCACAGCGGCGCCGCACGGCCTTGCCGCAAGACCGCCCCCCCCCCGGCTTTCAATTCACCTCAAGCAACCAGCCACATTCAGGTAGGAGCCATTCATGACCACATATACCCGTGTACAGATCCCTCTGGGCAGGGAATCCGTTTCCGTCAATGTCCCCAATCTTCTGAGCATTGTCCGTCCCCACCCTTATCCGCCTGTGCCGGATGACGCGGCAGCCATACGCCACGCCCTGGCCAACCCTGTCGGGACTCCACCGCTTGCCGACATCGCCCGCGGCAAAAAGGACGCCGTCATCGTCGTTAACGATCACACCCGCCCCTATCCCGGAGCCCTGATGGTGAAGGAAATCGCCGCCGTGCTCAACGCTGAAGGTATTCCGGACAGCCGCATCACCGTGCTGATCGCCTGTGGAATCCACAAACCGCAGGATCGGGCAGGTCTCACACAGGTTTACGGAGAAGAAATACTTTCCCGGTTCACCGTAATCAACCACAATGCGGCCGATGACGCCAATATTGTCTATCTGGGCACCACATCCGGCGGTGTCGATGTGCGGATCAACAGAATCTATGCCGAGGCTTCACTGCGCATTCTGACTGGACTCATCGCTCCCCACCATGCCGCGGGCTATTCCGGAGGGAGAAAAAGCATTGTCCCGGGCATTTCAGGTATTGAAAGTCTGAAAAAGCACCACTCACTCCCCATCCGCCCCTTCTATCCTGCCATGGGCAGGATCAACGGAAACCCCTTCCACGAGGAAGCCCTAGAGGCCGCAAAAATCGCCGGCGTTGACTTCATCGTCAATAGCATCTCCAATGCGGACAAAAAGGTGGTAGACATCGTTGCCGGAGATGTAGAGCAGGCCTGGCTCAAAGGCGTTGAGATTTGCAACCGCATCTGGAAAATCACACTGCCATCCAAGGCCGACATCGTGCTTGTATCCCCTGGCGGACATCCGAGGGATGTTGATCTGCAGCAGTCGCAAAAGGCTATCTCATCGGCGGAACTCATGTGCAAGCCAGGAGGCATCATCATCCTCTGCGCCGCCTGCCCCAATGGCCTTGGCAACGAATACTCCGCCTACCTCAAAAATGCCGCCTCCCCCCAAGAAGTTATTGACACGTTCCGGCGTGACGGATTCAACCTCAACGCTAACGCCAAGGCCTTCCACTTTGCGCGGGCTCTGCTGCAGTTCAAGCTGTTCATCGCGGGAACTCCCGTCGCCCCGGAGGAACTGAGCGCGATGTTCATGCGCGGTTTTGCCTCGCCACAGGAAGCCGTGGACGCGGCCTTCCGTGAACTTGGGGACGGCGCATCCACCCTCGTGTGCCCTGTCGCCTACGGGCTTGTTGTGGAAGAGCAGTCCGGCGAGTGACGCACGACAGCCTGACGCCCAGCGCGGAGAGCTTGTGCGGGGACACATCGCCGAAGCTCTCTGCGCTGCAGATGTCCGGCGTGAAGCCAGACACCGGCTACACCGTCATTCCGGCAAACCGCTAGGCCAGCTGCACGAATATCTTCATCAGATCCCCATCACGGATATTCCAAAATGTCCATGAAAGGCAGTCAATGTCCTAACAACTATTTTATTTAATTTATGAATATGAACCATAAAGGATACAATTCCCCGCGCTGAAAAATGTTACCCCTTCCTCTATGGTTACAGGCAGGTTCTTTATTATTCTTAATCAACGCCCTTGGAAAAATTCCCTGAGAAAAGCCCGCAGTCGGCAGGCGCAATTCATACCCAAGATACCGGCGCGGATTCGCGAGGCGGCACACGCAGATAGCGCAGCGCGGAACGCCCAACCATCAATCCCGCAAAGACCTTGTGCCCCTCAGGAAGAGGCAGCGATTTCATTGCCCCCGAATTGGCCGCCCGGATAAACAGGCCGCACCAGCAAGTCCCAAACCCCATAGAATGCAGCGCGAGTTCCAGATACGTCATGGCGATGGAGCAATCCACTTCTGCCCATTCCCACGGTTCAGCATGCGCCAGGACAACGCAGGGCGCGCCGCGCAGGATCACATCCCTGCCTTTCTCCTGCGCACGTACGTAGGCAGCATAGCGTTCGTCCTTCCGCAAGCCATCCACCGCCTGCAGCAGCAAAGATTCAATCTTTTCGCGCCCATTCACCACAAGCCAGCCAACTTCCCGATAATTTCGGGCGGTAGGCGCCCAATTGGCCAGATGCAGCGCCCGTTCCAGCGCTTCCCTCTCCACAGGCTGCCCATCGTACGCCCTGATGGAACGTCTGGCCTTAAACAGCATATCGCGGTGGCCTTCAGTCAGGACAACCTCCTCAACAGCCTGCAGCGCGTCAGCTTCCAACCCGTCCAGAGAAATGGCCTTCGCCGGGCACACCGCCAGGCAATGCCCGCAGCCGATACACCGGCTGACATCCCGGATTGTGGTAAAGCCATCGGCGCCAATCACAAACACGCCAGCCACGCAGGCGCGCACGCATCGCCGGCAATTGGTGCAGGCGTTTTTACTGAATACAGGTATCATGCGACGGTTCTCCTCTCATTACCGCGGGCCGGGTTTCATGATTTCAATAAGCAATCCCTCTGGTCCCCGGATAAAGGCCGCGGTCTTTCCCGGTGTCCAGCGTTCCAGCGTGCAGCCGAATTCTCCGGTCATTCTTGTAAGTGCCGCATCTATGTCATCCGCCAGAAAAGCGATATGATCAATCCCCGCGTTCCCGGATTGCGCGGCGCCAGCCGCGGGATCTTCCTTGATGTTGATCTGGACGCTGCCACACTGCAGCACCACTCCCTGCTTATCTCCAAATTGCCTCAACTTGACGAATTCCGCTCCAAGTCCATCTCTCCAAAAACGGAGCATCCCGCTTAAATCGCGGCAAAAAATATGTATGTGGCTGAATGTATACATAAAAATCTCCTGTACCGGGTTTGCCGGCATGCAATGGAAGCAATACACATACAGTGCATCATATACTTGAGTGCAATATATTCCAAACAACGTAAAGATCCAAGAGGATCATCTGCGTATGAAGTGCGTTTTTGGATAAATTAAAGTATAATGAATAAGCTATAAAAAATATCTCACGTTATTTCACTGGAAATCGCATGCCCAAACCGCCTGCCTCCCCGAAGGTGCGGGCAGAACTACGCAGGATGATTGACATGCTGCGTAAAGCGGACATAATGACAGGAAACACACATTATTAAAAGGAAGGTTACCATGGCGAAGCCAGGAAAGTTTATGTCGCTGTGTCTTTCAATATGCCTCCTGTGCTCCGTTGCGGGAGAAAGCAATGCTTTCCCCCACGAACATAGAAAGTGTTTACAAGGTAGATAAGTACAAGGGGAAACTACATGAGCTTTCCATAAATCCAAAAACGCAAAAAAATTTTTTAGCCCAATGTGAGCAGATGAAGCAAAGCGATGATGAATATGATAACTTTGTAGCCTGGACGTATTTTGGGGAATACAAAGCCAAAAATAAAGACGTGGACAGTACAAAAGAAGCAGTAAAAAAACTTTATGAAATAAATGAGGATGGTATCCTGGCAGCAGAATACGGACTAAGCCCCATGGCAAGAATAGGCGAAGAAAAAAAAGCCCTTTCTGAATTTAGAGCCAAACGCAAAGAAAGGGCTAGTCTTTTAATAAATTTTATAAAAAAGGCAGTAGAGGCTGAAACCAGTAAAAAAATGGACTTAGCTGACGAAATGAAGTTCAACGCGATCTTCAGTAATTACGCAGAAGCATACGGTAAGAATGAGGTTGCCGAAGCGAGAAAAGTATCACCTTCAAAAATCTGGAATGATTTTAATGAAAACGAGGTTGCCGCGGAAGATGAATACAAAGGCCATATCCAGGGGGTAACAGGTAAAATCAGTAAAATTACAACTTCCCCCAGGGGGTATCCTGAAATCACATTTAACATTGATCAGTTTGGGCTAAAGGCCGTTACGTTTCACTTCGCTAAAGAAGCCCGTAAAGCGATAGCAAAGCTAAAGAGAGGAAAAACAATCACCCTGGGGGGAGAATGCACGGGGTTCTTTATGGGGACTATTGTCGTTTTTGAGGATGCGTTTATTGTAGATGGCCAGGATTTAAGGCAAAAAGTTAACGCAGCCTTGAAGAATTTGGGAGCCCTATAGATAACCAAAAGTATCGCCGCGCTGATGCTCCCCCTAAGCAGTGAAAGCGCTTCAATTTTGGGGGCGATACTGCCACGCTCACTCCATGACAGCTGTTGCTCTCCACTCCATCAGGGCGGAGAACTGCTCCTGATTAATGCCAGGTTGCTTTCTCCGTTTTTTGAGAATATTCTCAAACAGCCGCGCCAATGTTTTGTTTTCTGCTTTCGCCGACGCTCTTCTTCCTTGGGTTATGCTGCATAATTGCAGGAGGATAAAGATAAAAAAGTGTTGAGGATAATAAGAAATAAATACTAAAAAATAATATTTCTGCGGTAAACATATTTTGCTTTTGGATGGAAAGTTAATGAAAAATTTTTCATCGATATTAAAATGTATTTTTATATATATTAGCATCATTTTTGCCGCTTCAGAAGCGGCATGCTATATTTATATTCGTTGGTTCAACACGAATATCCCATTGCCGACATATACATTTATCAATGCAAACAGTCGATTCTGGGTACCTGTAAATAAACACTTTGGCGTCTGGCACGAACCGCATTCTGTATATCTTCACAATAAAGCCTGTTTCAATGTCACGTACAGGGCTAATAGTTTTGGTATGCGGGATAAGGAGCGCTCACTCCATTCCGCAAAGCCGCGCGCTGTGCTTCTTGGTGATTCCTTTATAGAAGGCTGGGGGAATACGTTGTCTGAACGCCTTTCCGGGCAGTTGGAAAAACGGTTGGGATGCGAAATTTTAAATTTCGGCACCGCCGGAGGCTTTGGCACCATTCAGGAGTGGCTGCAATATAAGCATCTTGTCAAGCAGTTTGAGCATGATGTCGTTCTGATTGGCATACTCCCTCACGATGATTTTAAGGATAATAGTCTTGAATATAATAAAAGGATAAATTCTGATATTCATAAACCTTTCTTGAAGGGAAATTATCCGGATTTTAAGCTGTATTACAGATCTGATAAAATTCCTTCACAAAAGAATCAAAATCAAATAATGCGGAGTATTGACTTCACATTACGCGAATGGAGTTCACTTTACAGGGTATTACGCTATCTCGGCTCATACCGCCTCAAAGATATGAAATTGGTTCCCCGCTGGCAGGCAGTCTCAAAAGCAAATCTGTGGACTACATCGCAGTACTACTCATTCAATCAGAATGATTGGATGGTGATGCGGTACACAATTGAACAGTTGGCTTTGGAAGCCCAGGGAAAAAAATTAATTGTATTTACTATTCCTGTTCCTTCAGATTTCATGCACTATACAGGGACAGAACCCCCTCTCGCCAGAAATTTGCGTGAATTAGCAGCGAAGCGGAATTTTGTCTATATTGATCTGCTGCAAGAGCTAGCAGCGCGAGGGATTCCCCATGAGGAATTATTTTTTGTCTGTGATGCCCACTGGAATGCCTATGGAAATGCAAAAGCAGCGGAAATTTTGTCTCCTTACATTAAAGAAGGGCTTGCCCAAAGTTCCCGCGCGCATGCAACGCTGCCCATATTGCCTGATGCTGACCAGATAGCTTTCAGCTACGACAATGACCAATCCTTACTCATTAAATCCATGTGTAAAAAATAAATAATGTTTAACTATAACCAGCATTAAAAATGATATTTTCATCTTTAGTATTTTTATTTGTATTTCTTCCTGCAGCAGTGCTTGTTTGGCATATCTGCCGTATTTTCTTTCAAAAAAGATATGCTGTATCTTTTTTCGCGCTTCTGAGTTTTTCACTAATCTACTATGGGTGGTGGAATCCGCGTTACTTGTATATCATTCTGATTTCCATACTGGTTAACTACGGTATAGGGCACTTGCTTGCGCAAGCTGACAAGGCAAGAAAAGTTTATATTACAGCAGGTGTAATGTTTAACATTTCCGCGCTTTTTTATTTTAAATATATGGATTTTTTCCTGACAAGCATGAACCAGCTTGCCAATGCTCAACTTCCGCTTCTCCATATTGTCCTGCCTATAGGCATTTCTTTCTTTACATTTCAGCAAATCGCATATCTTGCTGATATTTATAATAAAAAATACACGCCACAAGCCGGGTCGCTACTCCATTATGCACTTTTTGTATGTTTTTTTCCTCAATTAGTGGCTGGTCCAATCGTTCATCATCAGGAGATGATGCCTCAATTTCTTGCGAGCGCGCAGCAAAAACTGCATTGGCAAGATATCGGTAACGGATTGATACTACTCAGTATTGGGCTTGCAAAAAAAGTTATTATAGCTGATAACCTTTCACCTGTGAGTATATATGCCTTTGATACGGCAGAAACGTTAAGCTTGTTGGAAGCATTGTTCAGCTCAGCCTGTTATACTCTCCAATTGTATTTCGATTTTTCCGGTTATTGCGACATGGCTTCTGGATGCGCCATGCTCTTTGGCATTCATTTGCCCTGGAATTTTAACTCACCGTATAAGGCTTCGACCATTCAGGATTTCTGGCATAGATGGCATATTACGTTATCCCGGTGGATGCGCGATTATCTTTACATTCCGTTAGGTGGGAGCAGACAAAGCCAGACAAGAACCGGCATTAACATATTTCTTACATTTTTACTTGGAGGGCTATGGCATGGAGCTGCGTGGACATTCGTTCTGTGGGGCGGTTTGCATGGTATAGCGCTGCTCATTTATAGATATTGGTCAAATAGAAAATATACGTTGCCGCATACAGTAAGCTGCGGGCTTACTTTCATATTCGTCAGCTCGGCATGGATTGTCTTCCGGGCCGGTGACTTCGCCTGCGTTGTAAAGTTTTATGAAGCCCTTACGTGCCAGTCAGGCATATTTTTGGGAGCATCGTTTTTAGAAGGTATCCGCGAGCATAGTCTTTTAAAGGGAAATGAACTCTTCTTCATGTTGCCAGCACTTCTTTTTGTCGTGTTTTTTGCGAAAAACTCCATGCAATTGATACAGCATTCTGCCTCACGTCTCCTTCATTTCTGGGCTATATTTTTATTTATACTGAGTACCCTTCTTATGTGTATCCCAGATAAGCCACAGGAATTTATTTACTTTCAATTTTAAAGCAAGCTGAGTTAACGCCTTTGGACCCGGCAGCATCTGCTGTAAAATTCCCCCGGCTTTCACCAATATACCCGCCCTACACGAACACCAGAAAGCTTGCTGCCGTACCAGGCAACTATAAAAACTACGCCAGCAATTTTTGGCGTTTCCGTTTAATCAGCTGGAGAATTAAAACGCCAGGCCTGCATCAATTGAGCAGGAGCCGCTTTTTCACGAATATCCAGGCACCAGAGAGGGATAATTGGTATTCTATAAAGTCCAATTCTCAATTTTTTCCATAAAAATCTTTGAAATGCCGTTTATTCCATTTGTTATTGACAACATACGAATATTGGATCTAATTTTAGACCTAAAGAATCCCTGAGCAAATCAAGGAGTGCTGATATGAAAGTCGTCAAAGTTGAAGTGTTTCCTCTTTTTGTTCCCCTTTCCAAACCCATAGACGCTCCTATCAGCGTCCCGCATGCCGAAGAAATCCAGCATATAGTATTTGGCGGATACAGGGCGACCATTGTCCGGGTGACATCTGACGATGGCGTAGTGGGGTATGGCGAATGCATGACGCGGCTGGCTCCGGCGGCACTTAAAAAGATTATTGAAGAGATTACGCCGTTGGTGATTGGTACAAATCCGCTTCAGCCCGAAGCGACGTGGGAAGTCCTTTACGCCACCATGATGAACCGCGGGCATAACCGCGGATTTTACATTGAAGCGATCAGTGGAGTGGATATTGCGCTTTGGGATCTGCGCGCAAAAATTTACGGCCAGCCACTGTATATGTTTCTTGGCGGACGACAGCGTGATCTCATTCCCTCCTATGCATCCAGCCTGCGAATGCGCGAAAAGAGCGTAGTGCTTGAAACAGCCCGCAATTTCCTCGCACAGGGATTCAAGGCCATGAAAATCAAACTGGGCAAGCACCCGCAAGCGTATATGGCTGATTTGCGCCTGGTGGAAGATATTCGCAAAGAAGTTGGCGATGACGTGACGCTTACTGTGGACGCCAACTGTGGGTATCATGAAGATTATAAATTAGCTCTGCGCGTAGGACGCGGCCTGGAAGCCAACGGCATATATTGGTTCGAAGAACCAATCAGCCCCGACAACCTGTACGGCTACCAGTATCTTTGCGACCATCTGGACATGGCCATCGCCTGGGGTGAGAGTTCTTTCACCCGCTATGATTTCGCGAACATGTTCACCGCCCACGCCGTAGACATCGTTCAGCCCAATCCCTGCCGGGCGGGCGGTCTGACGGAAATCTCCAAAATTGCGGCCATGAGCCAAGCGATGCATATTCCTTACGCCCCGCATACTGGAAGCTGCTCCGCCGTATGCCTCGCCGTGTCGCTGCATATCGCGACGGCTCTGCCAAATCTTCTTACGTTTGAAGTCATGCGTTCTGACTGGTCTAAGGAAGATCACAACCCGTTGCGCCACGACATCCTGCTCGAACCCTACGACAATTTCGAAAATGGGTTCCTGCGGGCACCCGCCGCAGATAAGCCGGGTATCGGCATTGACATCAACGAGGAAATTCTTAAACGCTACAGCGTTTGCTAAGCCTATGGTGGATGTTCGTGAGGATCCTCCTTATGAAAAAATAGTGAACCATGTTGAATTCACTTCAAAACCAGGATGGTGCCTTATGCGAAAGATTCTTTTTTTGAGCATCGTAGCCACGGCCCTGCTTACACTTCCCAGTTTGTCTGGCGCGGCTGACTATCCCAGCCAGCCCGTCAAGGTGATTGTTCCTTTCAGCCAAGGCGGCTCCACCAGCGTGACCGCACTGTATTTCCAGAAAATCATACAGGAGAAAAAACTGCTTTCCGGCGTTCCTATGCCGGTCGTGCATATGCCCGGAGCCGGCGGCACAGTTGGAGCCCGCACGGTGAAAGACGCCGCACCAGACGGGTACAACATCCTGCTGTGGCATGTGGGGATGTGCGGTTCGGAAGCCATGGGCAACATTGACTTCAGCCATAAGGATTTTACACCCATCGCAGCGACCGGCAGCCAGAGCTATTGTATCACCGTCAGCGATGCATCACCGTATAAGACGCTTCAGGAGCTTTTCGACGCCGCCAAGGCCAAGCCAGACACCATCACCGCCGGCGCCAATCTCGGCGCGGCGTCGCACATCGGCCTTGTACTGGCTGAAAAAGCGGCTCCTGGCGTACGCTTCCGGTATGTGCAAAGTGGCAGCACCTCAAAAATTTATGCGGCACTTCTCGGCGGACATGTAGAGGTCGGTCTGCTTGGCACCCCTACGCTGCGTCAGGTAGCCTCCAAGGGGGTTCGCCCGCTGGCAATCCTTGCGCAGCAGCGGGATCCCGCCTTTCCCAATGTGCCGACCCTCAAAGAACTGGGATATGATGTTGACTATTCGATGACCAATTGGTGGCTGGGACCTAAAAACATGCCCGCTGATGTCGTAGCCCAGCTCGAAAAGAATTTCAAAGCCGCCATGGATACGCCGGAAATGGCGAAAAATTTTGACAGTTCTTCCATGGCGCTGGATTTCCTGGGCAGCGAGGCTCTTGGACTCTCTATTGAAGCCCAGTGCAAGAGTATCAACGCCATTGCAAAACGGCTGCGTGGCGAGAAATAATACGCTGATTCATTAAGGGCTTGCCAGGGCCGCGCCCTTGGCAAGCCCTTTCATCTACTATGAGAGGCGGAAAACACGTTTTGGGAGAGTATATTTTTCCCTGAACCAGCAACAGGGAGCGTCCGCAATGCGTCAAGAACTCCGTAAATGCTGGATGGAGGCCGCTTTCTATGCGGTGATATTGTTGGTGTGCCTGGCTGTGCTGGTGAGCGCCATGGGCTTGCCGGGATCCTTGCGCGAACCTTTGGGCAGTGCGGCGGTCCCCAAGGGTGTCGCCGTGCTGATTGCCGCGTTCTGTATCATGCTCCTCAGGCGTACCCTGCATGACTTAAGGACCTGCGTTCAGTCAGGCTCAGATGCGGCGAATTCAGCTAAGACACCTTCCCCCGCCTCAAATGCCGGAGGAGCTGTACTCAAGACCTGCCTGATCATCACGGTCTACGCCGCATTGCTGACATGGCCGATTATTCCATCTGCCGTTACTACGCCGGTATTTCTTTTTATTCTCATCATGGCTCTGTCTTCGTGGACATGGAAGAATTTCTGTTGGGCGATAGCCCTGTCGATTTTGTTCGGCGAGGGATTGCACTATCTGTTCCAGAACTACCTTTTCGTGAATCTGCCGTGAGGAGAAACGCACCATGCCCGATCTGTTCAGTTCACTGCTGTACATTGCCACGCCACTGCCGTTTATCCTGTGCCTCGTTGGGGTATTTCTGGGGATCATTGTAGGGGCGATTCCCGGATTCAGCGGGGCCATGCTTATCGCGCTGACCATCCCAGTGACGTTTTTCATGGAAAACACCAGCTCGATGGTTTTGCTCATCTCCATGTATGTAGGTTCCGTGAGCGGAGGACTGATTTCCGCGACACTGCTGCGTATGCCGGGCACGCCTTCCTCAATCATGACCACCATGGACGGTTATCCCATGGCGCAGAAAGGACAAGCCGCAAGGGCTTTAGGCCTTGGCATCACGGCGTCGTTCGTCGGCGGCTTGGTTTCCTGGTTTTTCCTTTATTTCCTGTCGCCTGTACTGGCCATCTGGGGAACGAAGTTCGGCCCGTGGGAGAGCTTCAGCATGGCAGTGATGGCTCTGGCGCTTATCGCCTCACTTTCGTCCGCCTCCCTTCTCAAGGGGCTTCTGTCCGCTGCAATGGGCGTACTGGTTTCTCTTCCGGGCATGGACAACTCCACAGGCCAGCTTCGCCTCACCTTCGGCTTTTCCGAGCTTAACAGCGGCTTTGATCTGGTTCCCGTACTGCTGGGGATTTTTGTTTTCAGTCAAGTTTTCAAGGATGTGTCCAAACGCGGCGGGCCTGTGCAGGTTCTTGCGACGGATACAAAATCTATCTTCATGTCGCTGCGCGACTGGAAAGACCAGGCCGTGAATATGGTCCGCTCGTCCCTTATCGGAACATGGATTGGCTTTTTGCCAGGGGTTGGGGGGAGCGTAGCGTCCATTGTGGCCTATTCCGTAGCCCGGAACTGTTCCAAGACGCCGGAGAAATTCGGCACGGGATTCGCGGATGGCATTGTGGCTTCAGAAGCTTCCAACAACGCGTCCATCGGCGGAGCGCTGATCCCTCTCGTGACACTGGGAATTCCAGGCAGCACCGTGGATGCCATTCTTATCGGCGCGCTACTGCTGCATAATCTTCAGCCTGGTCCGATGCTTTTTGTGACAAATCCGGAGATTATCTATACAATCATCGCCACTGCCTTCGTTGCCAACATAGTCATGTTTTTCATGATGAGCGGAATGGTGCGCCGTATCGCCCGCCTTTCATCCATTCCAAGCTCGCTCATGATGCCGGTGATTGTCCTTTGTTGCTTGCTGGGAGCCATATCCATCAACAACAGTGTATTCGACGTGTGGGTGACGCTAGCTTTCGGCCTTTTAGGCTACGCTATGAATTATTTCAAAATTCCCCACGGCCCGTTTGTGATTGGCTTTATTCTCGCGGAACTGGCGGAATCATCTTTGCGAACGGCGCTCATGGCTTCGGCCGGCTCAATGGAGCCGCTTCTGCACCGGCCAGTCGCCCTGATATTTTTGACTGTGACCGTGTTCATGCTGTATTATTCTCTGCGAAAGGGACGAGCGGCCTCTCGACATGATTAAACATTCAGCTCAGTTGGACACGCCATGTTTCGAAAAGTTCAACCCATCCAGCGCAGTCAGCTAGTTGCGGAGCAGCTGGTTGCCAAAATCCGCAACGACGGTATGCGGGTCGGCGACAAATTCCCACCGGAACGCGAAATCGCCAAAGCGATGGATGTAGGCCGCAACACATTGAGGGAAGCCATAGCCACGCTTCGGCTTATGGGGCTTCTGGAAGTGCGTCGGAGTTCCGGGATCTTCGTGGCAGCCATTCCGCCGGAAGGTGACGTAAGTCTGGACATGCAGCACATTTTGACACAGAATATGGGGCCGCAGACCGCCATCGATGCGCGCATAGCCATGGAACCCGGAGCCGCGATCCTTGCCTCGCAAATGGCGCAGACTGACGATTGGCGCTTACTGGAAAAAATTTTTACTTTGCTCCGCAGAGCGGTAGATTCAGGCGATGAGCAACGCTACCGCAAGGCTGACAACGCCTTCCACAAAGCCGTGGTTCGCATGACCCGCAATGAAATACTGATCTCTTCGCTGCTACCGGTTCTGAACAGCGTTCGCCAGCCTCTTTGGCGTATGATGAAACGCGATATTTACGACGATTTTATCCTTCGACAAGGATTCGAAGAACATCGGTGTATATACGAAGCACTGCGAAGCGGAGACGAATATTTTATTTTCCGTGCCATGAGGCGGCATCTTGAAAATTCCAAGGCCAGGCTTGCGGCAGAGGGCACGACGGCGCCCTAGATCTGCAGCGATCCCGAAACGCAATCAGACAACATTATTCATTTCGACTCAGTAAATTACCTTGAAAAACGTCTTGAATTTCCCCCGGAACATCCGGAAACTTTTTAACAGACCGCCAAGCGGACTACATTTCAAGCCAATGCCTCACGCCGGTTATGATTACGCTCCCATCACGCTTCCAATCAGACCTTGGCGCGGCGTTAAACGCGCCGCCCCTTGTGTCGCTGCGCGGTGGGGCATCGGGCATGACGTTCTTTTTCGTTGTATCTGCTGTCTATCGCCAACATCAACTTTTTGCGCAGGTGAATCATGAGCATCAGCATCAACCGACAATGGTGCAAAGGCTGCGGAGTATGCGTAGCGTTCTGCCCAAAAG